>ERZ838577.4248-NODE-4248-length-12268-cov-7.363547_pt1 | contig 12268 bp, 10 predicted proteins | sample MGYA00519682_ERZ838577 | MGnify/ENA primary metagenome ERZ838577 (study PRJEB31850, sample SAMEA3708838) | human gut metagenome | biome: human gut; feature: human-associated habitat; material: faeces | place: China | collected 2014 ...
CAAGAAACATTGCAAGGAATTATGTTTTTATGGGGAATGTTATATCCAATTTGTGTAATTCTTATTTGTACATATCTATTTTATCGGAGAATGAAATGGAGGGAGCAGAATGGATTATTGTAGATCGGTATTGGCTGTAGCGGGAGCAAATTTTAGGCGACTAAAGCGTGATGCCAGAGTGTGGTTTATTTTTGTGTTCACAGCACTTTTGATTCATTATTATTTGCGTCCTGTGATCAATTATGGAATTGATACTGGGACAAAAGCACCTATCTATATTATGGAATTGTTGTTTTGCAGTGCAACAATTTCTGTGAAAGCACCTAAGATTTTGTTTTATATTGGAATGCTGTGTCTTTTATGCGATGCTCCTTTTTTTTATCCATTAAAGCCATATATAATTATGAGGAGTAAACGCACTGCATGGTGTGTTGGCGAGTGCATATATATTGTAGGGATGGCATTGTTGTATGCTGCTTTTATATTAATTGTGTCGTCACTTATGATTCTCCCAATTGGAACAATGAGAGATTCATTTTCAGGAGCATTGACTGATATGGTGCTTGGAACAGGAAAGATGCCACTTGGAGAGATTGCGAATATTTATCCGAGTGCTCAATTTTCATCGGAAATGATAAGATATTTGTATCCGTCGGGCGCGATGATGTATACATTTGTGTCAGTTTGGGTTTCATTTTCAATTCTTGGTCTTTTCATGTACTGGGTTAGTTTGATAAGAAGGAATGTAGTGTGTGGAATGGCAATTGCAGGAGCTCTTGTATTTCTCGACCCGATTTTAGTGTGGGCAGCCTGGCCAAATAATTATTGGATATTGGCATTTTCTCCTGTCAGTTGGACAAGTGTTGAACAGTTGAATATTTTGGCAGCAAATCATTTTATCAGCATTCCGTTTGTGATAGCAGCCGATGCATTATTAGTGATTTTTCTATTTATTTTAATATTCCAGACAGCGAAACGAATTTCGCTAAATGGTTTTTTGACGGAGGAGGCGTGATGTGATATGCTTGAAATTGAAAATTTGACAAAAACATTTGGAACACAGACAGTCATTTCTGATATTTCAATGACGCTTGTGTCAGGAAAGATTTATGGATTAGTAGGGAGAAATGGTTCTGGAAAAACAATGCTGATGAAAATGATACTCGGTTTTGTTAGCCCGTCATCTGGTAGTATAAAAATAGAAGGAAAGGTTTTAGGAAAAGATATAAGTATGCCAGATCGAATTGGTGCAATTATAGAGAATCCAGGATTCTTGCCAGAGTATTCAGGATTTAAAAATCTAAAATTCTTGGCAATGATACATCATAAAATTTCAAATGAAGAAATTCGCGAGGCAATGCACATAGTTGGACTTGATCCAGACAGTAAAAAACACGTAGGAAAATATTCGCTCGGAATGCGCCAGCGCCTTGGTATTGCACAGGCGATCATGGAAGATCCGAATATTCTTCTTTTGGATGAGCCGTTAAATGGACTTGACAACGAGGGTGTAGAAGAAATAAGAAAAGTACTTTTATCCCTAAAAGAAAAAGGAAAATTGATTATTTTGGCCAGTCATTCAAAAGAAGACATACAAATCCTTTGCGATACGGTATTTAGGATGGATCATGGGAAAATTATTGCGACGGAGACAAATTAAGCCGATGGGGTCAGAAAGAGGCAGCAGGAAAAGCGAAGAGAATGAAGTACAAAATCTTTAAATATTAAGCTTCTGGTATTCCCTAGGTGAGACACCGAAATGCTTTTTAAAGATCTTAGAAAAGTGATATAGGTCTGGATAGCCAACAGAGATTCCAGCAGTGGAGGGAGATTGTCCGTAGACAGTCAAAAGTTCTGCTGCTTTTTCAAGTCGCAGTTGAATCAAATATTTCTGGGGAGAGATGCCCATGCGTTTTTTGAAAAGGTCAGACAGGTAGCTGCGGTTGATATTCAAGCGATCAGCGACCTGCCTGATCGTGATGCCATTGATATATTCAGCATTGATGCAGCTGATTGCCTTTTGCACATAATCAGTGTCAGATTTTGCATTGTCTAATAAAATACTAAAAAATTCCCACAGCTTTGCGCACAAAAAAGCAGTTCTGCCATTTCCCATTTTTTCGCACTGAAGCATCTCCTCAAAAATTTTGCCAGCACTTGGACAGTGAATGATCGGCTTTAAAAGCTGCTCAGGAACGGATTGGTCTGTTGTAAAGCCAATCCAAATATAGCGCCATGGCTTTTTCTGATCGGCTTCATAATAGGTTTTTTCGTATGGCGGGATTACAAAAATATCCCCAGGCTTGACCGGGTAAGAGATACTGTCGCGCTCGAAACGACCAAAACCATACACAACATAATGCAAAAGCCAGTGAGTGCGCACACTCGGTCCAAAGAAATGACCGGAATCGCAAGTTTCACTGCCAAATTGCATGGGACTAAAATCTTTATAGTGTTGATCAATTACAATTTCACTTTTTATCATTTGATCGTGTTTTCCTTTCACTTGTAGTTTTTGCGGTTTGTTTTATCATTTTTATTTGTTTGTTTTGTTTACATTCATTTCTAACATAATAACAAGTTTTCCAGACAAAAATCAATCCCATTTTAAAAGAAATCTGTTAGAATGAAGATACACAGAAAGACAAGATGTTGGTAGCTTAAGATAGCTAGGAAACATCTTGATGGGTAGAAGAAATCAACTAAAAAAGAAAGGAAAACTACTATGAAAATTACTTTTATGGGTGCTGGAAGCACAGTATTTGCGCGAAATGTAATCGGAGATTGCATGTGTTCAGAGGTGCTAAGAGACAGCACATTTGCTTTATATGACATCGACGGTGCAAGATTAAAGGAAAGCCAGACCATTTTGGAAGCGATGAGAGAGACAATGGGCGGCTATGGAAAAATTGAGTGCTATCTGGGTATGGAAAACAGAAAAGAAGCCCTTCGCGGAGCAAATTTTGTAGTCAATGCAATTCAGGTTGGCGGCTATGATCCGTGCACAATCATTGATTTTGAGATTCCAAAGAAATTTGGTCTGAGACAGACAATTGCAGATACGCTTGGAATCGGTGGTATCATGCGTGCACTTAGAACCATTCCGGTGATGGATGATTTTGCAAGAGATATGGCAGAGGTTTGTCCAGATGCTTTGTTTTTAAATTACACAAATCCGATGGCTATGTTGACTGGCTATATGCTTCGCTATACACCGATCCAGACAGTGGGTCTATGCCATAGTGTTCAGGTTTGCTCAGAGACATTATTAAAGGAAGTTGGCATGGAAGACAAATTGGAGGGCAGAAAAGAACTGATTGCAGGAATCAATCATATGGGTTGGCTTCTTGAATTAAAGGACAAAAATGGTGTGGATCTGTATCCAGAGATCAAGTCACGCATTGGGGCAAAAATGGAAGATCCTGAATTTAAGGATAAGGTACGCTTTGACTACATTCGAAATTTTGGATACTACTGCACTGAGTCAAGTGAACACAATGCAGAGTATAATGGCTTCTATATTAAGAGCAAGTATCCAGAGTTAATTGATCGCTACAACATTCCACTAGATGAGTATCCGCGTCGCTGCGTAAATCAGATTGATGGTTGGAAGAAGGAGTATGCTGAGTTGATGGAGAAGGGTGTGAAGGAACATACACGCTCACGCGAATATGCATCTCATATCATGGAGGCAGTTGTCACCGACAAGGCTTATCAGATTGGAGGAAATGTATTAAATACCAATCATCTGATTTCCAATCTTCCGGCAGAAGCATGTGTAGAGGTACCGTGCCTTGTCAACGGCTCTGGCGTTCATCCGTGTGCGGTCGGATCACTTCCGGTTCAGTGTGCAGCGATGAATATGACAAATATTAACGTGCAGCTTTTAACAATAGAGGCAGCAAGAACGCATAAGTTAGAGCATGTCTATCAGGCAGCAATGCTTGATCCGCATACAGGAAGCGAGTTGGATATTGATACAATCAAAAAGATGGTGGATGAGTTAATTGCAGCTCACGGAACGTATCTGCCGAAATTCCACTAATGAATAGATAAATAAGTAGATAAAAGCCATGGGAGTCTATTTTCCCATGGCTTTCAATCATTTATCACAAGATTATCTTAGTCCATTTTCGGTGCATTTCCATTTAAGTAGGAGCACAGCAGACGGAAGGTATTTACTACACCGTCCTTGTGGGAGCGCTCATATCCGTGGGAAGCGTAAACACCGGCACCAATAAGACCGTGACGGGCATCCTTTCCTGCACTCAATGCAGCATCGGCATCAGAACCGTAGAACGGATAAATGTCAACAGCATAGTCAATGCTGTCTTTTTTTGCTGCATTTACAAGACCAGTTGTCACCTGATAATTGTAAGGACCGTGACCATCCTTTGCACAGATGGATACCTGACGCTCGGTACACTCAAGTCCATCGCCAACACATCCCATATCAACAGAAAGAAGTTCAGTAACATCTTCTGGAATGGAAGCGCATGCACCATGACCAACCTCTTCAAATACTGTCATATGCTGGTAAACCTTGCGAAGCGGTGTGATGTTATTTTCGCGGATATATTTTGCATAGCCAAGTAAAATTGCAGCACTTAACTTATCATCGAGGAAACGGCTCTTGATGTAGCCAGAGTTGGTTACAACGAGATTTGGATCTGCACAGACAAAACAGCCGTTTGTGATGCCGAGTGCCTTTACGTCATCCTTGGAGGTAACAGGCTCGTCTAAGACAACCTCAACTGACTGGAATGTACGCTGTGTAGTAGAATATTCCTTATTTACATGAAGGGAAGCATCTGCCAGTTGGATGGTTCCCTCATAAATTTGTCCGTCGTAGGTGTAAACGCGGCAGTTATGAGCTTCTGCATTGTTTGCGTTAAAGCCACCAACTGGGGACAGACGCAGGCGACCGTTTGACTTGATCTCAGCGACAACGGCACCAAGTGTATCTACGTGAGCCATGGTAAGAATCGGATCACCCTCACCGCCGATCTCTGCAATTACGCCGCCTTTAACTGTACGCTTTGCGCTGTAGCCAAGACGTGCGTACTCCTCTAACAGATAGTCGGTCACTTTTTCTGTGAAACCAGATGGACTGTCAATTGCCATCAGATTTTCTAATTGTTCCATGATGTAATCAAGATACTGATTCATGTTCTTCTTCTCCCTAATCATTAAAAAAATTTTGCCCGATGATGTGACAAATAATTGCTGTTAAGTGTCTTCAACCGGGTTTATATATGTCCATGATACACAAAAAGAAGATGATATGCAACCCAAACTATGTGTTACATATCTTATTTTTGTGTATAAAATTTTGCAACTATGCTGTTTTGAATAAAAAAATGGCGGTTTTTAATTAAAAATGTAACATATAGCATACTAAAAACTGGAAAAAACAGGCAGTAAACACAGGATACGTGCGAGTAAAATTTTAAACCATTTACAAATAAAACTTGATAAGCTAGTCTGGACTTAGCAAAGATGCACAGCAAAATGAGCTGAAATAAGAGATGATAAGAAGAAGGAGGAGACAAAACCATGGGAAAGAACCCTAAGACAAAAGTTCCCAAGAAGAAAATAAACTACGCAGTTTATTTTAAGAACAACTGGCAGCTGTATGTATTAATCTTGCCGGCAATCATCTACTTTATTGTATTCAACTACATGCCATTATATGGAATCCAAATTGCATTTAAGGATTTCAAGGCGGTGTTTGGAATTTCAGGAAGTAAATGGGTTGGCTTTAAGCATTTTGAGAATTTCTTTCATGCTTATTATTTTAAGAGACTGCTTGCAAACACATTACTATTGAATGTGTATAACCTGCTTTGGAGCTTTCCAGTACCGATTATTTTGGCAATTCTGTTAAACCAGATTAAGGGACCGAAAATCAAGAGATTTATCCAGACAAGTATTTACGTGCCATATTTTATCTCAACAGTTGTTTTGGCAGGTATGCTTTACATTTTCTTGTCACCGACAAGCGGTATCTTTAATATTCTTCGTCAGGCACTGGAAGAGGCGGCTGAGATTGACGGATGTGGAAAAGCACAGACGATTTTCAAGATTATTTTACCATTATCTGTTCCAAGTCTGATTTCTACCGGATTATATGCATTTATTAATGCATGGAACGAGTTTATGTTTGGTTACATCTTTATCTCTACAGATAAATACAGAACACTGACACCGGCGATTATGTTATTCAAAGGTGCAAATACTATTGACTGGGGTGGTCTGATGGCCGGATCTGTTATCGCGGTAATTCCGGTAACTATCATTTTCCTGTTCCTGCAGAAATATTTCCTTGCAGGCTTAATGAGTGGTTCTGTCAAAGGTTGATGCAAATTGAGAATAAGTTTAGAGAAGAAAGTATTGGTGAGACATCATGAAGAGAATTGAAATTAAAGAAAATAATTTAAACATGGTCTATGAGATCACAGATGAGAATGAGATTAAGTTATTACATTTTTCAAACTTACCGTTTGATGAAAATGATATTAATTCCTGTGAAGGAACAGCTTCTTTCAGACCGGTAGAAGTGTTGCTTTCAGGTTTAAACCGTCCGGGTGAACGCCATGGAACAAAGTATACTTATACTGCTCCTGGCTATCGCCTGAAATATAAAGATATGAAAGATTATCGAAACGAGACAGGAAGAAAACTTGAGATACTTATGGAAGATAAACCTACAGGACTGGAAGTATGCAGTAATATTCAGTTCTATGATGGAATCTCTGTGATCAGAAGCTGGACAGAGTTAAAAAATAATGGAGAAGAAGATCTGGGAGTTGAGTATGTATCTTCTTTTGCATTGCTTGGTATTGACAAAGAAGGTCTTTTAAGTACTGATGAAAAACTGGAAGTTCTGATTGCACGCAATGCATGGCAGAAGGAATTAATCTGGAACCGTTTCAGTATGGATCAGCTAGGTATGTCTATTTCACAGCCGGATAAAGTAAGACGTTCTTCTCAGACAATCAGTGTTGGAAATACCGGAAACTGGTCTACTAAGAATTATCTTCCTATGGGATGCCTGAAGAATAAAGAAACAGATTCTATCCTGTTCTGGCAGATTGAGCAGAATGGTTCCTGGTACTGGGAAATCAGTGATCAGGATGGACATATGTATTTGCAGTTATCCGGCCCCACAGAACATCAGTCTCACTGGTGGAAGAATTTGAAACCGGGTGATACTTTTGCAAGTGTTCCGGTAAGTGTCGGTTCTGCATGTGGAGATGTGGAAGAGGCAGCAGGAGAACTTACAAAATATCGTCGTGCTATCAGAAGAAAGAATGAAGATAATGAAAAACTTCCGGTAATCTTTAACGACTATATGAATTGTCTGTGGGGAGACCCTACGACAGAAAAAGAACTTCCGCTGATTGATAAAGCAAAAGAAGCGGGTTGCGAATATTTCTGTGTTGACTGTGGATGGTATTCAGCAGGATTCTGGTGGGATGGTGTTGGAGAATGGCTGCCATCCAAAGAAAGATTTCCGGGCGGCTTAAAAGAAGTGATGGATTATATCCGTTCGAAAGGAATGGTCCCTGGAGTATGGTTGGAACTTGAAGTTATGGGAATCAAATGCCCGAAAGCAGATAAGGTTCCGGATGACTGGTACTTTATGAGACATGGAAAAAAGGTTTATGACAGAAGCCGATATCAGCTTGATTTTCGTAATCCGGAAGTTATTGCTCATGCAACAGAAGTTATCGATCGTCTGGTAAATGAATATGGCGTTGGATATATTAAGATGGATTACAACATTGAACCGGGAATTGGTACAGAACTGAATGCGGACAGCGCAGGTGACGGACTTCTTGGTCATAACCGTGCATACCTGAAATGGCTGGATGGGATTTTTGTAAAATATCCGAATCTGGTTATTGAGAACTGTTCAAGCGGTGGTCTGAGAATGGACTATGCAATGCTTTCACGTTACAGTATTCAGTCTACCAGTGACCAGGAAGACTATATAAGATATGCTACAATCGCAGCAAATTCTCCAATGGCATTAACGCCTGAGCAGGCTGCTATCTGGTCTTATCCACTGACTGAAGGTGACAAGGAAGAAGTAATTTTCAATATGGTTAATGCAATTTTACTTCGAATTCATCAGAGTGGTCATCTGGTAAACCTGAGTCCAGAAAGATTTGATCTTGTAAAAGAGGCGATCTCATATTATAAAACAATCCGTGTAGATATCAAGAATGCAGTACCGTTCTGGCCATTAGGTCTTTCTAAATATCGCGATCCGTGGGTGAGCATGGGATTGAATGCAGGTAAGAAAGATTATGTGGCTGTATGGAGAAGAAACAGTCAGACTGCTTTTGCAACAATTCCTGTTGAGCACAGAAAAGGTCAGGATTTGAAAGTGGTATGTGGTTATCCGAAAGCAGAACCATGTAATTATAAGTGGAATAAAGAGGCTGGAGAGTTAACCGTAGAATTTCCAAATCCGGTTAGTGCTAGACTGTTTTGTCTGGAGGAGGTATAGAAAATATCAGAGGATTTGTATGAAAAATAAATATAAAATGTTCATAAAGTGATGGCATTAAGAATAGAAGCAGGAGTGATTTATTGACGGATGCAATAAATCCCCTGCTTTTTCGTTGCAGAGAAGGAGAATAAATGTTAAAGTAAATAATACGGCATAAAGAAACGGCATAATAAAAGTTATTCCTACAAGTGTGTTATTATTTATCAGGGATAGAAATTGTGTCAAATATGTAAAGAGAGGAAGGAGTTTATTTGGGAAAAAGTAACCAAAGTACGCAGGAAATAAATTCGCAGGCACAGAATCCGCTGGGTACAGCACCTGTGGGTGGACTGATCGCTAAGTTTGCGATTCCTGCGATCATCAGTATGCTGGTCAGTGCGATGTATAATATCGTGGACCAGATTTTTATTGGACAGGGTGTAGGTATGCTGGGAAATGCGGCAACGAATGTGGCGTTTCCGGTTACGACAATTGCGACGGCATTGGCATTGCTTCTGGGAATCGGCGGTGCGTCGAATTATAACCTGGAGATGGGAGCAGGGCAGGAAAAGAAAGCAAGTGGAATTGCAGGAACTGCATTATCATCATTGGTAATCAGCGGTTTGATTCTTGCAGTAATTGCGCTGGTGTTTCTGAAACCTTTGCTGACTTTGTTTGGAGCGACTACAGATGTGATGCCTTATGCAGTTGATTATACAGGAATCACGGCACTCGGACTTCCATTTTATATTCTGTCTGTTGGTGGAAACCATGTGGTCAGAGCTGATAGAAGTCCGACTTATTCTATGACTTGCATTATGATTGGAGCAATCATTAATACGATTCTTGATCCTGTGTTTATTTTCGTATTTGGATGGGGAATTAAGGGGGCTGCATGGGCTACTGTGATTGGTCAGGTTGTTTCTGGAGTTCTGGTTATTGTGTATTTCTGGAAATTCCGAAATATGTATCTGACAGGAGCTATGCTGAAACCGAAGATGCCATATCTGAAGGCAATTATTTCGTTAGGTCTTGCGTCCTGCATTAACCAGATTGCGATGGCAATCGTGCAGATTGTGCTGAATAATATTCTTCGTCATTATGGTGCAGATTCAGTTTATGGAAGTGACATTCCGATTGCATGTGTTGGTGTTATTTCTAAAGTTAATCAGATGTTTATGGCAATCTGTATTGGTATTTCTCAGGGCAGTCAGCCAATCTGGGGATTTAACTACGGAGCAAAGAAATATGACAGAGTAAGACAGGCATACCGTTATTCTGTAACTGCCTGTACAGTAATTGCAACGATATTCTTTTTCTGTTTCCAGATATTTCCACACCAGATCGTGGGTATCTTCGGAACAGGAAGTGAGCTGTATTTTCAGTTTGCAGAACGTTATCTGAAAATATTTATGTTTATGACCTTTGCAAACGGTATCCAGCCGGTATCTTCCGGTTTCTTTACTTCTATCGGTATGGCGAAGCTGGGTATTGTAATGTCTCTGACACGACAGGTGATTTTTCTTCTGCCATTGATCATTATCTTCCCGTTGTTTATGGGAATTGATGGAGTGATGTATGCAGGACCGATCGCAGATGCAGCGGCATTTGCGCTGGCGATTGTGTTTGCGAGACGAGAACTGGGAAAAATGCGCAGTGCGGAAATAGTATAAAAAAGTTCCCGCAGATGATATGGAAGAAATTTGTCCATATTGTCTGACGGGAACTTTTTTATAAAAGATTGTAAAACTGATCGAACAGCTCTGTCTGGAAGCTTCCGGGTCCGGAGCTGTTTTTCTCTGCTCTTTCTCCTGCTGTGCCAAATTCTCTGGCTGCTGAGACGGCAGCTGTAAATGAGTCTGTAACTGCCAGATAGGTGGCACAGATCATTCCAAGCATACATCCGGTTCCTGTGATCTGTGACATGGCAGGAGTACCGTTTGTGATAAATTCACACTTGTTGGCGGAGACGATCATATCTTCCTTGCCTGTGATAAGAAGTGTGGTATTCCACTGGGAAGCCTTTTCCTGGAACAGTTCTTTCAGATGGGAACGATTGGCATCTGTAAGCACATCCTGTACGCCTGCGTCAATTCCGATTGCATGTGCGGTCTGTCCGGACATGGCAAGAAGTTCAGACATATTTCCTTTAAGGAGTTCAGGCATGTGGATGTTCATAAGCTTCTGCGCAAATTCATAGCGCAGATTGCTGCAGGCGGTTCCTACCAGATCAAGCATAACGGGTATGTGGAGACTGGCAGCGATTTTCAGAGATTCAGGCATGGATTTCATACGTGCATCAGTGATATTTCCAAGATTCAGTGCCAGTGCATGAGAGTTTCTGGTGATCTCAGCTACTTCTGCCGGATGTTCTGCCATGATCGGGCGGCCTCCGGCCGCCAAAATAATATTCGCACAGTCATGAATAGAAATCGGATTAGTGATGCAATGAATCAGCGGCTGTGCTGCTCTGGTCAATTGTCTGGGATTTGTCTGATTTACGGTCATATACTTTTGCTCCAAGGCTTTGCTGAAATTTGGCAAGCATTCCTGCGTGACTTAAGGCCTTCAGGAAGAAGTAGGCAATGGTGCCGCCCATGCAGGTTGCTGCCAGAAACATTGGTGTATAGAAAAATGCGTTCAGTCCGCTTCTGCCCATAAGAAATGCCATTACAGGATAGGAAACCAGAGAGCCTATGATACCGGTTCCGAAGATTTCACCGATCACTGCGCAGATAATCTTTCCATGAGAAGCGCGGTAGAAAACGCCTGATAAAAATGCGCCGAATACGGCACCTGTCAGTGCAAGTGGCGGGATACCCATAAACATCATTCGGATGATTCCGATGAGAGTGGCACAAAGCAATGAATACCACGGTCCCAGAAGTACGGAACAGACGATGTTTATCAGGTGTGCAGTAGGGCACATACCCTCGATTCTCAGAATAGGTGAGATGACAACGCCGATGGCAACCATCATGGCGAGCATGACCATTCTGAGTGTTTTTGATCTGTCTGTGTTCATAATAATGAACCTCCTTGAAATTAAGATTTGGTCTGCCGAAGCAGACATTATCAGTTGTGCAGGAAGCAGATAAAATCCTGCAAAAAAATCTGCCGGAATAACACACTGGCAGATTTTAATATACAAATACAGTCCCTACGCTGGCATTATCCATATCAGGTGCGGTCGAAGATCTATCTTCCTCTCAGCCTGTCCCACAGGCTCCCGTTGTTATTATCCATTATGCAGATTTTCTTTTGTTAGAGCGTATTTGAAAAATGCTTTACGCAAGATGTGCGTTACAATTTTCAAACACGCTTTAGAGTAACACAAGCTTTTGGAAAAGTCAATGGGATGTAAAAGCAGGGTAAATTTCCTACAGTAAATTTATACTACCTAATATTATTTTTAAGTTGACTTTTTATTTTTTTCAGCATATACTAACAGTAGCTAAGGAATGTGACGAGATTCCATGAAGCGAACTAAAGAAACAAAAGCCCTCAGAGTTGCAGCTCTGAGGGCTTTCTTGCTCGTTACGGTGAGCTGTTCCGTTTGGGCTGTTGCTGTCTAGTGTCTGCCGTCCAGCCATTTGCATATGTAGTAGCTAACTACGCCTGCTAAAACAGAGACAAGAAATGTGACGAGAATTTCTTCCATGAAACTCACCTCCTTTCTGCTGGAGGTTCGACAGTTCTTATAGTATATCATGGTTACTGTTCACACACCACTATTCCGCGAGGTGTTTTGGCATGAATATGCCAAAA
>ERZ838577.4256-NODE-4256-length-12254-cov-23.973768_pt1 | contig 12254 bp, 7 predicted proteins | sample MGYA00519682_ERZ838577 | MGnify/ENA primary metagenome ERZ838577 (study PRJEB31850, sample SAMEA3708838) | human gut metagenome | biome: human gut; feature: human-associated habitat; material: faeces | place: China | collected 2014 ...
ACCGGCATCACCGAGCCCACGGCGGTGGCAAAACTGTCCGGCGGCTTTGCGGAGATGGATACGGACGCCTGTGTGGTGTACAGCTTTGGCGGTGCAAAGCTCAACAGCGTCCAGAGCGGCTATGCCCGCCCGGCGCTGGCAGCCGGGAAAAGCCGCTTTGTGCTGTACAACCGCTCCGGCAATGAGCTGCGGGTGGAGAGCCGCACCCAGAACCTGTACACCAAAACGCTGGACAGCAGCATCTACCTGTGCGCCGTGGCGGATGCCGGGCAGGTGGCCGTAGCCACCGACGACACCGACAGCGTGGCAAAGCTGACCGTGTACTCGTCCGCCATGGAACAGGTACTGAGCTGGAACCTGACCAGCGCCGAGGGCACCCCGCTGCGCATGGCCTTTTCACCGGACAGCCGCCGCATTGCGGTGGCGGCGGTGACTGCGAACGGCGGTCAGCTGACCACGAACCTCTATGTGCTGGCCCTTGCGCAGGGCGACCCGGTACAGCTGGGCACCGCCACCAGCGTGCCCCAGTGGCTGGGCTGGCTGAGCGGGGACAGCGTGCTGGCCCTTTATGAGGACCGGGCGGTGCTGTACGGTGCCAACGGCGGCGAGAAGGCCAGCTATGACTTCGGCGGCAGTACCCTTGTGGATGTGGACATCGAAAACGGCGGCGTGGCCCTGCTGCTGAGCGGCGGCCAGACCTGCACCGCCGTGCTGCTGGACAACAGCCTGGGCGTGCAGTACAGCGGCAATGTGCCGGCGGCCAGCCACATCCTCCGCGCAGCCGATGGCTTCTATTTGCTCACCGACAGCACGGTGGAATGCTTCAACAAGGCGGGGGAGTTCCAGTGGACCCAGCCGATGGATGCAAAGCCCCAGGCAGGTGTGCTCAATGGTCGGCAGCTGCTGGTGTTCAGCGGCAATACGGTGCAGCAGGTCACGGCACCGGAGCCGGACAGCTCCAGTGCGTCCTGAGACGCCTCTTTATCGCAGCGGCATGAGCCGAGTGCTAAAAAATAACAGGGAAAACAAGGTATGTTCAAGAATCCGTCATTTCTTTTTGATATCCTATGTACGGCGGCGTGGATCGTCCTGACCGTGCGGTATGCGCGCAAGGGCTTTCTGGCCTCCATGGTCCAGCTGCTGGGCAACGGGCTCAGCCTGTTGGGCGCCCATCAGCTTTCGTTCGCCTGTGCGGGCTGGGTATTCGAGCACCTGCTGGCCGGTGGTTTCCGCACCCAGATCGCGGCCAGCCTGGCCGCAGGCGGTGTGGTGGACCTGACCGGCATTGCCGACAAGTACGCGGGGTTTCTGCCCCAGAGCTTCCGGGCGTCCATCGTGGCAGCCTGTGAGCGGTCCATTGGTGCAGTGCTGTCCGACAACGCCGTGGTGCTGGCCGATGCCATCGTGGAAAAGGTGCTGCAGCCGCTGCTGACCCCGGTGATCATGCTGGTGCTGTTCTTTGTGTTCTACGCGCTGCTGCGGCTGCTGGTGAGCATGCTGGTCACGGTGCTGGGCCTTGTGAACAAGCTGCCGATAGTCGGCACGGTGAACCGGGGCCTTGGCTGGCTGGTGGGCGGCGGCACCGCGCTGATGGACATCTATCTGGTGCTGTGTGTCGTGTGGGGCCTTGTGGTGATCACCGGCGGCAGCCTGAGTGTGCTGAATGACACCGTGATGAGCGGCAGTCTTTACTATAAAGTGTTTAATCTGTTCAACCCGTTCCTGTAACAGAGAGCGGGGAGAGAACAGCAAGGAGGAACTATGGTCTGTATTCGATGCCAGAAACGTCCGGCCATCATTTTCATCCAGCGGATGGTGGATGGCCAGATGAAGCAGGAGGGCTACTGCCTGCATTGTGCGCGGGAGCTGCACATCAAACCGGTGGACGATCTGATGAAGCAGTTCGGCATGTCGGATCAGGATCTGGACAACATGGAAAACCGGATGGAGAGCATGATGGAAGAGCTGGGCGATTCCAACCCGCTCTCCATGATGATGAACATGACCCAGGGCGGCGAGGATGCCCCCGACGAGGACGAAGATCTGATCCCCGGCAGCAATGCCACCTTCCCGCTGGGCTTTACCAGCAGTGAAAAACAGGACGGCGACAAAAAGGGCTCCGACCGCAAGAACGGCAAAAAGCCTCCCAAGCGCAAATTCCTGGATACCTATTGTGAGAACCTGACCCGCAAGGCGCGGGAAGGCAAACTGGATGATATCATCGGCCGTGACCGCGAGATCTACCGCACCATCCAGATCCTGAGCCGCCGCCAGAAGAACAACCCCTGCCTCATCGGCGAAGCCGGTGTGGGCAAGACGGCCATTGCCGAGGGCATCGCCGAGCGCATTGCCAAGGGCGATGTGCCCATCGGCCTGCAGGACAAGGAGATCTATCTGCTGGACCTCACCAGTCTGGTGGCGGGCACCCAGTTCCGCGGCCAGTTTGAGCAGCGGGTCAAGGGCCTGCTGGGCGAGGTGAAGGCAGCCGGGAACGTGATCCTGTTCATCGACGAGATCCACACCATCACCTCTGCCGGTGAGAGCGAGGGTGCCATGAACGCGGGCAACATCCTCAAGCCCGCCCTGTCCCGCGGCGAGATCCAGGTGATCGGTGCCACCACCTTTACCGAGTACCGCAAGTACATTGAGAAGGATCAGGCACTGGAACGCCGCTTCCAGCCCGTGCGGGTGGAGGAGCCCAGCGTGGCCGACACGCTGGCCGTGATGAACGGCATCAAGCACTACTACGAGCAGCATCACCATGTGCAGGTGCCCGCCGACGTGCTGAGTGCCACCGTCACCCTGAGCGAACGCTACATCACGGACCGCTATCTGCCCGACAAGGCCATCGACCTGCTGGACGAAGCCTGCGCCTGCTGCAATCTGGCCCACCCGGTCATCTCCGAGTATCTGGGCATGCAGAAGGAGCTGGACGCCCTGAAGCAGGAAGAAGCGGATATGGAGACGGCGGACGTCAACGAGCCCATCGACTATGAGCGGGTGGCGGAGCGCAAGACCCGCATCGCCAAGCTGGAAGCCGAGCTGCCCGCCAAGCAGGCAGCCGCCAGTGAGATCCAGGTGACCATGGATGACGTGGCCAAGGTCATCGAGCTGTGGACCGGTATCCCGGCGGTGAAGATCCGCGAGAGTGAGTTCGCCAAGCTGGCCGGGTTGGAAAATGAGCTGAAAAAGAAGATCGTCGGCCAGGACGAGGCCGTGCATCTGGTGGCGCAGGCCATCAAGCGCAGCCGCGCCGACCTGTCCGGCCGCCGCCGTCCGGCCAGCTTCATCTTTGTGGGCCCCACCGGCGTGGGCAAGACCGAGCTGGTCAAGCAGCTGGCCAGCCAGCTGTTCGACGGCCCGGATCCGCTGATCCGTCTGGACATGAGCGAGTATATGGAAAAATACGCGGTGTCCCGTATGATCGGTTCGCCTCCGGGCTATGTGGGCTATGAGGAGGCCGGTCAGCTCACCGAGAAGGTGCGCCGCCGCCCCTACAGCGTGGTGTTGTTTGACGAGATCGAAAAGGCCCACCCGGACGTGATGAACATCCTGCTGCAGATCCTGGACGAAGGCAAGATCAACGACGCCCAGGGCCGCACGGTGGACTTTTCCAACACGGTCATCTGCATGACCTCCAACGCGGGCAGCAGCGACCAGAGCACCAGCAGCCTGGGCTTCAACAAGAGCGAAGAGCAGCGCAGTGCCGAAAAGACCCGCAAGGCGCTGGCACAGTTCCTGCGGCCGGAGTTCCTGGGCCGTGTGGACGAGGTGATCACCTTCAAGCCCCTGAGCGAGGAGACCCTGCAGGGCATTGCAGCCCTGATGCTGGACGAGTACAAGCCCGGCATGGACGCCAAGGGCATCGCCTACCGCTATACTCCGGCGGCCCTCAAGGCACTGGTGAAGAAGAGCGAGGGCGGCAAGTTTGGTGCCCGCGACCTGCGCCGTGTCATCCGCAAGGCCGTGGAGGACCCCGCCGCCGAAAAGCTCATCGACGGCACCCTGGCCTCCGGCAGCACCCTTGTGGTGGATGCCGACGAGAACGGCGAGATCGTACTGAACTAAAAAACACCCTGCCGCGGCCCGGATGGGCTGCACGACAGGGTGCACGAAAGGCTCCCCTTGAGGGAGCCTTTTTTCTTTTGTCGGAAGGGGAGCGGGGAAGCTCATTCCCGGTTTTCCACCGCATCTTCGATGATGCGCAGGAAGGTGGTGCCGTAGCGGGCGGCCTTCTTTTCGCCCACGCCGCTGATGTTCAGCAGCTCGTCCAGACTGAGAGGCTTTTTCTCCACCATCTCCCGCAAAGTGGCGTCGCTGAACACCATAAAGGCAGGCACATTCTGCTTGCCGGCCAGCCGTTTGCGCTGGGCGTACAGGGCATTCAGCAGTTTTTCGTCGGCTTCGTTGAGCGGGGCGGCCCCGGCGATGGACTTGGTGCGGCGGGGCTTTTCCAGCCGGTGGGCGTTGTCGGCCGCACGCCGCCGGGAGGTTTCCAGCTGCAGCTGTGCTTCCTGCTCTGCCGCCAGACAGCAGGAACAGTTGCCGCATTTTTTCGGTGCGGCCTCGCCGAAGTATTCCAGCAAAAAGCCCCGCAGGCACTTCGGGGTAGTGGAATAGAAGGTCATATACTTGAGCCGCTCTTCGGCCTTGCGGGCGGCTTCGGCCTTGACGTCGGCAGGCAGGCCGTTGTCGGCTTCCAGCTCCTTGTCGATGAAGAAACGGATGGTACGCACATCGGTGCCGGAGTACAGCAGGGTGCAGCGGGAGGGCTGACCGTCCCGCCCGGCCCGGCCGGCCTCCTGATAATAGCTCTCCAGATCCTTGGGCATATTATAATGGATGACGAACCGCACGTTGGGCTTGTCGATGCCCATGCCAAAAGCGTTGGTGGCCACCATCACCTGCACCCGGTCGTAGAGGAAATCATCCTGATTCCTGCGGCGGGTGTCGGCGTCCAGCTTGGCGTGGTAGGCCGCCGCCCGGATGCCCCGGCTCTGCAGCAGGCGGGCAGTCTCATCCACCTGTTTTGTGGTGCTGCAATAGACGATACCGGCGTGATTGCCCTCCTGCAGCACCAGTTCCAGCAGGCGGCGGGGCTTTTCGCTGGGCAGGGCCCGCTGGGTGGCAAAGTACAGGTTGGGCCGGTCGAAGCTGGCAGTCACCTCATAGGGATCGCGCAAGGCAAGATGGGTACGGATGTCATCCCGCACATGAGCGGTGGCGGTGGCCGTGAATGCGCCCACCACCGGCCGGGTGGGCAGGCTGTCCACGAAGGCCTGGATGCGCAGGTAGCTGGGGCGGAAGTCCTGCCCCCACTGGCTGATGCAGTGGGCCTCGTCCACCGTGACCATGCTGATGGGCTGCTCCTGCACAAAGCGCTGGAAGCCTGGCATTTCCAGCCGCTCCGGGGCCACATAGATGATCTTATACCAGCCCTCGCGGGCGCGGTGCAGCATCAGGGCTTTCTGGTTGTCGGTGAGGCTGTTGTTCAGAAAAGCCGCTGCCACACCGGCCTGCACAAGAGCTCCCACCTGATCCTTCATCAGGCTCACCAGCGGCGACACCACCAGCGTGATGCCCGGCAGCAGCAGGGCGGGCACCTGATAGCAGATGGACTTACCGGCACCGGTGGGCATCACGGCCAGCACGTCCTGCCCGGCCAGCAGGCGCTGCACGATCTGCTCCTGCCCGGGGCGGAAGCTGTCGTAGCCAAAAAATTTTTTCAGGATGCTGTGCGGGGTTTCCATGGTTTCCTCCGTTATAATCAGTGAACGCGCAGTGCGCGGAGTGCTCAAAACGCTACCAGTATACCACAAAACCGTGTCTGCGCGCACAGAAAAACACCACATTGCACCGAACGGTGCGAAAAATCTGGGATATCTGGGGGCGGGCATAGCTTTTCAGGATTGAAAATGCTATAATAAGAACACATATCTCCATCCGGCGGCCCCCGGTGCGCCGAAACTGCAAATCGAATTTAAAGGAGAAATTTAGAATATGGACCAGAAACTCATTACCTTTGCCGTGCCCTGCTACAACTCGGCGGCTTATATGCGCCACTGCATCGAGACGCTGCTGTCTGCCGGCGAGCGGGCCGAGATCATTCTGGTGGATGACGGCTCGGTCAAGGACGAGACCCCTGCCATCTGCGACGAATACGCTGCCAAGTACCCCACCATCGTCAAGGCCATCCATCAGGAGAACGGCGGCCACGGCGAGGGCGTCAACCAGGGCATCCGTAACGCCACGGGCCTGTACTACAAGGTGGTGGACAGTGACGACTGGCTGGACACCGAGGCCCTGAAAAAGGTGCTGGATAAGCTGGCGGTTCTGGTGGAGCACCACACCGCCCCGGACCTGATGATCTGCAACTATGTGTATGAGCATGTGGAGGATGGCACCAGCCATACCGTGCGCTATACCAATGTGTTCCCGCAGAACCGGCTGTTCAGCTGGATGCATGTGGGCCACTTCCGCCCGGACCAGAACCTGCTGATGCACTCGGTGATGTACCGCACCCAGGTGCTGCGTCAGTGCGGCATGGTGCTGCCCAAGCACACCTTCTATGTGGACAACATCTTTGTGTACCAGCCCCTGCCCTATGTCAAGAGCATGTATTATATGGACCTGGACCTGTACCGCTATTTTATCGGCCGTGCGGACCAGAGCGTCAACGAGAGCGTGATGGTCAAACGGGTGGACCAGCAGCTGCGGGTCACCAGGCACATGATCGACTGCCAGGACCTGGATGCCCTGCAGCATGAAAAGCGTCTGCGGGCCTATATGCTCCACTACCTGTCCATGATGATGACCGTCAGCGACATCTTCCTGCTGCTGGACGGCACCCCGGAGGCCTACACCAAAAAGAAGGAACTGTGGCAGTACCTGAAGGACCATGTGAGCCCCAAGGTGTACCGCTCGGTGGTGCTGAGCCTGGGCGGTGTGACCAATGTGAGCGTCCCCGGCGGCGACAAAGTGGTGCTGGGGTGCTATCGTCTGGCCCGGAAGCTGTTCAAATTCAACTAAGGATAGGCACTGCGGCGTCTCTTGCTCCCCCGATTTCGGGGGAGCTTTTTGCTGTCCGCTTTAATTTCTCATAAAAGTGCGGTGAACAGTTGCTTTTTCTTTTGGCGGAGAGTATACTGATATAGTATGCGTTTTTTTGCCGTGCAGGTTTCCCCTGGGCGCATTCCCTTTCCTGCACGGCCCTGGAATGAGAAGTTTATAAAATAAGGAGGAAATGGGGCAGGCTGCGGAACCGCTCTGCCCCAGGAGAACACACATGGAACAAATGCTTATCTGCCTGTCGATCGCTTTGATCGCAGGCCTGCTCATGTCCCGTTTGGCCAAGGCGGTAAATCTTCCGGCGGTCACGTCCTATCTGGTGGCCGGGCTGCTGCTGGGCCCCTTTGTGCTGGGGCGGCTGGGCCTCAGCGGCCTGGGCATCGGCTTTGGCTCCCTGGAGCAGGTGGAGGGCTACGGCGTAGTCACCCAGGTGGCACTGGGCTTTATCGCCTTTGTCATCGGCAACGAGTTCCGGCTCAGCTCCCTGCGGAGCATGGGCCAGCAGGCCATTACCGTGGGCATCGCCCAGGCGGTGATCACCACCGCCCTGGTGGACGTGGCCCTGGTGGGGGTGCATCTGCTGTTCCCCCAGGTGCTGTCCCTGGCGTCCGCTATTACCTTGGGCTCCATTGCCGCAGCCACGGCCCCGGCTGCCACCCTGATGGTGGTAAAGCAGTATAAGGCCAAGGGCCCCCTGACCCACCTGCTGCTGATGGTGGTAGCCATTGACGACGCTGTGGGCCTGGTGCTGTTCTCGGCCTCCTACGGGGTGGCCAATGCCTTGGAGCAGGGCCACATGGACCTGCTCAGCGTGGTGGTGGAGCCTCTCATGGAGATCCTGCTGTCCCTGCTGCTGGGTGCCGTTGCCGGTTACCTGCTGAACCTGCTGGAGGTCTACTTCCACTCCCGGTCCAAGCGCATGAGCCTGTCGGTGGCCTTTGTGCTGCTGACGGTGGGTGTTTCCCTGTTGGAGGTTGAGGTAGGCGGCGTGCGCTGCGGCTTCTCCCTGCTGCTGGTGTGCATGATGACTGGCACCGTGTTCTGCAACGTCTGCCCCACCTCGGAGGAGCTGATGGACCGTCTGGACCGGTGGGTGTCTCCCATCAACATCCTGTTCTTTGTGCTGTCCGGCGCAGAGCTGGACCTGACCATCCTGTCCAATCCTCTGGTGCTGCTGGTGGGCGTGGTGTACATCGCCAGCCGTTCCCTGGGCAAGATCAGCGGTGCCTATACCAGCTGCCGTGCCACCAAGTGCAGCCCCAGCATCCAGAAGTATCTGGGCATCACCCTGCTGCCCCAGGCTGGCGTAGCCCTGGGCATGGCCGCAGAGGCTGCCCAGCTTTCCGACGGACACATGGTCCGGAACGTGGTGCTGTTCTCGGTGCTGGTGTATGAGCTGGTAGGCCCCACCCTGACCCGGATGGCTCTGACGGCTGCCGGCGAGATCCGCCCGGAAGGCCGCACCAGTGCCCGTGTGGAGAACAAGCCCAAGGAACCCGTATCTGTCCAGGGCTGAATCTGAACCACAAAACGCCCCGGTTTTCCACCAGGCTCTGCCTGCGCTGTGGAAAACCGGGGCGTTCTTCTTTTTAGTTCCGGTCCATGGTGTGTGTGGCAAACACGGCTTCGTCCTCCCACCACACGGGCTGCCCGGCGGCCAGGGTCCGGGGCACATCCAGCAGGCGCTGGTTGCTGCTGCCCCGGAACCGCAGGGAGATGTCGTGCTTTGCCTGCACGAATTCACCGTCCACCAGCACATCCAGCAGCTGCAGCAGCTCATCGGTCACCTCGCACCGGGCGGCGCAGGGCTCTTTGCCGGTGAGCTGCTCCCAGGTGTAGCCGGAGTAGCACCAGACCGTTTTGTTGGGGTACAGGGCCTTGAAGTTGCGCACAAAGGGCAGCAGCTCCCGTTGGTTTTCCGGCTCAAAGGGCTCGCCGCCCAGCAGGGACAGCCCGGCAATATAGTCCGGCTGGCAGGAGGCGAACACCTGATTGCGGGTGGCCTTGTCGAAGGGCTGGCCGTAGGCAAAATCCCAGGCCACGGAGTTGAAGCAGCCGGGGCAGCGGTGGCGGCAGCCGGAAACAAATACGCTGGTGCGCACGCCGGGCCCGTTGGCAATGTCGTAATACTTGATGGTTGCGTAGTTCATAGTGATACTCCAATAAAAAGCTCCCCCTCTCGGGGGAGCTGGCAATGCGAAGCATTGACTGAGAGGGTTACAGATGCAGCACGCGGTCCTTGATCTCCTGGGTGCGGCCCTGATTCCAGAACTGGGTGCCGATGTAGCCGCAGGTGCGGCGGGCAACGTTCAGCTTGTTCTGGTCCCGGTTGCCGCACTTGGGGCACTCCCACACCAGCTTGCCGTCATCCTCCACGATCTTGATCTCGCCGTCGTAGCCGCAGCACTGGCAGTAATCAGACTTGGTGTTCAACTCGGCGTACATGATGTTGTCGTAGATGAACTGCAGCACGCTCATCACGGCTTCCAGATTGTCCTGCATGTTGGGCACTTCCACATAGCTGATGGCACCGCCCGGGGACAGACGCTGGAAGTCGCTCTCGAACTTCAGCTTGGTAAAGGCGTCGATCTGCTCCGAGACATGGACGTGGTAGCTGTTGGTGATATAGTTCTTGTCGGTGATGCCGGGCACAATGCCAAAACGCTTCTGCAGGCACTTGGCGAACTTGTAGGTGGTGGACTCCAGCGGGGTGCCATAGAGGGAATAGTCCATGTTCTCGGCCTTCTTCCACTGGTTGCACTTGTCGTTCATGTGCTGCATCACGCTCAGGGCAAAGGGCTTGGCACCGGCGTCGGTGTGGCTCTTGCCGGTCATATACTTCACACACTCGTACAGGCCGGCATAACCCAGGCTGATGGTGGAATAGCCGCCGAACAGCAGCTTGTCGATCTTTTCACCCTTCTTCAGGCGGGCCAGTGCGCCGTACTGCCACAGGATGGGTGCGGCGTCACTGGGGGTGCCCAGCAGCCGCTTGTGACGGGCCTGCAGGGCGCGATGGCACAGATCCAGACGCTCGTCAAAGATCTTCCAGAACTTTTCAAAGTTGCCCTCAGAACTCAGGGCAACGTCCACCAGATTGATGGTGACCACACCCTGATTGAAACGGCCGTAGTATTTGGGCTTGCCGGTCTCGGGGTCCACATAGGGGGTCAGGAAGCTGCGGCAGCCCATGCAGGTGTAGCAGTGGCCCTCGCCGTTCTTATCCACCTTGAGTTCCAGCATCTTCTTTTCGGAGATGTAGTCCGGAACCATGCGCTTGGCGGTGCACTTGGCGGCCAGCTCGGTCAGATAATAATAAGGCGTACCGGGGCGGATGTTGTCCTCCTCCAGCACATAGATCAGCTTGGGGAAGGCGGGGGTGATCCACACACCGGCCTCGTTCTTCACGCCCTGATAGCGCTGACGGATGGTCTCCTCAATGATGATGGCAAGGTCGGCCTTTTCCTGCGGGTTGCGGGCTTCTCCCAGATACATGAACACGGTGATGAAGGGGGCCTGACCGTTGGTGGTCATCAGGGTGACCACCTGATACTGGATGGTCTGCACGCCGCGGTTGATCTCGTTGCGCAGGCGGCGCTCCACGATCTCCTTCTTGCGCTCGGCGGAGACGTCCAGACCTTCCATCTCTACTTCGACCTCGGCGGCGATCTTCTTGCGGGAGACGTCCACAAAGGGAGCCAGATGAGTCAGGCTGATGCTCTGACCGCCGTACTGGTTGGAGGCCACCTGTGCAATGATCTGAGTGGCAATGTTGCAGGCGGTGGAAAAGCTGTGGGGCTTTTCGATATAGGTGCCGGAGATGACCGTGCCGTTCTGCAGCATATCCTCCAGGTTGACCAGGTCGCAGTTGTGCATGTGCTGGGCAAAGTAATCGGAATCGTGGAAGTGGATTAGGCCTTCCTGATGTGCCTTCACGATCTCTGGGTCCAGCAGCAGACGGGCGGTCAGGTCCTTGGAGATCTCACCGGCCATATAGTCGCGCTGCACGCTGTTCACGGTGGGGTTCTTGTTGGCGTTCTCCTGCTTGACCTCTTCGTTCTGGCACTCGATCAGGCTCAGGATGCGCTCGTCGGTGGTGTTGGTCTGCCGCTTCAGGCTCTGCACATAGCGGTAGGTGATATAGTGCCGTGCCACATCGTGGGCCTGGATGTCCATGAGCTGGTTCTCTACCAGATCCTGGACTTCCTCCACACTCACAGCACGGTTCAGCGCCTGACACTGGTCGGTCACAGCCGCGGCGATCTGCGTGATCTGTTCCCGGGTCAGACGGCTCTGACCGCCGACGGAATCGCTGGCCTTGGTAACGGCCGTGATGATCTTGGTAATATCAAAGGGGACCTCTGCACCGTTGCGTTTGATGATCTTCATAAGCTCTCCTCCAACTGACAGTGTGAACGGGCATCTCTCACAATAAGAGATACCCGTCTGCGCACACGATATCCAACAAACTGAATGTAGCTCTATTTTATCACTATCTAGTGGCAAGTCAAGAAAAATACCACTACATTTTGCGTTTTGGAGTTTTAGCCAAAATTCACAGGCAAAATTCAGGATAAAATCAGACGGCAAACTGCTTGACAAGAGCGTGGGCATTCCGGCGCGTAATATCCGACGGGAATATACCTTACAGGGAACGAAAAACACAGAATATATAATTACATTAGATAGAAAAATCGGGTGCCGGCCCGCAGCGGCTGCCTGTCATCACGGCCTAACAGGTGAAAGGACCGTTCTGGGCAGGCTGCAAAGATAAAAGAAGCTGCCTCTGAAGATGCCCAGCGCGAAGCGGAGGGCATTCAAATCGTGTCGATTTCCGCACGCCTGAATGGATTGCAAAAAAGACAGAAAAAACTTGCCGAAAAGTGTTGACAGAAGGCGGGAGGTGTGGTATTATACTTGAGCGCCAAGCGCTGAGACAAAGAATGACTTCTGAAACCTCAGCACGAAGCCTTTGAAAAGAACCAATAGACGCTGAAAAGTTCCGGTCAGCACCGAGAAACTTTGAAGCATCCAAGTTCAGAACGTTCAAAAGCCTCGAAAAAATAAAGCTTGACAAAAAACCGCTTCTGTGGTAAAATAATCAAGTCGTCAGCCGCTAAGGCTGAGGCGCACAGGACCTTGAAAATTGAACAATATCGAAAAACTTGTAACGGAACCTATTTTCG
>ERZ838577.4259-NODE-4259-length-12249-cov-7.399951_pt1 | contig 12249 bp, 9 predicted proteins | sample MGYA00519682_ERZ838577 | MGnify/ENA primary metagenome ERZ838577 (study PRJEB31850, sample SAMEA3708838) | human gut metagenome | biome: human gut; feature: human-associated habitat; material: faeces | place: China | collected 2014 ...
AATCTTTCAGGTCTTCCTGCAATTTCTGGCGTGTGAAGAAGATGCGGCTTTTTACTGTACCCAAAGGGAGGTTCAGTTTCTCCGCAATTTCTCGGTATTTGAATCCTGAAACATGCATTGCAAACGGAACTCTGTATTCTTTAGGGAGTTTGTTGACTACCCGGTGCATCTCTTTCAGGTCGTATGCTCTCTCTGTACTTTCATAACTTGCATCTTGCGGCAAGTTCAGGTGGTATAAGTTGTCGGTTTGGTCAACAAATGTTTGATCGCGGACTACCTTGCGGTAGTTGTTGATGAATATATTGCGCATGATGGTGTACATCCATCCTTTAAAATTAGTATCAGGCATATATTTATCTTCGTTATCTAATGCTTTTAATGATGTCTCCTGCAACAAATCGTTTGCTTCTTCACGATCAGTTGTCAGTTTGTAGGCGAAGCGGAGTAATTCTTCTTGTACTCCTACTAAATCTTTTCTGAAGCTTAAACTTTTCATACTGTGTTGCTTTTAAATTGTGAATATTCGTTCGTAAATTTCGATGTTGCAATTTTACGGTATTTTCAGGAATCCGATGGGGGAAAATCAGACTGAATTTGACCTGAAAATTGTCAGCTGATAGTTTTTAGGTGGTATTTGATAGTTTTTGGGTGCTATTTTTTTGTGTTATGAACTTTAATCCTGCATTTTCTACCAAATTATTGCGATTAATAAAAAAGAACCGTTAATTTTGTGCCATCATTTTTATTTGAAAAGAATGACTGATGACTCTTTATTTTTGATTGATGTCGATAAGATTCTTCGGGCAAAAGCTCCGAAGCGATATAAGTACATCCCTAAGTTCGTGATTTCTTATTTGAAGAAAATTGTTCATCAGGATGAGATCAATGTATTCCTGAATGAATCGAAAGATAAAGTAGGGGTAGACTTCTTGGAGGCATGTATGGACTTTCTGGATGCGAAGGTGGATGTGAAAGGTATCGAAAACCTGCCTAAAGACGGATTGTACACCTTTGTGTCCAATCATCCGTTGGGAGGGCAGGACGGTGTCGCGCTTGGTTATGTGTTGGGGCGGCATTATGACGGGAAGGTGAAATATCTGGTGAACGACTTGTTGATGAATCTTCACGGATTAGCTCCGCTTTGCATACCTATTAATAAAACCGGCAAACAGGCAAAGGATTTCCCTAAGATGGTGGAGGCCGGATTTAAGTCCGACGATCAGCTGATCATGTTTCCTGCCGGTCTCTGTTCGCGTCGGCGTAATGGAGTGATTCGCGATCTGGAATGGAAGAAGACATTTGTAGTAAAGAGTATACAGACGGAACGTGATGTGATCCCCGTGCATTTTGGAGGTCGGAACTCCGATTTCTTTTATAATCTGGCAAATTTCTGCAAAGCATTAGGTATTAAGTTCAATATCGCCATGTTGTACCTTGCGGATGAAATGTTCAAGAACCGACACCAGACTTTTACTGTAACTTTCGGTAAGCCGATACCCTGGCAGACTTTCGATAAATCGAAAACTCCGGCACAGTGGGCGGAGTACGTGAAAGACATTGTATATAAACTGTAACTGATAGAACAACTATAACAAGAAATATGGAAGAGATTATTAAACCGGTAAGCAAAGAGCTGCTGAAGGCGGAGTTGACGGAAGACAAACGCTTGCGAATGACGAATAAAAGTAATAATCAGATTTATATTATTACTCATCAGAATGCTCCTAATGTAATGAGAGAGATTGGTCGTTTGCGTGAAATAGCTTTCCGTGCTGCTGGTGGAGGAACGGGGCTGTCGATGGATATAGATGAATATGACACTATGGAACATCCATATAAGCAGTTGATCGTATGGAATCCGGAAGCAGAGGAAATATTGGGCGGCTATCGGTATTTGCTTGGAACGGATGTGCGTTTCGATGAGAAAGGCGCTCCGATCCTGGCTACTTCTCATATGTTTCATTTCTCGGAAACTTTTATTAAAGAATATCTTCCTCAGACCATTGAACTGGGGCGTTCGTTCGTTACGCTCGAATATCAGTCTACACGTGCCGGTAGCAAAGGATTATTTGCTCTGGATAATTTGTGGGATGGGTTGGGCGCGTTAACGGTGGTCATGCCGAACGTGAAGTATTTCTTTGGAAAAGTGACCATGTATCCTAGTTATCATCGTCGGGGACGTGATATGATTCTTTATTTCCTCAAAAAGCACTTCTATGATAAAGATGAATTGGTTACTCCAATGGAGCCTTTGAAGTCGGAGACTTCCGAAGAAGAGTTGAAGGCTTTGTTCTGTAAGGATACTTTCAAGGAGGACTATAAGATATTGAATTGTGAGATTCGTAAATTGGGATATAACATCCCGCCGTTGGTTAATGCTTATATGAGCTTGAGCCCTACGATGCGGATGTTCGGAACCGCCATCAACTATGAATTTGGCGATGTGGAAGAAACCGGAATCCTGATTGCGGTAGATGAAATATTGGAGGATAAGCGGATGAGACACATCCAGACGTTTATAGAAAGCCATCCGGATGCGATGAAAATGCCTTGTGATAATGATGAAGCATTCGCTCCGAAAGTTGTTACACCGCAGGCAGACTGTTGCCGTTAATTTTACGATAAAGATCAAGAGCGAAGACATCGGTCATACCCGATATATAGTCAAGTACCGCCTGTATTCTTTCATAGAGTGCAGGCGCTTTTATATTATACTGGCTTGAAACCCGATTGATGAGCAACTCGGAATAGGCCTTTCCGGGAGAGGTTACCGCATCTATCATCAGTTCCAGCAAGGTACTGATGACGCGGAAACCGGCTAACTCGATGTCCAGTACATCCCTTGACCGGTAGATCTTTTTCAGGGATACTTCGGCGCAGTGCTTGTATGCGTTTGCCGGACGCTCGGATATATGTTTGATAAGCGCTCCTTCAAAAGTGCCGGATAGAATTTCCGCTTCGTGCTCCAGAAATACACGGGTACATTCGCGAATCAGTAATCCGATGACGGAAGAACGCAGATAAGCGATTTGCTCATTCGTGTCGCTGACAATGAGGAAGGTTTGTCGGATGCGTTCCCGGCGTTCTTCACTGAAATAGGCCATTAACAGTTCCTTTGTCTCTTCGGTAGTGAGGATTTTCAGTTTATGTGCATCTTCAATATCCATCATTTGATAGCAGATGTCATCTGCGGCCTCTACCAAGTAGACCAATGGGTGACGTGCATATTTCAACGGATGTTCATTAAGTAAGGTTAATCCCAACTCGGTTGCTATCTTATGGAAACTTTCTTCTTCGCTGACGAAGAATCCGAATTTGGATTTTGTGCCGGCAAGACTTGATGAAAAGGGGTATTTCACAATGGAAGCCAATGTCGTGTATGTCATTGCAAATCCTCCTTTCCGCCTACCTTCAAATTGATGGGTCAGGAGTCGGAATGCGTTTGCGTTTCCTTCAAAATGTGTCAGATCTTCCCATTCCATCGTAGAAAGTTGCTCTCCGTCCGGCTGTATTTCTTTCAAGCGGAGTCCTTTCCCTTCAGAGAAGAATGTGGATATAGCCCGCTCACCGGAATGTCCGAAGGGAGGATTGCCCAAGTCATGCGCCAGACAAGCGGCGGAGACAATAGAACCGATCTCTGGTAAAAAGGATTCTTGAAGCTCCGGTTGGCGTTGCAGGATGGCTTTGGCTACATCATTGCCTAGAGAACGGCCGACACAAGAAACTTCGAGACTGTGTGTGAGCCGGTTGTGTACAAAGACACTGCCCGGCAGGGGAAATACCTGCGTCTTATTCTGTAACCTGCGGAAAGGAGCGGAGAAGATCAGACGGTCATAGTCCCGTTGAAATTCCGAGCGGTTCTCCTGTCGTACTTCGTGGAATTCTTCCATTCCGAAGCGTTTAGCTGATATTAATTGGTTCCAATTCATGGCAAATGTGTGCATTATTTATTATTTAACTGCAAACTTAACTATTTTTCAGTTCAAAATGTGTATTTTCGCCTGTTAATATAGTAAACGTGTATTTTATGAATATTCAAGTTATCAATAAATCGAAGCATCCGCTTCCGGCTTATGCCACAGAATTATCTGCAGGAATGGATATCCGTGCTAATCTTTCCGAACCTATTATATTGGAACCGTTGCAGCGTTGTCTGGTACCTACCGGATTATATATAGCTCTTCCGAAAGGATTCGAAGCACAAATACGTCCCCGTAGCGGGCTGGCTATCAAGAAAGGAATCTCTGTTCTCAATTCTCCCGGAACGATTGATGCGGATTATCGGGGGGAGATTTGCATTGTTTTAGTCAATTTATCGTCCGAAGCGTTTGTGATTGAAGATGGAGAACGTATCGCCCAAATGGTGATAGCCAAGCACGAACAAGCCGTGTGGCAGGAAGTGGAAGTGCTTGATGAAACAGAACGTGGAGCCGGAGGCTTCGGTCATACAGGGAAAAAATGAAAAAGATAATACTATTCTTGCTGATAAATGCCTTACTGTTTCCTCTTTGCACGACTGTGCAAGGTAAAAAGAAAAAGGTGAGGAAGGAGGAGAAAACTGTTGTACTGCAACTGACGGAAGAGCAGCAACGTAAATATGACTATTTCTTTCTTGAAGCTATACGAATGAAGGAAAAGAAAGAATATGCTACGGCTTTTGGTCTGTTACAACATTGTTTGGAAATCAACCCGAACGTTTCGTCCGCCCTTTATGAAATTTCTCAATATTATATGTTTCTCCGTCAGGTACCTCAGGGACAGGCTGCTTTAGAGAAAGCGGTAGCTTATGCTCCGGACAATTATTGGTATAGTCAGGGATTAGTCAGCCTGTATCAGCAGCAGAATGAACTGGATAAGGCTGTGACTTTGCTTGAAACAATGGTTACTCGTTTTCCGGTGAAGCAAGACCCTTTGTTCAATTTACTTGATATTTACAGCCGTCAGGAGAAATATAATGATGTGATTTCCACATTGAACCGTTTGGAGAAACGTTTGGGAAAGAACGAACAGTTGTCTATGGAGAAATTCCGTATTTATCTTCAGATGAAAGATGATAAAAAAGCATTCAGGGAGATAGAAAGTCTGGTGCAGGAATATCCGATGGACATGCGCTATCAAGTGATACTGGGGGATGTATATCTGCAAAACGGAAAGAAGCAGGAAGCATACGAAGCGTACCAAAAGGTATTGGCTGTGGAACCGGATAATCCGATGGCGCTTTTCTCGATGGCTTCCTATTATGATCAGACCGGACAGAAAGAATTGTATCAGCAACAATTGGACACATTATTGCTGAATAAGAAAGTGGCGCCTGATACTAAAATTAATGTGATGCGTCAGATTATTGTGGAGAATGAGCAATCGGCCGCTAAAGACAGTACTCAAGTGATAGCCCTGTTTGATCGGATTATGAAACTGGACCAGGATGATCCGCAGATTCCCATGCTTTATGCACAATATCTATTGTCGAAGAATATGGAACCGGAAGCAGTGCCTGTATTGGAACAGGTGGTTGATTTAGATCCCACGAATAAGGCTGCCCGCTTGATGTTGGTCAGCGCTGCCGTGAAAAAGGAAGACTACAAGCAGATTATAAAAGTCTGCGAGCCGGGCATTGAAGCTACTCCGGATGCATTGGAACTTTATTATTATCTGGCTATTGCCTATCATCAGGCAGAGCAGACAGACAGTGTGTTGAGTATTTGTAGTAGGGCATTAGAGCATATTACACCTGATACCCGAAAAGAGGTCATTTCGGATTTCTATTCAATTATGGGGGATATCTATCATACCAAAAAGCAAATGAAGGAAGCTTATGCTGCCTACGATTCAGCTTTGGTGTATAACCCTTCCAACATCGGTGCGTTGAATAATTATGCCTATTATCTGTCTGTGGAACGGCGTGATTTGGATAAAGCGGAAGAAATGAGTTATAAGACCGTAAAGGCAGAACCTAATAATTCGACTTATCTCGATACGTATGCCTGGATTCTTTTTGAGAAAGGCAACTATGCTGAGGCTCGTATTTATATTGATAATGCAATGAAGAGTGATGGAGGGAAAAGTGATGTAATAGTGGAGCATTGCGGGGATATTTATTTTATGACGGGTGATGTGGAAGGCGCACTGGGATATTGGAAGAAGGCATTGGAGATGGGTAGTGAGTCGAAAACATTGAAGCAGAAAATAGAAAAGAAGAAATTTATAGCAGAATGAAAAGAATAGTTTATCTATTGTTGGTTGTGGTTGTGTTGGCTGGTTGTAAGAGTTCGAAGCGCCTGGTGACTTCGGAGACAAAGGCACCTGTATCCAGTTATCTGGCTTCCAAGCTCCAACTGACTATTCCCGATAAAAAAGGAGGAAGCCTGTCGGTAGGAGGAACCATGAGGATGAAAACTCATGAGCGGGTGCAAATCTCTTTGCTGATGCCTATTCTGCGTACAGAGGTAGCACGTATCGAAGTGACTCCTGAGGAGGTATTGTTAGTGGACAGGATGAACAGAAGATTTGTTCGTGCAAGTAAAGAAGAACTGAAGGGTATATTACCCAAGAATGCGGAGTTCTCTCGTTTGGAGAAGATACTGACAGATGCGTCTTTACCCGGTGGAAAGACAGAACTGACAGGAAAGGATATAGGAATTTCTTCGTTGGAAAAAGCAAAGGTGCAACTTTATGAGTTTTCCACGAAAGAGTTTTCAATGACTCCGACTGAATTGAGCTCTAAGTACAGACAAGTTCCTTTGGAAGAATTAATAAAAATGTTGGTAGCTTTGTTATGATGAAACGTTTTTTTGTTATTCTTATCGGTTGCCTTTGGCTGGCAGTTCCGCTTTTCGCTCAATCGAACAAACTGATTCGTGAGTTGGAGAGCAAACGTGGTGCGCTGCAAAAACAGATTGCCGAGTCGGAAACGATATTGAAGAATACAAAGAAAGATGTAGGTAGTCAGTTGAATAGTCTGGCGGCATTGACCGGGCAGATTGAAGAGAGGAAACGTTATATCATGGCTATTAACAATGATGTAGAGGCTATCGAGCGTGAGCTGGCTTCTCTTCAACGGCAATTGAGGAGCTTGGAAAAAGATTTGAAAGATAAGAAAAAGAAATATGAAGCTTCTGTCCAGTACCTGTATAAGAATAAATCGATAGAGGAAAAACTGATGTTTATTTTTTCTGCCAAGAACTTGGGGCAAACTTATCGCCGTATGCGTTATGTTCGCGAATATGCTACCTATCAGCGTTTGCAAGGAGAAGAAATCCTGAAAAAACAGGAACAGATACGTAAAAAGAAGGCGGAACGGCAGCAGGTAAAGGCTGCCAAAGAGAATTTGCTGAAAGAACGTGAAGGTGAAAAAGTGAAGTTGGAAGCACAGGAGAAAGAAAAAAGGATTTTGGTTGCCAATCTGCAAAAGAAACAAAGAGGATTGCAGAATGAGATTAATAAGAAACGGAGAGAGGCTAATCAACTGAATGCCCGTATTGACAAGCTGATTGCGGAAGAGATTGAACGTGCCCGTAAGCGTGCACAGGAGGAAGCCCGTCGTGAGGAGGCGGCTCGCAGGAAGGCGCAAGGCAAGGAAGGACAATCGGCTGGAACCGGAGCGAAAACGAAGTCGAAGCCTTTGGAGGTGTATACAATGAGTAAGGCGGATCGGGAGCTATCCGGCAATTTTGCCGCCAATCGTGGAAAGCTTCCTATGCCCATATCCGGTGCTTATATCATCACCAGCCATTATGGGCAATATGCGGTAGAGGGACTACGCAATGTGAAACTTGATAATAAAGGAATAGATATACAAGGAAAGCCGGGTGCTCAGGCACGTGCCATCTTTGACGGAAAAGTGGCAGCCGTATTCCAACTGAACGGATTATTTAATGTTCTTATCCGGCATGGGAATTATATTTCTGTTTATTGTAATCTGTCTTCCGCTTCTGTGAAGTCCGGTGATATAGTGAAAACTAAACAGCACATCGGAGAGGTCTTTTCGGATGGAACGGATAATGGACGGACGGTGTTGCATTTCCAACTGCGTCGTGAAAAGGAGAAACTGAATCCGGAGCCTTGGCTCAATCGATAAAGTGATAGTTGAAGATACTAAGAGTATAACGAGCGGACTTCTGTATTAAAGCAGAAGTCCGTCTAATAATTCCAGATATAGTCCGATAGCTTCTTCTATCTCTTTCAGCATAATATATTCTTCTGCCGTATGTGAACGTGAAGAACGTCCCGGTCCTATTTTTACCGATGGAAAAAACATTAATGCCTGGTCGGATAGAGTAGGGGAACCGAAAGGAATACGTCCCATTTTTATTGCTTTTTGGACAAACGGATGTTTCTCGTCGATCCGTGAGGAGTTGAGACGGAACGAGCGGGCTTTGGCTTCGCAAGAGATATGTTTCTTGATTTCAGCAAATAAATCTTCATTCGAGTAAAGCTCGTTGCTACGGATATCAACAACGAAAGTGCACTTATCGGGAACTACGTTGTGTTGAGTACCTGCATTAATTACAGTTACACTCATTTTTACCGGTCCTAGTAACTGCGATTCTTTATCAAAGCGATAGTCGCGGAACCAGGCAATATCATTCAAGACCTTATAAATGGCATTGTCTCCTTCGTTGCGTGCGGCGTGTCCTGCCTTGCCTGTGGCGGTAACGTCCAATACCATAAGCCCTTTTTCGGCAATGGCAGGTTGCATCTCCGTCGGTTCGCCTACGATGGCGAATGAAATGGGGGGGAGTCCAGGTAATACACTTTCAATTCCGTCTTTGCCCGATACTTCTTCTTCACAGGAAGCAAGATAAATCAAATTATATCTCTGTGAAGTACGACATAGTTGCAGAAACACCTGTAATAGAGATACAACACTTGCGCCTGCATCGTTGCTTCCCAGTCCATACAATTTTCCGTTCTCTTCACGTGGCGTAAACGGGTCTTTCCGCCAGCCGTTGACAGGTTTGACGGTATCTATGTGGGAATTGAGCAGTATAGTCGGCTTCTTCAGGTCAAACATGGGGCTAAAGCACCACACATTATTACCCTTGCGCCCGGTCTGCATACCTTCCATTTCAATATAATTTTGCAGGAAGTCTGCGGCTTGAGTCTCTTCCCGGCTAAGAGAAGGGATACTGATTAACGATTTAAGAAGGCTTGTAGCCTCTGCTGCCATAGTCGGAATATCATATTTCATACTGCAAATATTTTGTCTATTACTTAATATTTGCACAAAGATAGTCGTTTTGCGCAATTGTTTCAAATAAAACTAATACCTTTGTACCATATTTACTAATACAAAGAGTATGACTTATCATCATTTATCTGTCTTAGTCCATCGTCAGGCTGAAAAGTATGGCGACAAGGTAGCCTTAAGGTACCGTGACTATGAGACAGCTCAATGGATTCCGATCACCTGGAATCAATTCTCCGGAACTGTGAGGCAGGCTGCCAATGCGCTCGTTGCGTTGGGAGTGGGAGAACAAGAGAATATCGGTATTTTTTCGCAAAACAAGCCTGAATGGTTTTATGTAGATTTTGGTGCATTCGCCAATCGTGCTGTGACCATTCCATTTTATGCGACCAGTTCACCGGCACAAGCACAATACATTATCAACGACGCACAAATACGCTATCTTTTTGTAGGTGAGCAATTTCAATACGACGCTGCATTCAGTATCTTTGGCTTTTGCACCTCACTGCAACAACTGATTATCTTTGATCGTTCGGTTGTAAAAGACCCCCGTGATGTGTCGTCCATCTATTTTGATGAGTTTATGGCGATGGGAGAAGGACTTCCGCACAATGATGTGGTAGAAGAGCGTACGGGACGTGCCTCTTATGACGATTTGGCTAATATTCTTTATACGTCCGGAACGACAGGTGAGCCGAAGGGAGTCATGCTTCATCATTCTTGTTATTTGGAACAGTTTCGCACTCATGACGACCGCCTGACCACGATGTCGGATAAGGATGTTTCTATGAACTTCCTTCCATTAACGCATGTATTTGAAAAGGCTTGGTGCTATCTCTGTATCCATAAAGGGGTACAGATCTGTATCAATCTCCGTCCGGCGGATATACAGACAACCATTAAGGAAATTCGTCCGACATTGATGTGCAGCGTTCCTCGTTTCTGGGAAAAAGTGTATGCCGGAGTACAAGAGAAGATCAATGAGACCACAGGAATGAAGAAGGCATTGATGTTGGATGCTATCCGGGTTGGTAAGATTCATAATCTTGATTATCTGCGGAAAGGAAAGACGCCTCCTGTGATGAATCAATTGAAATATAAGTTCTACGAAAAGACAATTTATTCTTTACTGAAGAAGACCATCGGTATTGAAAACGGGAATTTCTTTCCGACTGCCGGTGCTGCCGTACCCGATGAAATCAATGAATTTGTCCATTCGGTAGGCATTAATATGGTTGTCGGTTATGGACTGACAGAGTCTACGGCTACTGTGTCTTGCACATTGCCGGTGGGATATGATATCGGTTCGGTAGGTGTTGTGTTGCCGGGAGTTGAAGTGAAGATCGGTGAGGATAATGAAATTCTTCTTCGAGGTAAAACCATTACAAAAGGATATTATAAGAAAGCGGAAGCTACGGCTGCTGCTATTGATCCGGACGGATGGTTTCATACGGGCGATGCAGGCTATTTTAAGAATGGGCAGTTGTTCCTGACAGAGCGTATTAAAGACCTATTCAAAACTTCTAATGGAAAATATATCGCTCCGCAGGCTTTGGAAACAAAGTTGGTTATCGACCGTTATATTGATCAGATTGCTATTATTGCCGATCAGCGTAAGTTCGTCTCTGCTTTGATTGTTCCCGTATATGGATATGTGAAAGAGTATGCGAAGGAAAAAGGTATTGAGTATAAGGATATGAGTGAATTGTTGCAACATCCTAAGATTGTAGGGTTGTTCCGTGCGCGGATAGAAACCTTGCAACAACAGTTTGCGCATTATGAGCAAATCAAACGTTTCACCTTGCTTCCCGAACCATTTAGTATGGAGCGTGGAGAGCTTACCAATACATTGAAACTGAAACGTTCGGTCGTTTCTGAAAATTATAAAGACCTGATTGAGAAGATGTACGAGGAAAGTTGAGAGCCAGGCTTGAGATTCGTTGTGAGATAAGTGTACGATTATAATTTATAATTTTTAATTTCTAATTTAAGAAGATGATTACTATTGAACAACTTAAAGACGTGAAAGAGCGCACGGATGCGCTGAGGAGGTATCTTTGACGTCGACGGGAAGAAAATTCAAGTCGAAGAAGAACAGTTAAGAACGCAGGCTCCGGGATTTTGGGATGACCAGAAGAAAGCTGAAGCCCAGATGAAGTTGGTGAAAGACCTGCAAAAATGGATTGACGGCTATAATGAGGTCAAAACTCTGGCAGATGAACTTGAGCTGGCATTTGATTTCTATAAAGAGGAATTGGTAACAGAGGAAGATGTGGATACTGCTTATGCGAAAGCGCGTGAGGCGGTAGAAGCGCTCGAACTCAAGAATATGCTTCGTGATGAGGCCGACCAAATGGATTGTGTGTTGAAGATCAATTCCGGGGCCGGTGGTACGGAGAGTCAGGATTGGGCTTCTATGTTGATGCGTATGTATTTGCGTTATGCTGAGACAAATGGCTATAAGGCTACTATTGCTAATCTTCAGGAAGGTGATGAGGCCGGAATCAAAACCTGTACGATCAATATTGAAGGGGATTTTGCCTACGGTTATCTGAAAGGAGAAAATGGTGTGCACCGTCTGGTACGTGTCTCTCCTTACAATGCGCAGGGTAAACGTATGACATCTTTTGCTTCTGTCTTTGTCACCCCGTTGGTAGACGACAGTATTGAGGTGAATATTGAGACGGCACGTATCTCTTGGGATACCTTCCGAAGCGGTGGTGCCGGTGGTCAGAATGTGAACAAGGTAGAATCCGGAGTTCGTCTGCGTTACCAATATAAAGATCCTTATACAGGTGAGGAAGAGGAGATTCTGATTGAAAATACGGAAACCCGCGACCAGCCTAAGAACCGTGAAAATGCAATGCGCCAGTTGCGTTCTATCTTATATGATAAAGAGTTGCAGCACCGTATGGCAGAACAGGCGAAGGTGGAAGCGGGAAAGAAGAAGATCGAATGGGGCTCGCAGATCCGAAGTTATGTATTTGACGACCGCCGTGTGAAAGATCATCGTACCAACTATCAGACTTCGGATGTAAACGGAGTGATGGATGGCAAGATAG
>ERZ838577.4263-NODE-4263-length-12240-cov-3.497989_pt1 | contig 12240 bp, 12 predicted proteins | sample MGYA00519682_ERZ838577 | MGnify/ENA primary metagenome ERZ838577 (study PRJEB31850, sample SAMEA3708838) | human gut metagenome | biome: human gut; feature: human-associated habitat; material: faeces | place: China | collected 2014 ...
TGGGGCGTCGTGCAGCTTGCGCCGCACGCAGTTGTTCACCTGTTCACCTCGGACGAGCAGCTGACCGAAATCACGGTCTGGGCACTCCGCATTTACATGGCGCTCGGCTTCACGAATGCTTTCCAGACCGGCTTTCAGCAGTCCTTCGTGGCGCTCGGCGAGGCGAAAATCTCGCTGTTTCTGGCGCTTGAGCGCAAAATTTTCCTGCTCATTCCGCTGATTTTCATTCTGCCGCACTTTTTCGCGGACAAGCTGTTCGCCGTGTTTCTGGCGGAACCGGTCGCAGACGTTCTGGCCGCCGCGACCACCACGGTTCTGTTTCTCATCCGCTTCCGGAAAATCACAAATGAAATGTGAAAATGCGGAACATTTGCTTCTTTCCCTCGTCTAATCTGGTAAACAGTATACACAGAGACACATACAGGAAAAGGAGGAACTGACATGAAACGATTACTCGCAGGAACGCTTGCCGCCGCTCTGGCGCTCGGCCTGACCGGCTGCGGTCAGCAGCAGGAAGAGTGCGATGCCAAGCCGGTCATCTATCTCTATCCCGAGCAGCAGACAGAGGTCGAGGTTTCGCTCGATTATGACGGAACACTCACCGCGGCCTATCCGGCGTATGAAAACGGCTGGCGTGTCACCGCCGAGCCGGACGGCACACTGCATGACGAAAACGGAAACGAATACTCCTACCTGTTCTGGGAGGGAGAAAACGATGCCGACTATGACTTTTCAAAGGGCTTCTGCGTTGCCGGTGCAGACACCGCAGATTTTCTCCGCGAAACGCTCTCCGGCATCGGTCTGACACCGAGGGAATATAATGAATTTATCGTTTACTGGCTTCCGAAGATGCAGGGAAACCCCTATAACCTGATTTCCTTCCAGTCTGAACGCTACACCGATGGCGCAAAGCTCACCATCGACCCGAAACCGGACAGTGAGCTCCGCGTATTCATGGCGTGGAAACCGCTGAACAGGGCGCAGCCGATCGAACCGCAGACGTTCCCGTCTTTCGAGAGGGACGGCTTTACTGTTGTTGAATGGGGCGGCTGCGAGGTAACGAAATAGTAAAACGGCACGCCTTTCGGCGTGCCGTTTTACTTTGTTATCCTGTGATCTTCTTAAAGCTTTTCCAGCAGGCAGACGCAGTGAGCGGCGATACCCTGCTTTGCACCGGTGAAGCCCAGCTTTTCCTCAGTCGTCGCCTTGACGGAAACGCAGTCCACGTCGCACGCCATCGCGGCGGCCAGGTTTTCGCGCATCTGCACGATATGCGGCGCGAGCTTGGGCGCCTGCGCGAGTACGGTTGCGTCGATATTGCCGACCTGCCAGCCCTTTTCACGGATAAGCGCACTGACATGGCGCAGCAGTGCCAGACTGTCCGCCCCCTTGTAGGCCGGGTCGGTATCAGGAAAATGCTTGCCGATGTCTCCAAGCGCGAGCGCGCCCAGAAGCGCATCCATCACCGCGTGTGTGAGCACATCCGCGTCAGAATGTCCGTCCAGGCCCAGCTCGAACGGAATGTCTACGCCACCGATGATACAGCGCCGCCCCTCAACCAGCCGATGGACGTCATAGCCGTGTCCGATCCGCATATTCATTTCTTTTCCCTCCTGTACAGGAACGCCTCCGCGACAGCAATGTCCTCGGGCGTTGTAACCTTGATGTTTTCGTAGCTGCCCAAGGTCGCGGAAACCGTCTGTCCGAGCGCCTCCACTGCCGCGCAGTCGTCCGTAAAGCTGCGCCCGCTCGCGGCGGCGCTTTGCAGCGCGTCGAGCAGCAGTTCCCGGCGGAATACCTGCGGCGTCTGGACGGCGGCAAGCGTATCGCGCGGCACATCGGCTACGATCTTTCCATTTTCGATGCGTTTGATGCTGTCCTTGACCGGGACCACAGGCGCAGCTGCACCCGTTTTTGCGGCCTCATCTACAGCCTGCGTGATGACTTCATCGGACACGAGCGGCCGCGCGCCGTCATGCACTGCCACGAGCGCACAGGCTTCAGACGCGGCAGAGACGCCTGCGAGGACCGATTCGGTACGGGTATCGCCGCCGCGCGTCAGTGTGCGCAGCTTGGTGATGCCGTTTTCTGCGGCAAGCGTCCGATAGACCTCCATATCCTGCTCGCGGCAGACCAGTACGATGTCGCGAACGGCGCCGCACATCTGAAACGCCGTCAGCGTATGCGCGAGCACGGGCTTTCCGCAGAGCGGGAGCAGCAGCTTGTTTTCGCCTCCCATGCGCCGCGACGAGCCGGCCGCAACAACGACCGCACAGACAGACTGATTTTCAGTTGACATATTCATTTCTCCTTGCAGAAATCGAAAAAAGACTCTGCGCATGCAAAGCCTTTTCCCTGATAAAGCTTTTCTTTTTGCCGCAGGCTCAGCGGCACAGATGCTCACGCAGCATTTCTGCGATACGCTCCGCCGGACGATCGAGCGCAAACGCCAGCTCAGACTCCAGTATCTGCATGGCCTGTTCGAGCATCTTTTTCTCGCCCGTGGACAGACCGCGCGCATGGTCCCGCACAGACAGGCTCTTGATGACCTGTGCAACCTCGCAAAGGTCGCCTGAACGAATATGCTGCATGTTTTCACGGTAGCGCTGGTTCCAGCTTTTGCTTTCGCTGTACGTTATCGCATCCAGTCCGTCAAGGAACCGCTCGGCGCACTCCCGGCTGCAAACCGGACGGACTCCGAGTCTGCCGCAGCCGTCCACCGGCAGAAACAGCTCGGTGTCCCCGAACGCAGGGCGCAGGACATAATACCATGCCGGAGTGTCATCAATGGTCCTTTCGACCATGCCCTCGATCACTCCTGCACCGTGCAATGGATGAACGACTTTGTCACCGACGTGAAACATAGATCCTCCGTTCCAGAAAGCCTGTATCGATCCGAGACACACCCGGAGCCTGTATATCTGTAATTTTACAACATAATCCGCCTGTATGCAAGGCTATGCCATGCAAAACCGCCGTTTTCCGAAAAAACTATGCAAAATGCCGCACAGAAGCCGGTTAAAATACACATATTTCGCTGCATTTTTTCATACGAAGTGCTGAAATACATATTGCCGTGCCTGTGAGCAGCACCCAGCACCCGCCATCGTTCCGCAGACAGAGCAGTCCGCAGAGCAGCAGCGTCGCACCACTGAGCGCAGCAAGGACACCCCGAACGCGCGGAAATCCGCCATCCGAGAGATACACGAGCGCCATGCCGCCGTCGAGCGGAGGGAGGGGGAGCAGATTGAACAGGCTGAGCAGCGCGCTTGCACCGGCAAGACGCCAGCCGCCGCAGGCCCTCGCTGCGATCGTCAGCGCAAAGCCGGCCGCCGGCCCGGCCAGACTGACTGCCGCGCAGGCGAAACGGCCGCAGGGAAGCGCGGCCTGCATGACCGCGCCGCAGGCGGTCAGCGTCAGCTGCCGGAGACGCCCGCCTGCAAGATACAGGACGACCGCGTGCCCGGCCTCATGCACGAGCGCCGCCGTCAGGAACAGCGGAAGCAGATTGTCCCCGTCCACACACCAAAGCGCTGCGAGCAGCACCCAGAAGCCGTCGCGCACGTTTACTCTGCCCATGCTACAGCTCTGTCAGGTAATCCGCCGGGTCGAGCGCCGCGCCGTTTCGCCAGATCTCCAGATGCAGATGGGGGCCGGTTGCATTGCCGGTCTGACCGACACGGGCAATCTCGCTGCCGCAGCTGACCTTTTCTCCCATCTCGACGGAAATACTGCTGCAATGCGCGTACAGCGTCGAAAATCCGTCCGCATGATCGACGATCAGGTACTTCCCGTAGCTCGACTCTCCGGTCTCACGGACCGTTCCGTCGGCAAACGCCTCGATTGGCGTGCCCTCATCAGCCGCTATGTCCACGCCGTAGTGAAATCCCGGCTCACCGGTGAGCGGACTCAGCCGCTCACCGAAGGACGATGTAAGCGTGCCTTTCGCCGGGAGAACATAATGAAAGCCGATCGAATAGACGGTCTCGTCCGCCGTGTCCGGGAACTGCGTCTGGTCACGTCCGAGGATGTCGTCCGCACCGCCCGAGGATGCCGCGTATCCCGCATCACCGCTGACCGCCGCAGCGTTTTCCGTCCGTCCGCCGAAGACACCGAGTGCTTCCTCCATTCCCGGCGCACCGGCAAGCGCCTCAGCCGCCCGTGCACGGAACTCGGCCGCAGCAGGGAAACTGCTGTACTTGACCACTCCAGCCGCAAGCAGGCATAACGTGACAAAAAGCAAGCCCTTTCCGTGTGTCTCACGGTGTTTTCTCTGCCTTGCCGCCATGTTCGCCGCCTCCTTTCATGCTGTCATCTTATGAGGCGGCGTCGAAAAACATTCTGATACCGATTTGTTGTTGCACCTTTCCGCACAGCAGTATATAATAAAATGATAGTTCCTGTGTCTTTCGGACGCAGGCAGCGCATAAACTCTCACGCAGACAGACGGCCGCGCCGCTCTGCGCATGAATAAAAGGAGATCACCATGGCATTCCATTCCGGCAAACCCAGAAAGGGCGCGCACCTCATCAAAACAGATAAGAAAAAAGCAGAAAAGACCTCTGCGGCTCTCCCCAAAAAACGCCGTGTTCCCGCCGCGCTCCTCGTTATCCTCGTGTTGATCGTTCTGCTTGCAGGCGGCGCGCTCGGCACAGCTTATTTCTATCCGAACATTTTCCCCGGCGTGACAGTCGGCTCGATCGACGTCGGCGGCCTGTCGCGCGACGAAGCCGCACAGCAGATCGCCACAAAGAGCAAGCCGCTTTATCAAGGTAAAAAGCTCACACTCACGATCTATGATGCGGATTATGATATTCCGGTCGAGAATGTGCTGAGCGGCGTAGACGATATCCAGTCTGCGGAAAACGCATGGAAAGTCGGCCGCGAGGGCGGGCCGCTCGCGCGCATGACAGCGATCATCAGCGCGATGCGAAACGGCTGCGATACCCGTCTGGACGCTTCAGTCGATGAATCGGGTCTGAAAGCCCAGCTTGAGGAGATCGCAGCCAAGGCGCTTACCGAGCCGGTCGCACCGACATGGAAGCTCGACGGGGAAAACCTCGTCATTCAGTCCGGTACGCCGGGCGTGCAGTTCGATACCGCCGCTGTCGAGCAGGCGCTCACCGCGCAGATCGAGCTGATGGATTTCAAGCCCTATGAGGTCTCGACCAATGTGACCGCTGCGCCTGCCATCGACATCGACAAAATTGCAGAGGATGTCACCGGCAGTCCGGTCAACGCGACCGTCAGCAAGAAGGACGGCAAGACTATCATCCCCGGCAAGTCCGGCGTGCAGTTCGACGTCGAGAAGGCAAAGGAGATCATCGGTGACGGCTCGCAGGCAAGCTACTCCATCCCGGTCACCATCACACAGCCGACGATCACGGAGGCGGTCCTCAGAGAACGTCTGTTCCGCGATACGCTCGCCCGTACCGCAACCAACCTCAACGAGGGCAATGCACCGCGCACGAACAACGTCCGTCTGGCCGCCAAGGCCATCAACGGTACGATCCTGAACCCGGGCGATGTGTTCTCCTACAACACAGTCGTCGGCGAACGCACGCAGGCGCGCGGCTATCAGGAGGCGCACGCTTACTCGGGCGGCAAGATCATCGACGAGTTCGGCGGCGGCGTATGCCAGCCCTCCTCGACGCTTTATATGGCCGTGCTGCGCGCGGATCTGGAGGTCGTCGAGCGTCACAATCACTCGTTCACCGTTTCCTACACGCCGCTCGGCGAGGATGCGACCGTGGACTACGGCAATCTCGATTTCCGTTTCGCGAATAACACTGCCTATCCCATCAAGATCCTGGCAGAACAGACCGACGGACAGATGATCATGACCATTATCGGCACCAAAACGAGCGACAAGACGGTCGCAACACGTACCGAGGTGCTGGAAACCTACAAGCCGGAAACGGTCGAAAAGCAGGACAGCTCGCTTGCAGCAGGAGAAACGCAGGTCGAGACCTCGGGCATCACCGGCTACTCGACACGCACCTATAAGGTCATCACGGAAAATGGGAAGACGACCGAGGTGCTTGCAAACAAATCCACCTACTCCAAACGCGACGAGATAGTATGTGTCGGCACCGGAAGCTGACCGAAAGGAAGAGAAAAATGAAAGAATGGAATGCCCAGAAGAGAAAAGAATGCAAGCGTAAATGCAAAGCGCATGTCGCGGCGCATCTCGGCTCCTGCATCGGCGCAAATGTGCTGTATTCGCTGCCGATCATCCTGCTGATGCTGATCGTTTACCTGACCATGTTCGGCTCGTCTTTTGCGTTGCTGGTGGCAGGGGCGGATGAGAGCGCCGTTGCGCAGGCGATGCTGCGCGGCACAGGCAGCGGTCTCTTTACCGCTGTGCTGCTGCTGCTCGTCGTTTCCGGTCCGCTCACCTTCGGCCTTATGCGGTTCTACACCGACCTCACCCGCGGCGGCCGTCCGGGTGCGGGCGCAGTCCTTCAGCCGATCACCTCGGGCGCATCGCTCTGGACAGGCATCCGCATGTCGTTCTGCCTGTTCCTGCGCAGTCTGATGTGGACCGTTCCGCCGACCATTCTGCTTACGATCGGCGCTGTTGCGGTTTCCGCGATGAGCTTCATGACCGGAAGCACAGACAGCATGACCGGCGGACTGATCGCACTCTATGTAGTTTACGGGCTGGTCAGCTTCCTGATCAACATCAAGCTGATGACCTACAGCGCCGGCTGGGTCGTGCTGCATGACAACGAGCAGTACGGCGTCTGGAATGCAACCCGTGATGCCTCCGCCGTATTCCGCGGCCGCTTCGGCGCACTTCTCATCTTTGAACTCAGCTTTCTCGGCTGGAACCTGCTCGCCCTCGCGTCGGTTTATCTGTGCTTCCTGCTCGGCATGCTCGGTCTGACGGTGATCGGCGGCGGCCTCGGCACTGCAGTCATGGCAGTGTCTCTGATTGCGGCGCTCTGCGTCGGCCTCGTCGTCGGCAGCTTTGTAAACAGCTACTACCAGACCTCGTTCATCGCCATGTTCGATCATCTCGCGACTCCCGAGCCGCAGCCGATGCACTTCGACTGGGAGCCGACCGGCTCTTCCGCGCCGACTGAATCCGAAACCGAGACGCAGACGGACGGCTCTACGGACGAGCCGCATGACAAAACACAAGAATAAAAGAGAACACCCTGCATGAAATAAAAGCATGCAGGGTGTTTGCGCGTCAGAAGGACAGAAAACGCTCCGGGTCTACTTTTTCATCATCGAGATGAATCTCAAAATGCAGGTGAGGGCCGGTCGAGTTGCCGGTGTTTCCCGAATAGGCGATCAGATCGCCCTGTGACACGATGTCTCCGACCGACACGCACAGCGCCGAATTATGGCCGTACAGAGTCTTGAAGCCGTTGCCATGATCGAGAATGATATAGTTTCCGTAGCCGTCGCCGGAATTTTCCGCAAGAATAACCTTTCCGTTGTCAGACGCGCGGACAGGCGTTCCCTCAGGCACCGCCAGATCGACACCACTGTGCAGCCGGCCCCAGCGCCACTTGAACGCCGAGGTAAAGGTATAGCCCGAGACCGGACGCACAAAGCTGCCGGTGCCGATACCGATATTCTTTGTGCCGACCTCGATGATCTCGTCCGATGCACTCCGCAGCACGGTGCGTGCGACAATGGTGCGTTCGTTTTCCTCGCCGTCGAGCGTCTGGATCTCCGCCGTCACGACCGCCTCACCGGTCTGCCCCTGCCGGACGGTCTCGCGGTAGTCTTGATACTCTGCATCATTTTCGCGCGTTACCGTGCCGAACGGGATGGTCTCGGTGTAGGTGACAGAGCGGCGCGCACGGACGTCCAGGCGGTCGGACAGAGTCTCAAAAACCGTCTGCGGCTCGCCTGCAAGACGACTCTCCGCAACAACGCTGTCCACATGGACCTGCTGCACGAAATCCGCGCTGCTGTCAGCCTGCGTGGTATAAAGCCGCTTGACGCGGTCGAGCAGGGTCTGTGCCTCCTCAGCATTATGACATACGCCAGCGCGCGTGCCGTCGATCGAGATCACCGCAAGCGTGTCCAGTTCACCGCTCTGTTCCGTCAGCGCTGTGCGCAGCGCGTTCTCATCGAGAAATTCACAAAGCGGCGCACGCATCGAGCGGGTGCTCAGCGAGAAGGGAAGGGAATAGGTTTCGCCGGACGCTGCCGAGGCGCTCGCCTCGATCTCATGCACCGTGCCGGAGAGCATGTCCGCATCCTGCACAAAGCCGAGAGGCCTGTCTCCTGCCAGAATGAGCACGCCCTTCTGGGTGAGGAGCGAAAAGGGAAGCAGGAAGCACGGAATGAAGATCAGTGCCGCCGAGGCGGCGCGGCTTCGCGCGAGTGCATGTATGATGGCGCCTGTTCGCCGTCGCAGCGGGGCATCCCAGACAAATGTAACCGCACGGTCGAGGAACAGCGCAGAACAGACAAACACGTAGAGCAGGTCGGAAAGAATCCCGAGAAAAAAAGATAACAGGTTTCGCATGACGGCAGTATGGACAGCCGAAGCCGTCCATATACCTCCTTTCAAGAAGATCATTGGTTACAATTCGGTAACAATGACAGCATACGCACTTGAAAGGATAAAGTCACACGAAACCTGTCGCCGGATCGTCAAAGCGTGTCTGATTTCCCGACGGTCAGCCGGTTATTTTCCGTTTTTTACAGAATTTCCATTAAAATCCGAGGGGAAAAACCGCGGATCAAGCGGCTTGTCCTGGAAATATCGATCGAGAACCGCTCTCTGGAGCGAAACGGCAAGGGGAACAGCGGCATCGAACAGATCGCCGAACGATTCCGTGCGCTCGCCGTTTGTACTCTGCCACGGACGATGTTCGCGATTCGCACAGTCCGCCGCAAGCGGCTCCGCCGGCCGGATAAACGAGGAGGCCATGCCGCTCCTTCCGAGCAGATGCTCGAGCTTCTGCAATCTGCTGCGCACGGGCACGCCGCCATGTGCAAGCCGCAGAATATGCCGCATATCGTGCATGCCGCGGTAAACGGCGGCAGGGGAGACGTGCGTACCGAGCGTTGCATGCACCGCCTGCGCGAGCACACGGGCGGCGGCGGTACATTCAGGTGCGTCCGCATCCAGCAGACGATACGCCGCGTAGTCGGCCGATGCGGTATCAATGTAGTCCTCGATCATGATGCCGTCGATGTCGCTCGCGGCCAGCTGACGGCGCGCCGCAGCGGAGAGGCCGGGCATATACGTCGCAAGCCGGTCGGCCTGCTCGTCGATAAAGCGGCTCGTCACGCGGCTGAGCGCATAGTTCGTGCAGAAGCCGAATACATACGCGAGCGCAGCGGTATTGTGTGCGGCGCAGCAATACATTTCCATTGGCTTCACCGGTGACCCGAGCCAGAAATTTTCCTCTAGGTGTGCAAAAGGACAAGGAGATTCCCCGCTGGGCACAAGCCCCCATCAAAGCGGGAGAAGCGCCGGGATAGGCAAAGGTGAGGATGGCAGTCAGTGTGTGGAGAGGATAACGGGCCACCGTCTCCTTTTCCCGGCTGGCCACCACATTTTCTCCATCCAGGGAAAGATAGATGTCCTCCGAAGTCACAAACAATGTATTGAGCAGATGTCTCACGGCTCCACCTCCATGGCCTGACGCAGATAAGCATTCACATCGTTTTCCTTCATCAGGGCCGGCAGACAAAGCTCCTTCAAGGAACAGGCATTGCAGGATCTGGAACGCCGGACCTTGGGCGTGTATCCCCGACGGTAAAGCTGATGCATCTCCTCCAGCATTGCCTTTACCTGCTCCCGCAATTCCCTGGAAAAGGACACCGATGTTCGCCGCCGGGTCTCGCTGTAGAAAATAGCTCCTTCCGAAACCGTACAGCAGAGCATTTCCTCCAGGCACATGGCCTGGGCGCACAGCTGCAGCTCGTCGGCCCGATGAGGCTTGGGCGAGCCCCGCTTGTACTCAACCGGAAAAGGAACCCACAGCCCCTCTTCTCCCCGAAGGGAGATGCCGCCGGGATCTGCACGAAACTCCACCACATCGCATTTTCCGGAGATCCCCAAAGCAGCGGATGCCACAGACAATCCCCGCAGGATCAGTATATCCCCCCGGCGTTCCCGGGCCTGTTCATCGTGAGCCCGGCGATGGAGCAGATCTCCCTCCACTGTGCGCAGATTTTCCCTCCACTGCTGCTCAATATGAATGAGTGCCCACTGCCTTCGGCAAAAGGCAAAATGCTGCAGGCCGGACAGCTGGAGGAAGTCCTCCTCCCGATAGATCACCCCATGCGCTGACAGGTGATGCCGTCAGGCAGCGAATCTTCGTCCACCGAAACGGTGTAATCCTGATAGGAACGGGCAGGCGCCGTATTATCCGGGTCCTTCCGGCCGACTTTCACTGCATCAAAGAGCTTCCAGGCCGGGGCGCAGCCCAACTCGCTGTCATGCTTGAAAACAATCAGCTCCCGCACGGCCATTTTACCCCGGGCTGCGGAGTGGTCATGCTCAAACATATTGAGGATGGCCTCCCACAGCAGAGACAGGTCCTCTTCCGAAAAACCGGTGGTTTTGCGGGCCAGATTGGCGGAAATATACCCCTCACAGCGGTATAGGCCATAGGGAAGGATGTATTTCCGGCCCATTTCCGTGCCCTTCTTCTCCGCATCGGCCTCGGTGGTAATCGCTACCCGGGTAATCGTTACCTCCTGGGGAACGATAGGCTCCACGCTTCGAGCAAAGCCTAGCTGAACGGGCCCTCGAACCTGGCCGCAGTTAAGGGCCCCCTTTACCATGGTCGTCATGACGGCGCCGAAGGTTCGGATATCGAAGAAATTGGCGCACATCCAGTCGCGGATCTTACAATCAACATCCGCTCCTTCCTCCTTCTTGGCCTTGACCTTTTTTTTCAGGTCATCAGGCTTCATGGCGGCGGCATTTTCAATACCTATATAGCAAAAACCCTCGTTGTCGCTGCGGTTCAGGGGTACGCCGTCTTTGACATAGATGCGATAGCCGGCCTCGTTCTCCTTCACCGTTTCCACATAATTACGGATTTTCCGCTTGAGGCACACATCGGTAACGAGGCCTAGGCCGGTTTCTGGGTCCACTCGAGGCATGTTGCCGGCGTCGGGATCGCCGTTGGGGTTGCCGTTTTCCACGTCGAATAGGATGACGAATTCATAGCGGTTTTTGATGGGTTCCATTTACTTGTCCTCCTTTACTTTGCGATGGTAGTATCCAAGATAAAAACAGGTGGTTTCTTCGGGGTTATAGCGAGAGGGAAGCGCCTCGGTCAGCAGAGAGAGCAGATGTTCCTTTTCGTTTTGCAATTTAACGGCGTAATTGTGCTTATTGCGCATCAGTTTTTTCATATGGTACTCACTAAGCGGAATAATTTTATTAAATGCAGTTTTAGGAGTGGAGCCAGCCGCACGAAAATAGCTGTCTTTAATACTGCGGTTGATTTGATAATCTACAGATGCAAGCTGAATCTGCTCGAGGACATAAAATAACTGTCCCAGAACGTAGGGCTGATAGGTGCAGTCTTCGTTCAAGTGCATATATGCCACCTCTTTTAGAATAGAATAGTTAGACTGATTTTCGCAGTTTTTCAGCAGATACGCCTTCAAAATTGCGGAACGCCGCCAGTTTATCTCAGAATCTGCGCGGATACGGAGCATAACACCGTTCAGCAGTGCAGCCGGATAGCGGTCATTGTTCCAGACGGCGCGGGCAGTCGCACCGGCCATAACCGGACTCGGCTTTTTGTCGTGGGCACTCTGGTTGACGGTTTCGGCAAGCAGCTGCCACAGCGGCAAAAAGCCGGCAGGCACCTTCGCCGGACGCTTGATTTCCAGACGTTCATAGTGCGCGTTGACGTTCTTCATCAATTCACCAAACGTGTTTTTATAGAAGAATCGCACACTCAGACGCGCAGCATTCGGTGCCAGACCGAGAATGTAGAATGCACGGTCAGGATCAAGATTTAATTCCTGACACGGTTCGCTGTCTGCAAGGTGTTTGAGCGCAGCGGATAAGTCATTATCCGACCAGCTTTGCGTGTTATTGCCCATAAGGCAGCTGAAAAAATCAGTATACTGCGGTTCCGCGGTCTCCGCCCAGCAAACGACAGTGGTGTCGCCGATGTACTGCGTATGCTCGCGGTCAGCCAGCAGGTGATTGAGCGCCGTCGTATAAGCAAATGCAGCGTGCTTACCAACAGGTGCATTGTAGTTCTGCTCGTGACCGTAGGAACAGAAGGC
>ERZ838577.4266-NODE-4266-length-12229-cov-3.096599_pt1 | contig 12229 bp, 7 predicted proteins | sample MGYA00519682_ERZ838577 | MGnify/ENA primary metagenome ERZ838577 (study PRJEB31850, sample SAMEA3708838) | human gut metagenome | biome: human gut; feature: human-associated habitat; material: faeces | place: China | collected 2014 ...
GATAGTATGCTGTGAGATAAAGGGGAGTTTAGTTCGAACTCCCGCTTCATCCACCATGTTTTATAAGATTGTTTTTCCGCTATGGAATCATTTTGACCGATGTATGGATCGGGTATGATTTTATTTTCTACCAGTGCGGTATGAATACTTCCCGGTACACGGGCAGGTATTTGATCTGTCCAGGAGGTATGCAGGCGTTCTTTTTCTGTTCCTCCTTCCGCCAGTTGCCAGATTCCGTCCAAAGAGAACTCCGAAGGTATATTTCCAATTGGAGGAATATTACCTGTTTCAGTCATCTGTGTACCTTTTACCTCTATGGGAGAAGGCTTTGCTGCAAAGCTTTTCCTGTCTATCTCATCCATGGATTTCTGTGCGATAACCATTGGTGTAGATAGAAGTAAAGTGATGATAGTGATGAATCGGGTTCTCATGGACAGTATTTAAATCTGGTTATTGTTGCGTACTTTTATATTTCAGGAGCGTGCTTAATTGCGGACGATCCTGTGTGTAATTATTGGTCGGTTGGACAGATAAGGGATAGTCACCCCATCGTGGACCGGCAGACCAATAAGTTCCGTTTATTCCATTTTCTTGTAGATATTTAAGTGCTGCATCAAGAATATCCATCCAACGGCCGTCAGTATCAGGTATACCATATTCACCAACGAATCCACGTTTATTATTTTCTTTCAGCCAGTCAACAAAAGGTTTCAAACGAGCCACCCCTGTTTGAACGGTTGCACCATCTTCATCATATCCTTTATTATAGTTTCCGGAAGAATCCGAATCGAAATATATATGTGCCTGGAATATCAGGTTATTACTTGGATCTGTAAGAGTTTTCAGATTGTCACTGCATTCTTTCCATCGTCTGGCAGAACTGAATTCGTCTCCGCTAACTATGATGGTTGTTTTAGTATCTATAGTGCGGATGGCATTAATGCAAGCTTGGGCTATGTTAACCCACGGTGTCGATGCCAGCATTTCGTAGGGTTCATTCATAATGTCGTAACCCCAGATATTTTTATAGTCTTTAAACTCTTTTGCCAGTTTCTTCCATACGTCACAGAAATTGTCAACAGTGCATCGTGCATTACCAATGATTGCATATTGATTATTTTGTGAACTTTGCCCGTCGCAATATACACAATATCTTCCAAAGTTATGCATATCCAAGAGTATCTGCATGTTTCTATCTTCAGCAGCTTTGACGAATTTTTTCATTTTTGCCAACTCTGTTGCATTTAGTTCTCCATTCATTGTGGGTTGTATGCGTTCCCAACGGAATGGAAAACGTACCAGATAGAGGCCTTTGGCTTTGAAATAGTCCAGGTCTTTTTCTGTTGGATAACCATAGTGTGTACCATCTACCCCCGGATATACATTTCCAAATTCAGCTCCTGACAGATTCACTCCGAAATAAGCCGTCTGTTTGGTGGGTTGGGGGTCATCACCATTTTCTTCTTCTTCTGATTTAGAACAGGATGAAAATAGAAGTGCTACAATTGTAACTAATGAAAATAAATCTTTTAGCATAAATCGAATCATTTTTGTTGGTGAGGGAACGCTGAAACAAAGGCGTTCCCTTTTTATTTTTACTTATGAACAAATCTGAAATTACACATACTTAAATCAAAATCTTGAGCAGATTCGGGAGAAAATATGATTTTGAAAGCTGTGTTGGTACTAGGATCGATAGGATTAGGCAACAATGCTTCTGTATCGGCACTGATCCGTACAGTTTGCCATCCACCATAAGTATTAACAGGAATTCCTCCTTTGGAAGGATACCATCCATAATCTCCTAAAATGATACGCGCCTGGGCTGATATCGGAAATTTAGCTCCAGTACAGATTTCAAATCTTAAATCGTAAGATGAAGGGTCTGCGGCTACTTCTGCCGGTACAGTAATATATCCGGCCCACATAACCATCCATCCCCAAGCTTTCACGGAATTATTGAAGCGAATATATTTTCCTCCTTCTACTAATGGTTCCGGTTGTCCTTCTAATGTGCCGTCACATAAGAAATCTTTCGGGGCATCAGGGAATTGGCTGGAATGTGTAAAGGCACCGCTTCCCGGCCAATTATTGAAATCGAAAAGTTGAGATACTCCCGGATCCATGTATGTGAGCTTGTATGCTTCATCCATGTTTGCCCCTTTTATAGTAAGAGTAGATTTCGGAGCGGCATTTGCAGGAATTTCTATTGTCAGCTCTGTACGAGTAGCATCGATTACATTTACTGGTAAATTGCCTAGATTAACAATTGCTTCCTCAATTGTAATACCGTAGAGGTCAAAATTATCACCTGTAATAACCGTCGTATCTCCCGGCTGGGTAAATTCATTCTTGAGTCCATTGATTGTTAAATCAGGGATGGAAACAACAAAAGGAATACTAAGTTCTCCATGTTTGGTTGTGATATAAATCGTGTTTGACACTTCTTTAGGAAGTGCACGGGGAATAGGTGCAAGAAGCATATCGTAGGTAGAATAGATCTCCTTGTTATCCACTTCAATGTCATTGAATTTCAGTGAAGTGATGTCTCCGAGATTTGTTCCTTCAATTCGTACTACTTGTTCGAAATTTGCCCCGTCAATAGGAAATTCGGCATCTGTTGCCAAAACGACTTTGTCTACGGTCGGAGCACCTGTTGACGGTTTGTTTTCTTTGGCTTTCAGATCGTCGACTTCAACAATATCCGTACAGGATGTTAAAGTAAATATGGATGCTGCGATTATTGCAAAATATTTTATTTTCTTCATAATCTGTTTTTTTACATGGTTATAAGTGATTAATCCCAGCCAGGATTATTCTCATTAATTCCTTGGTTTGTCAGGATTTCAAGAGTCGGAATCGGGAATAGCAGATGTTTGCTGGAACGTTGTTTTACGTTGTTAGCTTCATCCATTCCGCCTAGAGCATTCATTGCCTGCAAATAAATTCCCCAACGTATTAAATCCCAACGACGATCGCCTTCCAAGGCTAATTCCATTGCACGTTCTTCAAGGATTGCAGAACGCAGGCTGGTTTTATCTGTAAAGTTTGCCAGTTCTTTGCCTGTTGCATTACTACGGGTGCGAACATCATTTAAAGCATCTACCGATTCTTTTGTCGGGCCATTTAATTCATTAGCTGCTTCTGCAAAAATTAGAACAATATCAGCATAACGTAAAAATGGGTAATTGGCATCTGTACGAGGTTGAGTCTGATCGGCTATTTGTTGTGAATATTTGGTCGTGAAAGCGAAGAACTGTTCTGATCCTCCTTCATCACATCTCCATCCGGAGGTTACTTTAGGATTATCGAACGGAGGTTCTTTGGCTTCAACCATACGTTGCCATTTCCCAAAGTTCGGATAGTATGAACCACCACCCCAACTTGTATCGGAGTTCTGACGTATCCAACAATGCAACACTCCTTTGTCCACGCGGTAGTCTTTTTCTTCAAATAATAGATACCAGTGTTTTCTACATCCTACCGTTAAGCTATTGTCTATATTTCCTGCTGCATTGAGTCTGCCACAGTAGTGCGAGCTGAATAATGTACCGTATAATTCATCACCGGACTTAGTTTGTAAGCTGAATAAATGTTCGCTACAAGTCTTGCCGGAAGGAGACCAAACCAAATCATAGTCCTCAAGTTTGTGTATTCCATATTCTCCTCCTATTATATCTCCTGCAATTTCGTAGGCCAGTCTATAATATTCTTGAGAGGAAAAGCTTTCGTAACCGGCAACTTGATCCTTGGAGAATGTTGTCGGAACAGGTTCTGTATATACTTTGGTCATAGTGCCGTTTACATTCTGCATGACAAACGGTGCGCCGGTTTTTACTGTTATTTGTTCTCCGGTAGACATGGAAGCAGAACCGATAGTTGCATATACTTTGGCTAACAAACCTGCTGCAGTTGCAGCACAGACTCTTCCGGGTTTAAAACCATTATCTGTGTTCTTGTAAATCATATCTTTAGCGTCTTTAAGCAAAGGTATGATTGTTTCCGTGTAGACTTGTGCAATCGGAATACGCGGATTGTTGGTATATTGTCCGGATTCGTTTACACTGACGGAATAAATAGGGATAGCTCCATAAGCACGTACCAGATAGAAATATGCCCATGCTTTAAGAAAATAGCATTCTCCTAATGCATTCTTTTTAAATGCTTCTGATACATTTTGCATCTTATTGATTTCAGAGACTGCAATGTTTGCCCGATTAATCAAAGAGTACATTCCGGTCCAAAGTATATCGGCCTGCCCGTCACCTCCTTGGAAGTTACCGCTTCCGAACTGGCTGAACTGCCATACAGCGCCGGAGATATAGTCACAGTCATAATCCAATGGACGTGGAAAACTACCGTATCTGAACATGGCTTCGTGTAATGTATTATATACTCCTGTTACCCACATGTCGGCACCATTATCAGAATCCTCAACATCTTCAGGGACAATGAAGTCGAAAGGCTTTTCTTCGATCATACTTTCGCATGATGTCATTACTGCTCCGGATAATAGGAGGCTGGATGCCATCAGATATATGAATATATTTTTCTTTTTCATTATTTCTTGAGATTATAACGTTAATTTAAAACCTATTGAATATGTTCTGCTGCTTGGATATGAGAAAATATCAACTCCTCTTCTGGAAGCGTCAGAACCAAAGGCGTTTACATCCGGATCAAACCAACTATAACCTGTAATCGTGAATACGTTTGTTACTGTACCGAAAACAGACAAGTTGCTAATTCCTTTTATGACTGAACCGAAATTGTAGTTTAAGTTGATCGTTTTTAGTCTGAAGTAAGAACCATCTTCTACATAACGGTCGGAGAGTTTCATGTCACGGGTCATTGCAGTAGTGACGCGAGGCCATTTGGCGTTAGCTGCATTCTCTGGTGTCCAGCGGGAATCATAAGCATCTTGAGTGATGTTTGCAATACTGCTCATTCCGATATTTGTCAGGTTACCGTTGAAAATATCATTACCATGAGTCCCTTGGAAGAACAATCCCAAAGTCAGATTTTTCCATCGTAAATTGGCATTCAAACCGTAAATAAAGTCAGGATTGGTATCACCGATGATGGCGCGGTCTTCTGACGTTATTTTTCCGTCATTGTTTTTGTCCAGATATTTGATTTCACCGATCATTCTGCGAGCCTCATCATCAGATGCTTTGGCATATATTGGATCTGCACGGACTTCTGCTATATTATCATAGAAGCCGTCTTCTATATAGCCGAAGAGTGTTCCGATAGGTAATCCATTTCTTTGCAGAAAGACTTCTTTGGCACTATACCATAATTGGTTAGCATATTGATCGGCCGTTAAACCTCCGATTTCATTTTTATTAAAAGAGATGTTGCCGTCGAAGTCTAGGCTCCAGTCTTTTTTATCTAATGCAATGATTTTACCGGTTAGCTCAAGTCCTTTGTTTTTTACATGACCGAAATTCGTCCACATGGTAGTATAACCGGTACTATTCGGTATAGATACATTTTGTAGCAGGTCATTAGTTTTTTTATAATAATAGTTAGCGGATAAACTAATCCTGTTATTCCAGAATCCCATGTCGAGTCCGACATTATATTGGTCGGTTGTTTCCCATTTGAGTTTGTCATTCAAAGGACCTTTGTAAGTTTGTCCTGCAAATCCACTGCTTAATGTCCCGTCCAGAGGGTAATTGGATGGTGCAAGTGAAGCGATAGTCTGGTAACTGCTGATAGCTTGATTACCTGTTTGACCGTAGCTGAGGCGCAATTTTAAATTGCTGAATATATTCAGGTTCTTGATAAATTCTTCTTCGGATAGAGTCCATGCTACCGCTCCTGAAGCGAAGTTTGCAAATTTGTTTCCCGGAGCAAAACGGCTTGAACCATCGCGGCGGAATGACGCTGTGAAGATATAACGGTCTTTGAATGTGTAGTTGGCACGTCCTAATAAAGAGACTAAAACTGCTTGCCCTCGATAACTGGCCGGTGCCTCGATATTTAATGCCTGACTCATGTCGAAGTCTTGTGTGATGTCAGTCGGGAAGTTGGATGCGTTCATTGTTTTTCCACCCCAATCAGATTTTTCGTAAGTGAAACCGGCTACTACATTGAGATGATGTAATTTGTTGAATGTCTTATCGAAAGTAATCAATGATTCTGCTGTTAAGTTCTGCCAGAAATTGTCACTCTTACCAGCACGTCCATTAGAGGCTTTACCTTCTCCTGTTTCACGATTGTAGTAACTTGCACGATCGTTTACTGAATAACTGATACCTAGATTCTGACGGAATTTCAAACAGTCGAGGATTTTAATCTCGGCAAACGAGGAAGTAAATACATTGATTGATTTCAGCTCATCTTTAGCTGTATTAACGTATGTACGTGGATTGGCTGACAACCATGCATAAGAATCATCTTCTGTCTTGTCTCCTACATATAATGTCGGTAAATAAAGCATGGCAGAACGGATGATACTATAATCATAAGAATTTGACTTGGCAAACTTAGTTAACGAACGGGTGAAGTTGATATTTAGTCCCGTATTTAACCAGGGTTTCACATGGCTTCCGATGTTGGCACGAACAGCAAAACGTTCATAACCTGAATTCTTGATGATACCACTCTGGTCTGTATAGTTGCCTGAAAATGCATAGTTGCTCTTTTCATTTCCTCCTGATACACTAAGATTGTATTCCTGTGTTAATGCATCTTGTAAGATCTCGTCCATCCAGTTGGTGCCTTCTACCCATTCTTTATTGCCATATTCGTCTTCACGATAACCCGGATTGAGATAATCTTCTGGTGAAGCATAGTATTTACCGGAGTTAGGAACGATTTTATCGTTTTCGTCGCGACGGTAGTTCCATTTTCCACGATAAGGCAGGTATGAATAGGGAAGATTGTCATAAGCAGCTCCGTTGATTACACCTTCATTTACATAATTAGCATAAGTGTAAGCATCCAGCATTTTGACCATTTTGGCTATTTTGGAAAGTCCGAAGTTGGCCGAGAACTCAACTTTGGCATCTCCGGCACGACCTCTTTTAGTGGTAATTAATACGACACCATTAGCTCCGCGAGAACCGTAAATGGCTGTTGCAGAAGCATCCTTCAAAATATCGATTGATTCGATGTCATTAGGATTGATTAATGAAAGAGGATTGGTTGTTGAGTTATTGCCTTCATTTGCTTTACTACTTGGAGTGTCTCCTACTTCAAACGGAATGCCGTCGACAATGTAAAGTGGTTGTGAATTTGTAGAAAATGAGTTGGCACCACGGATGGTGATACTTACGCCTGAACCGGGAGCACCGTCACTCTGGTTTACTTGTACACCGGCTAATTTGCCTTGTAAAGCTTGGGAAATACTGGTAGGATTACCAAGCATCAAGTCATCACTTTTAATAGAAGAAACAGCTCCGGATAAATCTTTTTTCCTCATTGTACCATAGCCGATAACTACTACTTCATCCAAAGATTGAGTATCATCTTTGAGTGAAACATTGATTGTTTTACGGTTTCCTACAGTGACTTCTGTTGTTTTATAACCGATAAAAGTGTACTGAAGAACAGATTTTTGGCTTTCTACTGTTATAGTATATTTACCATTTAAATCAGTGATGGTACCATTATTCTTTTTAACTCCTAACTCAACAATATTAACTCCCGGAAGAGGTTCACCTTTGCTGTCTGTTACAGTACCTTTAATCTCAATACCTGCTGCTGAGGCAGCTGTATTTATCATCCAGAACATAATCAAGAAGAGCCAGACTCCTTTTGATCCTTTTAGCATCCGCACTTTTGAGCGGGGAAAAGAAAAGAGATTCTTTTTCATTTTTATCAAATTTAAAATTAACTTTAGTATAAAATCTCGTATATTAATTTATTAATGCAAAGCTAGTAAATAAGGAATGTAAATTATTGACGTTATTTGCCTAAAACTGATATTATTTTATCATTCTTTATTTTTATAAATATGTGAGTTGTATTGTCGGATAAACTTACGGCTTTGACGTCCTGCAGGTTTTATTAAAGACTCGTCCCATCCTCCGTTTTTGTTTGCTCGCGGAAGAATCATGGAGCAAGTTTCGTTCTTGTCTGAAATGGACCAGTTAACCCAGCTGATCTTTTTGCTTTCCAGCCATTCTACCCAACGAGTCCATTCTGGTATATCTAATGGGCCATCGCCAGTACATTCCATGCCTGCACATTCAGACACAAAAATGGGAATTCCTTTTTCCCATGCTGCTTCAGCTCTATCCCGTAACTCTTGTTTATGAGTGGCGGCATAGAAATGGAGGGTATACATTATATTATTGAATCCTTTTAAAGGACTTTCTGCTACCAGGTGTAAATCTTGATCCCAGTGTGGACTGCCTACAAGAATAATATTATCAGGATCATATTTACGTATTTCAGAGATAATATCAGTTGCATATTCTTTCACGCTTTCCCAACTGTCTTCCATGGGTTCGTTATATATTTCATAAATAATATGAGGATATTTTCCGTATTTCTGTGCCATCATTGAGAAAAATGCTTTCGCTTCTTCTTTTTGTGGATAATAAGTATGCCAGTCGATTATTATATAGAGGTCATTTTTTATCGCTGCTTTAATCACTTTATTCATGCATTTTAATGCAAATTCCGGATTTTCAATGTAGTTGTCTTCAATAACTGTTCCCATGGCGGCGCGTAAAACGGTACATTTCCAATCTTTTTTCAACCATTTCACAGATTGCTTATTGTAAAATCTGGGCCATAGGTTGTGCCAGCCATAACTAACCCCTCTTAATACAATAGAGTCTCCGGTTTGGCTGCATAATTGATTACCTTTTACTTGTAGTTGTCCCCATTGTTTTACAGGATCTTTACTGTAACTGAATAATGATATCATGGAGAATAAGGTGATAAACAAAATGACTTTCTTCATTTTCATAATAAATTAGGTATAACATATAAGATGGACGTTGCAAAGTAAGCACAAAAAAAATATGTAAAAAAGTGCTTTGTTATCATATACTGATACTTTTCTTACTATTTATTTAAGGCAAGAGTATATTACCTTATTATATATATACAAAAAAGATTAAGCCGGAAAATAAATATGATAACAGATGGCTTGAAGGTTAAAATAGTATATTGATTTGATAATAAAGTGGTTGTATGCTTATATAAGTTGCCGTACTTTTATGAATTAAATTTTATAGATAGATTCATGTTTTATTTTATATTTATCACCTTATGAAAAAAAGTATTTTTTTAGTTTGTTTGGTAGTTTTCGGGGTTGTGTCATTGTCGGCAATTGGTCCGATAGTCTCTGTATCACGGTTGGGTTGGCAAACCGATAGTATATCTTATGGTATATCACGAATGGTTGATATTGCATCTTTGCCCTTGTTAGATCGTGGAATTTCGGTCCATTATGAAGGCAGCATTGATAAAAGAGGAAAGAATGCCGACTGGGATTGGAGTCTTTATCAGGACCAACGTGGAGAGTGGGTAATATTTGATGTTGATGGTCCGGGATGCATTTATAACCTTGTACAACATCGCTATATGAGTTCAAGTGATCCGCTCTTCCGTTTTTATTTTGATGGAGAAGAAACACCTCGTTTTAGCTTGCGTTTATCTGAATTCGGAGAAAAAGAACCTTTTATAAAACCTTTGGCTGAAAGTTATATTGGTCCGTTTGATAACGGAAGAGGGCCCATACGTGTTGCACGGAGTTTTGTTCCAATGCCGTTTAACAAGGGATGCCGTGTAACTACCGATGTGAAACTGGAAGGTTATGAAAGAACCAAAGGTGAAGGAGGTTGGGGACATGTTGTATACCACACTTATGCGGACAATGGTATCAAGACCTTTACCGGGAAGGAGAATTATGATACTTTGATACAATTATGGAAGAAACAAGGAAGCAATCTTTTGTGTAAAGATCAATTGGCATATCATCGTAAGTCGGAACAAAAGATCAATGCTGGCGAGTCCATTACTTTATTGGATGAAAAAGGAGAGGGAGCTATTGGTTCTTTAAAATTTTATCTTCCGGAGATTAATGAGCAGCACTTGCAGGATGTATGGATTCATATGTTTTGGGATGCTCATCAACAACCCGATATTTCTTGTCCTTTGGCGTGTTTGGGAGGTAATTCTTTGGGCTTTCACGATACCAACTATCTGCTGTCAGGATATAACACATACGGTTGGTTTTATAATTATTTTCCAATGCCATATTGGAAGCATGCGAAGATAATAATTGAAAATCGTAGTGGCGTTCCTATTTCTTTGGGATTTTCAGAAATAGCAGTTTCCCGCTCGGTTTATCCTACATCTAATACCGGATACTTTCGTAATACACCATATTATACGAGAAAATATGTGGCAGGAACAGATAGTCCGATAGCTGCTATTCAAGGAAGAGGGAAGATGGTTGCTGCTCATGTTACATGTCATGCCGAACGTTCACATATCATTTCTTGCGAGGGGGATGTTCGTGTATATATTGACGGCAAACGGACACCACAAGTTGAGAGTGACGGTTCTGAAAGTTATGTTTGTTATGGCTGGGGATTTCCGACTCCGCCCGAAGTGCATCCAATGGGAGGGTATGACGGTCTTTCGGATAACCCATGGTCAATGACTCGTTTTTGTATAGGCGATAGTTATCCTTTCTATTCAGAACTGAAGTTTGGAATAGAGTCGGGCGAATATAACAATCAGTATTTGGAACACTCGGGTACTATATTCTATTATGGTCAAGATAAAAATGTACTGGTGAAAACTGATAGTTTGGATTTAAACTCTTCTCGTTCTATTAAACGGCACTCTTATAAAGCTATGGGTAATGTACGCAGAACAAAATTGGAAAGTTTCTTTGAAGGGAAAGAGGACAATGTTTTATGCATGGGAGAAGTTGTCCGGTTCAAGAACTGTAGTAGCTTCAGAGTGAATATCCTTTCTCAAAATGAAGGAGTGCGTTTACGTAGGTTGAGCGACCAAAACGATGTTCGACAAGCAGCCCGTGTTTTTGTTGATGGTGAAGAGGTTACAGAACGTTTATGGTATGTAGCTGATAGTAACCCTTATAAACGTTGGCTGGAAGATGATTTTGAAATTCCAGTCAGGTATACTAAGGGGAAGAAATCATTAAACATTCGTATTGTACCAGTTTCTATGTTTGAAGAAGGAAATTTTACTTGGAATGAAGCTGAATATCAGGTGTTTTGTTATATTATTTAGGTATTATAAATTAATACTACCGTGTACGCCACATAACAAAGTATCATAATCCCTCCTTCGATTCTTGTGATAGTCCTTTTGGCAAAGAACAGCCCGAATAACCAGAGCAGGATACCGGAACCTACTAGCGTAAACAGGTCGAAGTTGGTAATTCCGCTAAGATGGAGAGGAGTGATGCTGGCGCTACATCCCAGTACAAAGAATATATTGAAGAGGTTACTACCGATTACATTTCCAATGGCAATTTCCGGATTCTTCTTTAATGCGGCAACGATAGACGTAGCCAGTTCAGGAAGAGAAGTACCTCCTGCAACCAGTGTCAGTCCGATAATCGATTCGCTGACACCCAGGTTGCGGGCGATGCCCGTGGCACCGTCGACAAACAACTGCCCTCCATAAATAAGGGCGGCCAAGCCTCCGATGATGTAAAGAATGGATTGCCACCAAGGCAGTGATTTGATTTCTGTTTCCTCTTCTATGACCGGATGTTCTGCCTGTTGTTCCGTTGTAACCGGCTTGGAAGCGATGGCAAAAGTGTAGCCCATGAAAATGACAAAGAAGCAAAGCAACAACAAGCCGTCTACTCTGTTCAGGATATTCTCCGGAGCTTTATCCAAAAATACATCATTGGCACAAATCAGCAAGACAATAGAAGAAAGTATGCAGAGCGGAATCTCTTTTCTAAGTGTATTGCGGGTGATGACAATCGGGGCGAATAAGGCCGTGCAGCCCACAATCATCAACGTATTGAAAATGTTACTTCCCACCACGTTGCCTATGGCAATATCCGCGCTTCCTTTGAGAGCAGAAGATACACTGACCGTCAGTTCCGGGGCAGAAGTACCGAATGCAACGATGGTAAGTCCGATCACGATGGGAGGGATGCGGAAACGCTTGGCTACCGAGGCGGCACCGTCTGTTAATCCGTTAGCTCCTAGAAGAATGAGGATTAATCCCCCGATAAGTAATAATATATTCATGCTTTTTTCTCTTTTAG
>ERZ838577.4272-NODE-4272-length-12214-cov-3.367958_pt1 | contig 12214 bp, 10 predicted proteins | sample MGYA00519682_ERZ838577 | MGnify/ENA primary metagenome ERZ838577 (study PRJEB31850, sample SAMEA3708838) | human gut metagenome | biome: human gut; feature: human-associated habitat; material: faeces | place: China | collected 2014 ...
TTGTCAAAAAATCCAGCTTCCCCCCGGGGGAAGCCAAGGGGAGGTTGCGGAAGCTGGCACCATTTAATGTCCCCATCTGTTCCGGAAACAGCGGGTGGCTAGGCATCCCTATCATTCACAAATTGTTTACTCCTGCAATCGTCCTGTTTTTCCACGAAATCTTCTTGACGCAGCTTGTTTTTCCTGCTATAATCTTCCCATTGTAAAAACTGAACAGACCGGTTTCTGCCGGTCGGGTCACAAACGTGACAGTGGATTCCCACGGGACAGTCAATTTCCTGCTGCTCCGGGGTATTTTTTTACCCCGGACGCAAACACCAAATGGAGGTCTCCCATGACTGAACTGCTATTGCGCCTGTTCGTTCCCAATGCATCCCTGCATACCCCTGATGTCCACGCCAGAATCGGCAAGCTGGCGGGCATCGTTGGCATTGCCTGCAACGTCTTTCTCGCCTGCCTCAAGCTGGTCGTCGGCCTTGCCAGTGGCTCCGTTGCAATCGCCGGTGACGGCATCAACAACCTCACCGACTCCGCTTCCTCCATCGTCACCCTGCTGGGCTTCCGCATGGCACAGCGTCCGGCAGACGAGGAGCATCCCTTTGGCCATGGCCGATATGAGTACATCTCCGGCGTGGTGGTGGCCGCGTTGGTGCTGCTGGCCGGAACGGAGTTGGCAAAATCCTCTTTCCTCAAGATTCTGTCCCCGGAATCGGTGCCCTTCAGCATTTTAACCGTTTCCATTCTGCTGGTTTCCATGGTGCTCAAGCTGTGGATGGCCTTTTTCAACAGGAAGCTGGGAAGGATGATTCACTCTGCCACCCTGGAGGCAACCGCCCAGGACAGCCGCAACGACATCATCGCCACCTCCGCCGTGCTTCTGAGCTTCCTGGCGGACGGCCTGTGGCACATTCAGCTGGATGGCTATGTGGGTCTGGGTGTTGCCTGCTTCATCCTGTGGTCGGGCATTCAGCTGGCCAAGGACACCGTTTCCCCCCTCATCGGCAGGCAGGCCGATGCTCAGATGGTATCGCAGCTCACCAGCATGATTCTTGCCCACAAGCGGGTGCTGGGCATTCACGACCTGCTGATTCACGACTACGGCCCCGGCCATGTGTTCGCCACTGTCCATGCGGAAATGGATGCCAGTGAAGCGCCCCTGGATGCTCACGACCAGCTGGACCACATCGAGCAGGAGGCCATGCGGCGGCTGGGCATCCATCTGGTGATTCACTATGACCCCGTCTCCGAGGACAGCGAGTGGGCGGCCTACCGGAAGCTGGTAAAGGAATGCGCCTACCGCATTACGCCGGATGCCACCATCCACGACCTGCGCATTCTGGACTATCGGGGCAAGCGCAAGCTGTCCTTCGACCTGGCCGTGCCCTATTCCCTGCCCCTTTATGACGAAGACATTCTCCGCCGCATGAAAGATGCTCTGCGCCTGCACGGCTGCTCCCTGCACACCGAAATCCAGATTGACCGGACGGAGGAATAAGACACGTTTCCGGCGCGAAGCGCCGCAAAAACCCCGATGAGCGTTTCTGCTCACCGGGTTTTTTCTGATTTATTCTTCGTCTTCCAGTCGTTTCTTTTCAGCCGCCAGGAGCTTTTCAAACTCCTGAACGGGCAGCGGACGGGAGAAATAATATCCCTGGGCATAGTCACATCCTACGTCCCGCAGGCGCTCCAGCTGTGCCTTTGTCTCTACGCCCTCAGCCACCGTGCTCAGATTCAGCCACTTGGCCAGATTCACCACAAACCGCATGATGCTCATCTCGCCGGGCTTCGCCGTCTCCGTCTGAATAAACTTCATGTCCAGTTTCAGAATGTCAAAATGCACCTGGTTGAGCATATTCAGGGAGGAATATCCGCTGCCGAAATCGTCCATCTCAATCACAAATCCGCGGTTACGCAGTTCGTCCACCACTGCAATGATTTGATTGGGATTTTCGGTGTAGGCGCTCTCGGTCAGCTCCAGGTGGAGCTGGCGAGGCTCAATGCCATACTGGGCAACCAGGCTGCTCATGGTCGCCGGTAAATCCTCCTGATACACGTCCGCCCGGGAAACGTTGACGGACACTGCAATGTCGGGATAGCCCTCCTGCCGCCACTGCTGCAATTTCTTGCAGGTCTGCTCCCACACATAGCGGTCGAGCTTTGTAATGAAGCCGTTTTTTTCAAACAGGGGGATAAATTCACCGGGGTTCATAAAGCCCAGCTCCGGGTGAATCCATCTTGCCAGAGCCTCTGCCCCGGCCATGGTGTCATTCTGAAGCCAATACTTCGGTTGCAGGTAGACGGAGAACTGCCCCTCTGCCAATGCGGTTTCCATGGACTCGGTAATGGCCTGCTCCCGCAGGAGCTTATCCCGCAGCACGTCATCATAAATACCAATGCGCTGGTTATAGCGCCCCTTGATGCTGTCGGCCACCAGGAAAGCACGGTCACACATCTTTTCCACCGGAACAGCCCGGTTGGAAATTTTGTATACGCCCCACTTCAGCTCGATGTTGCTCAGCCCGGGGAGCTTTTCGGCACTGCTATGGACGCGCATCCACTCCGGCAGCCGCTCCTGCCGCATGAGGCACAGAAAGCGGTCCGTCCCGTAGCGGGCGCAAATGCCGTTCTCACCCATCATCTCCCGGAAAAGATCTGCAATGCGCCGCAGCACCTCATCTCCGGCGCGGATGCCGAAAATATCGTTATAAACCTTGAAATTCTCCACATTGGAGCAGACAATTGCATAGGAAGTGCCGGTGCTTTCGTTCAAGCGTTCCTGCACCTTCTGATAGAAGTATTCCCGGCTGAACAGCCCCGTCAGGCGGTCATACATAAACTGATTGACCATGGCGGCATTCTCCCGCAGCTCAATCAGATTGGCCGCCCGGTGGAGAATAATTTGGGGACGGTAGGGCTTTGGCACGAAATCGGTTGCCCCATGAGAAAGTGCGTTTACTTCATCCTCCTCGCTGCTGCTTTGGGTCGTGACCACCACAGGGATAAAGGACATACTGCTGTCGGAACGCAGGCGATTCAAAAAGGTATAGCCATCCATCACCGGCATAACCACATCCAGGAAGATGAGGGAAATGCTGTTTTTATGCTCTTTCAGAATCTCCAGCGCCACCTGACCGTTCTCAGCCTCTATCACATCATACTCCTGAGACAGAATCTGGCACAGCAGCTCGCGGTTCAGTTCATTGTCTTCTACAACAAGCACCCGTTTTTTACGCATCCGATTTTACTCCCCTCACATCATCCAGTAATTTCCCTGTCCGGGAATCCGCCGCTTAGAACCGCTCCGCCCGATATGCCCGAATTGCATCCACAGTCATCTGATAGTCCCGGCGCACCTGCTCCAGGAGAGGAAGCGCCTCGGCGGGCACAGGCTCGGCCTTGCCCCGCAGGAACTCCGTCAAGGCGCTGGCCGACTGCCGCAGCTGCTCAAATCCCAGGTTGGCACTCACGCCCTTGAGGGTATGGGCTGCACGAAATGCCGCCTCGGTCTGACCGGCTGCCATGGCGCTCGTCAGCTCGCTGAAACTGCCGTCATCCAAAAACTTTCCAATAAACCGCTCTACCAGCGCAGGGCTGGGTAAGCGCTGAATCACCTGGGCATAATCCCCATGCAGCTGCTCATAGCACTGTTCAATCGTCATAAAGGTTGTCCTCGCTTTCCTGTTATCCGGCATTTGGCAGCCTGACCGCCAAAAAGATGGTGCTAAAACGAATTACTTCGTGAAAGTATACCACAACACCGGAACGATATCAAGCAGTTCCGACAGGATTTTTATCATATTTCCCAAAAATCGGGAAAGAAAAAGCCCCGGTTTCCCGGGGCAAATTACACTTTAGAAAAAGCGCATTATCAGCAGCCAAAGCCGCCCATCCGGCACAGAAGCTGCCAGATGCTGCAAATGTCAAAACACATGGGGTTTTCCTCCTTGATGGAATGTGTCTCTCGAGGACAGGAGAAATTGTAACCCGTTTTCGCAACTTTTTCAAGCATCAAAATATGGAAATGGCCGGGCGGCAGGCAATGACACCTCACAGCTTGTACCAATCCGTTGGTGCCCTCTCCCGCCCGACGACGAAACTGCACGCTGAACCGCAAGGCTTATTTTCTGAACACAAACAGATACTCATGGGCAATCAATAAAAAGTTATATTTCACGCTATTCGTTTTCCAATACCCTGTTGCCCTGCAATTGTGCTGTTCTTTGATGATAAGTTCCTTCAGCTTGAACCCTGCATCTTCAAAAATACGCATCACCTCAAAGGACATGGGCACCATGCATCCCTTTTGTCTTGTGTCCCCCATCAGCAGGGCACAGAATTTATCTTTTTTCAGCACACGGTAGCTTTCAGCAGCCACCGGCTTCATCTGCTCCAAAAAATCCTTTACTTTGCAGCGCGACAAGTCCGCCTCAATATCCTCGCTGTAGCGAATAATATCAGCATAGGGTGGATGGGTACAGATAAGGTCAACGCTATTATCTGGGATGAAATCCAGGTGACGTGCATCGCCCTTGTGGATGTATACCTTGCCGTTGGCACCCTCATGCTGAAAGTTCACCTTTTCCTTGCAACGGGCAAGGGCAATATCATTGACATCCACGCCGATAATATTGCGATTGAGCAGCTTCGCTTCCACCAGAGTCGTACCACCACCGGCAAACTGGTCAAGAACAAGGTCACACGCCTGGGAATACCGAAGCAGAATATTTCGCGGAATATACGGAGACCAGTTCCCGCGCCACTTGGCATCATGAGTTGCCCAATCGCCTCGCTTTGGAAATGACCAATGGGTTGTCATTTCCAGTTCAAAGCCCTCTGGCTCCCATTTTGTAATTTTCTTTTCCATTTTTCTCTAAAAGTCCGCCGGACTCACACCAAATCTATCCATCAGTTGATTCATTGACAGCCATCGGCCTTGCTTTGTTGGGTAGTTGCAGTCCTCTTGCCCCCAAATCCATTTATAAGCTTTCAAAATGGTCTCCACCGGTATTCCAACCGTGTCTTGCAGGTGCAGTCTGCAACGTACAGCATCCGGGTCTTCCCCACAGCAAACACAATATAGCCCCTGGATAAGCCGCAGCGCCATTTCCCTATCGGCGTTATATTTATCCGCAATGTCATTGCTGATCTCGTTATGGCTGATCAGCCACAGGCTCCGCTCTGCCGGGCTGTAAATAAAAACCATAAAATCATCTCTTGACAGCACACCGAAATTTCGCTTTCCCCCAGGTTTATTGATGGCAATCATATCCCCTGTCGCCAGTGTTTCAACCTGATACAGCAAATACGGAATATGATTCAGCTCATCCCGAAAGGCATTCTGCGGTTGATTCTCTATGCGCAACGGCACCAGATTGACATCATACTGAAACTTTTTATTTGGCATTTTACACACCTCAAACCAGTACACTGGCAATGATTCCGTCTTCCAAATCCTTGATGTTGTAAAGATACTCCATCACATCAAAGGTTTCTTCCAAATTATTTCTAGCGCTCATCCATCCCTTGCCATCGGTAAACCACACGAACGTAAATCCTTCAATGGTATCCGTCTCCAATGCAAGCGTCTTATAGCTGCGGGCAGTTTCATTGAGCTTGCTTCCACCACTGCTATAAAAATTCGTTTCAATTCCATAAATCATCCCAGGTGTTTTGACAACAAAGTCAAAGCGCTTTTCTGTCTTTCCCTGATTGGAAATAGCAGAAAGGTCAATGCCCCATTTAACGGTGATTTCATGGATGTACATTTCCTTAAAATATGTCTCGCCTTTTACAAAACCGGCTTTTTGGATAAAGTCCTCCACCAGATTTTCCATCAAATGACCACCCCGGTTTTTCCGGCCATTGGAATCAAGTCCGGTTTCAACACCCGTCACATAGTCGACCAGATTCCCGATAATGCGGTTTTGGAGCAAATCAAATAGTCCTGTTTGTTCCATAAAATAAGCGTATTGCTCAACAGGTAATCTTGCATTTTGTGGAATTTTCCGAAGATCAAATTGATACAGGTATCCTCCGTTTTCATTTTGGCAGAAAATTTCATTCTCTCTTACAGCCAGAAGCAACGGAATACATTTCAGTGTTTCTGGATATCTCGAAACTAACGTCTGAAAGTCCTCTGCAATGTTTTTTGAACCAATAAGTGAATTGAGCAAATGAAGTTCCAGCCTCACCCTGTCAACATTGCAATAAACTTTTTCAAAATCGATGTAATATCCATAATCTGCAATGCTATCGCGGAATCCGGACAGCCATGTGCTAAAATCTCTCGACATATACATCTTTCTCCCATAAAGCAGCTTGAATTCCACACTTAAAAATTAGAAATCAGCAATTCCTTAATCTTCCCCCTTGCGCTGCTGTTGCAATTGATCATGCGGGCTGCATCAACCCGTCTGATATGATACGCCGCATACACACTGTCAAAGAAATCATCTTCCGTATCAGAATTTTTCGGGTCGGAATTACTCACCACAATTCTTGCGCCCCGTTGGCGCATTTCGCCCACAAAGCCTGCAAGTTTTCTCTGCTCTGCATCATTAAAAACAGTTTCCGTATATGCCGTAAAGCTTGCTGTGTCCGTAAGCGGACGATAAGGCGGATCGAAATACACAAATGTGTTTCCATCAATAAAGTCAGCGGATTTCCTGTAATCACCGCAGACAATTGTCACATTTTTCAGTTTTTCCGAGACAATGCGTAAATTTGCTTCATCACAAATCAGGGGGGTTTTATAAGCGCCCATGGGAACATTGAACTCCCCCTTTTTATTCACACGGAACAATCCGTTGAAGCAGGTTTTATTGAGGAATATCATCAGTGCTGCCATTTGCGCATTGTTCTTTCCGTCACAACTGGCCTTCAATTCATTGAATAAGTCTCTTTTGGCGAAATAATACGCCTTTCGTTCCTCCGTACTCAGCGGCAGAAACTCATTTTGCAGCACCGTCAGCATGTTGATGATTCTGTCTACATCATCCCGGATGACACAGTAGGTGTTGATAAGCTCTGCGTTAATATCACCAATATACACTTCTTCCAGTGTATACTTACTCAAAACATCAAACAGCACTGCGCCGCCGCCGACAAACGGCTCGGCATATTTTGTGATTTTCCCCTTTTCAAACGGGTAATATTTTTCAATCTCAGAAAGAAGCTGCCCTTTTCCGCCCGCCCATTTTAAGAAAGGTCGCGCCTTTGGGCCGTCATATCTTGCGCCGCAGTTGGTTTTTGCATCCACCGGTTTCTGCGCCGCAGCGGGAACGAACCATACATCCCCTATTTTTGACGCATTGCAGATTCTATTTTCTGTGCAGAGCACCAGCACGCTTCCCTGGGAAATCCCCCACTTATCGGCAGCCTCTCTTGCGGATATAAACTCCATATACTGTACACCCCTCGTGCGCTTTCTATCGACATTATATTCTAAATCTCCAACAATTGCAATATAATTCTTATGAGGTGCAAAAAGGCGCGAAGCACCCTATTGCGCTTCGCGCCGTATCATTTCATCGTATTACACTGTTCAAAAACAGGCAGTTTAGCAGATTTGCTGCCCCTACAGAGCGTATGCAAATCGGTTTCTGAGTATGTCGCAACCAGGCGGGGCAATGCACCGCCGTATTGCTATGTGCCCCGCAGCGTCACTGTCCGGCGGCACTGCCGCCTTACGCTTTCTGGAACTGGCTGTTATACAGCTTACAATAGAAGCCGCCCTGTTCCAGCAGCGCCTGATGGGTGCCCTCCTCCACAATTTTGCCGTCCCGCATGACAAGAATCAGGTCTGCATTGCGGATGGTGCTCAGCCGGTGCGCCACCACAAAGCTGGTGCGTCCCTGCATCAGCTTGTCAAACGCCTGCTGAATCAGCACCTCGGTGCGGGTATCGATGCTGGAAGTGGCCTCGTCCAGAATCAGCATGGGGGGCAGGGTCAGCATCACCCGGGTGATGCACAGCAGCTGCTTCTGACCGCCGCTGAGGCTGTCCTCATACAGCACCGTGTCCAGCCCCTGGGGCAGCCGCCGGATGAAGTCCCAGCTGCGGGCTTCCTTGGCGGCACGGATGATTTCTTCATCGGTGGCATCGGGCTTGCCAAAGGCAATGTTCTCCCGCACCGTTCCCTGCTTCAGCCAGGTGTCCTGCAACACCATGCCGAAGCCGGAACGCAGGCTATGGCGGGACAGGGTGCGGATTTCCTTGCCGTCCACCCGGATTTCGCCGCCGTCCACATCATAAAACCGCATAAGCAGGTTGATAAAGGTGGTTTTGCCGCAGCCGGTGGGTCCCACAATGGCAACCCGCATTCCCGGCTTTACATGGAGATTAAAATGCTCAATCAGGGGGCGGGACTTGTCATAGCTGAAGCTGACATTTTGAATGTCCACGCAGCCCTTCCGGTCTTCCAGCGTCCCAGCAGCATCGGGGCATTCCTCCGGCTCGTCCAGCAGTGCAAACAGCCGGGCGGCACAGGCCAGGGCATTCTGCATTTCCGTAATCACGGAGCTGATGTCATTGAAGGGCTTCATGTACTGGTTGGCGTAGGACAGCAGCACCGACAGTCCGCCCACCGTCAGCGCCCCGCCGGGAATCAGCAGCGTTCCCACCAGGGCAACCCCGGCGTAGATGACGTTGTTCACAAAGCGGGTGCAGGGATTCGTCAGGCTGCTGTAGAAGATGGCCTGGGCACTGTAGTCCCGCAGCTCCTCATTCATCTTTGCAAATTGCCGGGAGGCTCGCTGCTCATAGCCATAGGCTCGCACCACCTTCTGATTGCCGATGATTTCCTCAATCAGCGCCGTCTGCTTGCCCCGTGCCTCGCTTTGCTTGCGGAACATCCCATAGGAATGGGAGGAAATGAATTTCGCCACCCAAAAGCTCAGGGGAGTCAGGCAAATCACCAGCAGGGTAATCCAGAAATTCTTGGAGAACATAAACACCAGCGTCACCCCAATGGTGACAATGCCGGAAAACAGCTGGGTAAAGCCCAGCAGCAGGCCGTCGGACAAGATGTCCGCATCGGCAATCACCCGGCTGACAATGTCGCCGGAGGCGTGCTGGTCCAGATACCCCAGGGGCAGCTTCTGGATATGGCGGATGGACTGGGAGCGGATGTCCTCCACCACCCGATACACCACCCGGTTGTTGATCACGCTCATCACCCAGCCGGAAATGCCGGACAGCACCGCAAACAGCGCCACCCGTCCCAGGAACATTCCCACCCGGTCGAAGTCTACCCGGTGCTGTGCCACAATGCAGTCGATGGCATCACCGAACAACATGGGGACATACAGCTGCAAAATTACCGTGGCTGCCGCCAGCACAATGCTCAGAAGCAGCAGCACCCGATAGCGGGCAATGCGGTTCCACAGCTTTTTCATGGTTTCGCCGTTTTCTTTTTTATTCATTGCTTACCCGCCTCCTTTGCAGCCAGCCGCTCGCCGGGGAACTGAGAGTCGAAAATTTCCTGATACAGCGGGCAGCTTTCCAGCAGCGCCTGGTGGGTGCCGTTGCCAGCCAGATGCCCGTTGTCCAGCACCAGAATCTGATCCGCCTGCTGGATGCAGGCAATGCGCTGGGACACCAGGAAGGTGGTCACGGGATAGCCCAGATTTTTGATGGATTTCCGCAGCGCCGCATCGGTGGCAAAGTCCAGGGCGCTGGAACTGTCGTCCAGAATGAGAATTTCCGGCTTCTTCACCAGGGCCCGGGCAATGGACAGCCGCTGCTTCTGACCGCCGGACAGGTTTCTGCCGCCCTGTTCCAGCTGGAAATCCAGCTGACCAGGCTTTCCCTCCACCACTTCCTTGGCCTGGGCGGCAGACAGCGCCTCCCACAGCTCTTGGTCAGAGGCATTTTCGTTGCCCCAGCGGAGATTGTCCCGAATGCTGCCCTGAAACAGCACTGCCCGCTGCTGCACCACGCCCACCCGGGCGCACAGCGCTGCCCGGTTGAACTGCTTCACGTCTCCGCCATTGAGCCGCACCGTTCCCTCCTGGGGGTCATAGAACCGGGGAATCAAATTCACCAGGGTGGATTTGCCGCTGCCGGTGCCGCCAATGATGCCGATGGTCTGCCCTTTTTTCGCCTGGAAGCTGATGTCCATGAGGCTGGGCGCACCGGCACCGGCATAAGCAAAGGTCACATTCTGGAAGCTGACGGCCTCCTGACTGTCGCCGGACAGCGCCTGGGTGCCATCGGTCATGGAGGGCTGCTGTTCCAGCACCGCCGCCACCCGTCCGGCACAGGCCAGGGATTTGGTGAGGGTGATAATCAGGGAGGCCAGCTTAATCAGCTCCACAATGATTTGGAGCATATAGTTGTTCAGCGCCACCACATCGCCCTGGGCAATGGTTCCCACACTGACCTGGATGGCAGCCCGGTCAATGAGGAACACCGCCGCAATGTTAATCAGCACATAGGTCAGGGGATTCAGCAGGGCAGAAATCCGCCCCACAAACTCGTTGAGCCGGGTCAGTGCCTGATTGGCAGCGTCAAATTCCTCCACCGATTGCTCCTCCCGGCAAAAGGCACGGATGACCCGGACACCGGTGAGATTTTCCCGGGTCAGGCAGGTCACCCGATCCAGGGCGGCCTGGGATTTGCGGAACAGGGGGATGCTCACCAGCATAATGGCAAACACCACGGCGAACAGCACCGGAATGGCTGCCGCAAAAATCAGGGCGCACTTGGTATTGATGGTAAACGCCATCATCAGTGCGCCGAACACCACAAAGGGACTGCGCAGCAGCAGCCGCAGACCCATGTTCACACCGGTCTGCACCTGGTTGATGTCGGTGGTCAGTCGGGTAATCATGGTGTCTGCCCCCAGGGTGTCCAGCTCGGTAAAGGAAAACTTCTGGATGTGGTCAAACACTGCCTGGCGCAAATCCGCCGCAAAGCCGGTGCTGGCTTTGGCGGCAAAAAACTGGGCGGTGATGCTGCAAGCCAGACCCAGCAGCGCCATGGCAATCAGCAGAAAGAAGCACTGCACCAGCACTCCCCGGTTCTGCCCGGCAACGCCCACGTTAATCATCCGTGCCACAACCAGGGGCACCAGCAGGTCGAACACCACTTCCAGCAGCTTAAACAGCGGTGCCAGAATGCTTTGCGCCGTGTACCGTTTCAGGTAGACGGATAGTTTTTTCAATTTCCTCGCTCCCATCTTCTTTGGATTTTCTTGACAGACATAGTATAGCACGGTATGATGAATAGGAATAATATTGTTTTCATGGGGATGTCATATTATTTTTATATCGATTGGAGGACGGTCATGGACATTCGACAGCTGGAATATTTCCGAAAAATCGCAGAGACCGGCAGCATCAGCGAGGCGGCACGGCAGCTCCACCTGTCCCAGCCGCCCCTGAGCTATCAGCTGCGGGGACTGGAGGAGGAGCTGGGGGTGCAGCTGGTTGCCCGCAGCCGCCAAGGCGTGTCCCTGACGGAAGCGGGGAAGCTGCTGTATCAGCGGGCGGGGGAGCTGTTGCGGTTTGCCGACTCCGCCAAAATTGAGGTTTCCCAGGCAGGGCAGCGGCAGGTGCTGCGGCTGGGCATGACCTCCACCACCGTAGCGCCCATGATGCCCATTGTGTCCGCATTCTCCCGCCGGAATCCTCGGGTGCATTTCGAGATACATGACGGCCCCAGCTTCTCCCTTTATAACCTGCTGCTCAACGGAATCATTGACCTGTCCGTGGTGCGCACCCCGCTGCGGCTGGACGAAGTGGAGCATATGGTGCTGCAAGAGGAGCCGATGATTGCTGTTTCCGCTGATCCCTTTTCTGCTTCTTCCCTCCGGCTTGCCGATCTGGCATCCTACCCGCTGATTCTCTATCGCCGGTATCAGAATTTTATTTTGGATGCCTTTCACGCCCAGGGGTTGGAGCCGGAGGTGTTCTGCCTGTGTGACGATGCCCGCTCCGCCATGCAGTGGGCAGAGGCGGGATTGGCAGCTGCCATTTTTCCCCAGTCCATGCAAGGGCTGTGCAGCCGGTTGCAGGTTTGCCCCATTGAGGAGGATGCCCTGCGCACCCAGATTTTGCTGATATGGCGCAAAGAGGAACCGCTGCGCCCAATTGCCCAGTCCTTTTTGCAGCAATGTCAAGATTGTATATAGTAGAGCGTACACGCTAAAAGTTAGCACCCCTTGGCTTCCCCCGGGGGGAAGCTGTCAGACGGCACTTCGGAACCGGCTGAC
>ERZ838577.4287-NODE-4287-length-12154-cov-4.278453_pt1 | contig 12154 bp, 9 predicted proteins | sample MGYA00519682_ERZ838577 | MGnify/ENA primary metagenome ERZ838577 (study PRJEB31850, sample SAMEA3708838) | human gut metagenome | biome: human gut; feature: human-associated habitat; material: faeces | place: China | collected 2014 ...
ATACTATATTTGGAAAAATCTTAAAGCACATGGAAAGCAAATATAATTATTTCAAACGTGATATCAGCTGGCTCTCATTCAACTATCGGGTGTTGCTCGAAGCGCTGGATGAGCACCTGCCGCTATACGAGCGCATCAATTTCATCTCCATCTACTCCTCCAATCTGGAAGAGTTTTACAAAATCCGGGTGGCGGACCACAAGGCCGTGGCATCCGGCGCAACGGAGAGCGATGAAGAAACCGTACAATCCGCCCGCGAACTCGTGGAAGAAATCAACCACGAAGTAAACCGCCAGCTGGACGACCGTGTACGCATTTACGAAGAAAAGATACTGCCCGCCCTGCGCAAAAACCACATCATCTTCTACCAGGACAGACATGTGGAACCGTTTCACCAGCAGTTTATCAAGGACTTTTTCCGGGAAGAAATCTTCCCCTACCTGCAACCCGTGCCCGTATCGAAAGACAAAATCGTCTCTTTTCTGCGAGACAACCGGCTCTACCTCGCCATCCGCCTCTATCCGAAGGAAAACAGGAACCCCGCCAACCGGCAGCCTTTCTATTTCGTCATGAAGCAGCCGTACGCCAAAGTGCCCCGTTTCATCGAACTTCCGCCCCGTGGAAACAACTATTACATCATGTTCACCGAGGACATCATCAAAGCGAACCTCAACCTTATTTTCCCCGGCTACGACGTCGATTCGAGCTACTGCATCAAAATATCCCGTGACGCCGACATTCTGATAGATGACACCGCCAGCAGCGCCGACCTCGTAGCCCAACTGAAAAAGAAGGTAAAAAAACGCAAGATAGGCGACGTCTGCCGCTTTGTCTACGACCGTGCCATGCCGCAAGACTTCCTCGACTTTCTGGTCGACGCCTTCCGCATCCACCGTGACGAACTCGTCCCCGGCGACAAGCACCTGAACCTCGAAGACCTGCGCCACCTGCCCAACCCGAACAAGTCTCTACGCCGCATCGAAAAGCCGCAACCGATGAAGCTGAACATCCTCGACGAAAAAGAATCGATCTTCAACTACGTCGCCCAAAAGGATCTGCTGCTGTATTACCCGTACCACTCCTTCGAGCACTTCACCCACTTCCTCTACGAAGCAGTGCACAATCCGGAGACGCGCGAAATCATGGTCACCCAATACCGTGTAGCCGAAAACTCGGCCGTCATCAACACCTTGATAGCCGCCGCGCAGAACGGCAAGAAAGTCACCGTATTTGTCGAGCTCAAAGCCCGTTTCGACGAAGAGAACAACCTCGCCACCGCCGAAATGATGCAAGCCGCCGGCATCAAAATCATTTACAGCATCCCCGGACTAAAAGTACACGCCAAAGTGGCCCTCGTCCGTCGCCGCGGACTGAATGGAGAGAAAATCCCCAGCTACGCCTACATCAGCACCGGCAACTTCAACGAAAAGACCGCCACCCTATACGCCGACTGTGGACTTTTCACCTGCCGCAAGGAAATAGTGAACGACCTTTACAACCTCTTCCGCACCCTGCAAGGCAAGGAAGATCCGAAATTCACCACTCTCCTCGTCGCCCGCTTCAACCTCATACCGGAACTGAACCGCCTCATCGACCGTGAAATATCCCTTGCCGACCAAGGCAAAGGCGGACGTATCATCCTCAAAATGAACGCCCTCCAAGACCCCGCAATGATCGACCGACTCTACGAGGCCTCCGAACACGGCGTGCAGATCGACCTCATCGTCCGCGGCATCTGCTGCCTCATACCGGAGCAGTCATACAGCCGTAACATCCGTGTCACCCGCATTGTCGACAGTTTTCTGGAGCACGCCCGCATCTGGTATTTCGGCAACGAAGGCCACCCCAAAGTATACATGGGCTCGCCCGACTGGATGCGCCGCAACCTCTACCGCCGTATCGAAGCCGTCACCCCCATCCTCGACCCTGACCTGCGCGCCAGTCTGATCGAAATGCTCCATATCCAGCTCGCTGACAACCAAAAAGCCTGTTGGGTAGACGACAAACTGCAAAACGTATTCAAAAAAAGAGCATCCGGCACCCCTGCTGTCCGTGCCCAATACGATTTTTATGAATGGCTCAAAAAAGACATTGTAACAGAAATGTAACACGTATGACATTTTTCCGCAACGTTAAACTCCGTTCTTTGCCTCCATAAATAAACATACACAACTTTCTTTATGGAGACAATTTACTTATGCATTATCATTTTCCTGTTCGTGCTGGCCGTGTTCGATCTCATCGTCGGAGTCAGTAATGATGCAGTCAACTTTCTGAATTCGGCGGTAGGCGCCAAGGCCGCTTCGTTCAAAACCATTCTTTTCATAGCCGGGATCGGTATTTTCATTGGCGCATCCCTGTCCAATGGCATGATGGATATAGCCCGTCACGGAATCTATCAGCCCGAGCATTTCTACTTTGCCGAAATCATGTGTATACTGCTCGCCGTCATGCTGACCGACGTAGTCCTTCTGGACGTCTTCAACTCTATGGGCATGCCCACCTCCACGACCGTCTCACTGGTCTTCGAGCTGCTCGGAGGAACTTTCGCCCTCTCCCTGATCAAAGTAAACAATGACGCCACCCTTGCGTTGGGCGATCTGATCAACACCGACAAAGCACTTTCCGTGATCATGGCCATTTTCGTGTCCGTAGCCATCGCCTTCTTCTTCGGTATGTTAGTACAGTGGCTCGCCCGCATCGTTTTCACGTTCAATTACACGAAAAACATCAAATACAGCATCGGCCTTTTCGGTGGGATCGCCGCCACCTCCATCATCTACTTCATGCTGATCAAAGGGCTGAAAGACAGCTCCTTCATGACCCCCGAAAACAAACAATGGATACAGGACAACACGCTGCTGCTCATCGCCAGCTTCTTCGTCTTCTTCACGGCACTGATGCAAGTGCTGCACTGGCTCAAAGTCAATGTTTTCAAAGTAGTGGTGCTGATGGGCACCTTTGCTCTCGCCCTCGCCTTCGCCGGCAACGACCTCGTCAACTTCATCGGAGTCCCCCTCGCAGGCTACTCCTCCTTCATAGACTACACCACCAACGGAGCCGGAGCAAGTCCGGACAGCTTCCTGATGACCTCGCTGCTAGGCCCCGCCAAGACACCGTGGTACTTCCTTATCGGTGCCGGCGCCATCATGGTCTACGCCCTCTGCACCTCCAAAAAGGCGCACGCCGTCATCAAGACCTCGGTAGACCTCTCCCGTCAGGATGAAGGAGAAGAGAACTTCGGAAGCACCCCGATGGCACGCACACTGGTACGTTTCAGCATGACACTTGCCAACGGCACCTCCCGCATCATGCCCGAAAGCACGAAGCAGTGGATCAACTCCCGTTTCCGCAAAAACGAAGCCATCATAGCCGACGGAGCCGCTTTCGACCTCGTCCGCGCCTCTGTCAACCTCGTCCTCGCCGGGCTGCTCATCGCCTTGGGAACGTCGCTGAAACTGCCGCTCTCTACCACCTACGTCACCTTCATGGTAGCAATGGGTACGTCGCTCGCCGACCGTGCATGGGGACGTGACTCCGCCGTCTACCGCATCACAGGCGTTCTGAGCGTCATCGGCGGCTGGTTCATCACTGCCGGAGCCGCCTTCACCATCTGCTTCTTCGTAGCCCTCGTGCTGCACTACGGCGGCAACATCTCCATCATCGCACTGATCGGAATAGCGATTTTCATCCTCATCCGCAGCCAGGTGATGTACAAGAAACGCAAGGCGAAAGAGAAAGGCAACGAAACGCTGAAACAACTCATGCAGACCGCCGACAGCGAAGAAGCGCTGCAACTGATGCGTAAACATACCCGCGAAGAACTCGCCAAAGTGCTGGAGTACGCCGAAACGAATTTCGAACTGACCGTCACCTCCTTTATACACGAAAACCTGCGCGGACTGCGTCGTGCCATGGGTTCCACGAAATTCGAAAAGCAGCTCATCAAGCAGATGAAACGCACCGGAACCGTTGCCATGTGCCGCCTCGACAACAACACCGTGCTCGAAAAAGGACTCTACTACTATCAAGGCAACGACTTCGCCAGCGAACTGGTGTACAGCATCTCGCGCCTCTGCGAACCGTGTCTTGAACACATCGACAATAACTTCAACCCGCTCGACGCCATTCAGAAAGGTGAATTCAGCGACGTGGCCGAGGACATCACTTATCTGATTCAGCAATGCCGCAAGAAGTTGGAAAACAACGATTATCAGAATATGGAAGAGGAAATCCGCCGTGCCAACGACCTCAACGGACAGCTATCGCAACTGAAACGCAAAGAGTTGCAGCGCATCCAAAGCCAGTCGGGCAGTATCCGGGTAAGTATGGTTTATCTGACCATGGTGCAGGAAGCTCAAAATGTAGTGACTTACATCATTAACCTGATGAAGGTAAGCCGGAAATTCCAAATGGAAACAGAAATGCCGTAAGGTGGCTCATCCCCCAAAAGCACACAACAAAAGGGTTTATCTTCAAAAAGTCTATCTGATTAAATAAAATGCATTAGAGATAAACCGGAAAAAGCAAGAAGGGCTGCTCCCAAGCAGAATTGGGGCAGCCCTTTTTATGATTGGACGGTTGACTGTTATCCAATCTGCCGGGATATTCTTTTATAGATGTCAAAATTCTCCAACTACCGCATTATCGGGCTCAAAAAACATAATGTAGCAAACAGGGGTATAGGTGACCCCATTTTTTGATAATACACTTTTCCATAAATCCTACATCTCAGAGCAGGTATGAATCATTTCGCACAAGAAATGAAATGAATTAAATTCCACTACCTATTACTATACAATTACCTATTACTTTCCCATACAAAAATCCCCTTTATTCAACCCCATATCATAGACAGATACGGTTTTAAATAAAAGGGGATTCTCTAGTTTTTAAGAGAGGAGGTCGGTTTATGAATCTCCCGTCTTTTTAGCTTTCCGACGACGGAAGCGCAAGAGTGCTTCCAAAATATCCAATAACTTTTCTAAAAATAATTTCATAGCTTCCTTCTTTAGAGTTAAAAAACAGAGTGAATGGAGCAATTTAATAAGGGAACCGATCATGCATTAGTGAGTCAGCGATTCAGCCTCATTAAACGGTTGGGTCCGGAGCCTCATCGTCGTCGCCTCCGGGAGTGCTTCCTCCGCCGGGGTTGTCTCCGCCTCCCGAATGATTTTTATCATCGTCGTCCACAAAGCCGCCCGCTACGTCCTTGACGTGGACAAATTCTACTCCGGAAGTCAGTGCACGGGTAGTGACGCCATCGGCAGAACGGGTATATTCGGGAGTAAACTGACAGCGCAGCGAAACGATCTGCGAACTGCTGACTTTACTTTCCAACACGACTCCCTTTCCTCCGGCTTTGGCGATCATCGTAAATGTGCCCAAGCCTTCGAGACGTACTGTGCGGCTGTTGAGCAACTGTTCACGCATCACGGACATCAAGTTTCGAATCACGTTGTGGACATCACCCGGTGTCAGAGAAGCCTTCTCGGCGATCAGCTCCGCCATCTTCTGCGTGTTGACCATTTTCGAGAATTTCACGAGGCGGGGGTAATACAGTTTCTGTCCCGCTTTGTTGGCGATATTCGCCTGGTAAGGTTTGTAAATTAATGGCATAAGGTTGTTTTCCTTTCTTTTTTTAATGGTTGATGTAAGTTTTCTATGTGCAATCGATTACGGTGACAAAAGTAGGCGATGGCAAAAAAGTCCGGATACACGATGTAACGACTTGTAACTGAAGAGCACCAGTCGGCACGGCTTCGCACAAATACTGCCTCCAAGGACTTCTGTACAAAGCAACACCAAACGACTAAAAAAGGCGTACCTTTACATTGGCAACGAAAATGAAAGAAAGAAATATAGAAAAGATAGTAAAAGCAGTATCAAAAGACAATGAAAGCAAAAATCATGAAACCAACTTCCGAAGAAAATGCAACCCTGCCCCGCATACAGGCATACAGCAAAAGCCAACTGGCCACTCTCTACCTGCCCCACATACAGCCCGCCTCCGCACGCCGCACTCTCCGCAGCTGGATCGCCAAGAACACGGCACTACAAAACGAACTCGCCCGCACGGGATATTCCGAGAAAGCCATCCTGCTCACTCCGGCGCAAGTAGGGCTCATCTTCCGTTTCTTGGGGGAGCCTTGATTCGAGCTGACTATCCGCATGGCTTCCCCTCCCTTCGGGAAGGGGCTGACTTTTTAGTCAAGCCCCATTCTTCGGGAAGCAAGTATATTTCCGTCACGCCACGTCCTTTTCAAATCTTCTCTTCGTTGGCCGTATAAGGCAGCGTGAACCAAAAAGTACTCCCCTGACCCAGCCGTGAGACAGCACCGATCTTTCCTCCCATCCTTTCGACGATTGCCCGGCAAATGGTGAGTCCGAGTCCCGTGCCCTGCACAAAGCTGTTGAGTTTGACAAAATTCCCGAAGATTTCTTCCAACCGTTCCTCCGGTATCCCGCAACCGGTGTCGGTGACATAGAAATGCAGGAAACCGTCTTCGCGCACATCAAACCCGAACTCAATGCTGCCTTCCCCGGTAAACTTCACAGCATTATTCATCAGATTCATCATCACCTGTACCAGACGGTTACGGTCCGCCTTTACGACACATTCGGTCGTCCGGCGGTGATAGCAGATACAGATGCCGGACTTTTTATTCCTCAACCGGAACGTATCTTCGAGTTCGATAAACAGGCCGTGCACATCTATCGGGGCGTAGTCGGACTCCATCGTTCCGGCTTCGATCTTCGAAAGGTCGAGCACATCGCTGATAAGCTGCAACAGGAGTGTGTTGTTGTTTTCAATGATGTTGATATATTCCTGTTTCTCTTCCGAAATCCCCCTTTCCGCCGACACCAGCAGCGAGGAAAAGCCGACAATGGCGTTGAGGGGAGTGCGTATTTCGTGGCTGATGTTGGCGAGGAAAGAAGATTTGAGCGTGTTCGCCTCCTCGGCTTTCACCTTTGCCTGTACGAGCGCTTCCTCCATTTCCTTTCGTTGGGTGACGGTCATCGAAGTGCCGATAAGGCTCAGCGGTTTTCCGTTAGCGTCGCGCTCGTCCACGGCTGCGCGCACTTCTACCCATTCATTCTGTTGCGGGGAAGGAAGCCACTGTCTGCCTACCCGATATTCCTCGCGCATTTTCTGCGTTTCGCCATTGGCGAGGCGCTCGAAGGCGTCCCGCACGCGTTCGCGGTCTTCATCGCAGATTTTCGCGAAACAGGCGGAGGTGGGCACGATAATCAGGTTGCCGTCATGCGTCACCTCCTCTTCGGTGACGTACAAGTCGTGGCTGACGTTGCACGAGAGGAGGCCGGTCTGCAAATCCCATTTCCAAGGGGTCATGTCGGCAGCGTCGAGGGCGGCGGACAACTTATGGTTGGTGGATTTCAGCATTTGCTGCGTCAGCACCAGTTCGGTATTGTCCACACCAAAGACATCGACGCAGCCTTTCGTTTTGGAATGTATGGAGATGACGGTCAGATGAGTTTTCGTCTTCTCCAGATAATACTGAAAGGTTATTTGCCTGTTGTCATTCAGTTCGCTGTACCTGTCGGGCAGTTCCGGCGAATAATCCGGATTGAGTTCGCTGTATTTCTTTCCCAGTATTTTTTCTTTGGGCAGGATGTATTTCTCGAAAGTGGGATTCACTTCCCGGTAGACATAGTCGATAATCCGGGCACCGGGGTCGAATATGAGCTCGACACGGGCATAGAGAACGGGCATGTTTTCGACCAGACTGCTATAGCTCCTCATGATCTCCAGCCGCCTGCTCCTCTCATGCAGCGCCCTCCGGAGCCATATCACATAGATGACGGCCAGTGCCATCAAAGAGAAAAACAGGGCCAGATAATATTTGTTCCGCTCGAAAAAAGTGGGGGGCTTCATACCAAAAACAGTGTCGTCGGGACACAGGCCGAGCAACAGTCCGCTCTCTACGTAGTCGGCATAATTGATGACGGATGGGGGCGTCCCCATCGCTGTCGTTTCCACTCTGTGCGGATGCGACGCTCCGTCCAGGCGGCTTTTGATCACCGGGAGCAGATGTTTCTTTATTTCACTGTCTGTCCAGAAATAGCCGCCGATCAACAGGAAAGGCATCACTTCCTCCGCTTCTTTCCTGCATTGCGCGCTGATCCAGCGCCTGTCGGACATGAAGACCTGTTTGCGCATATCCGGGACAACGGTCGCCATCAGTTCCATGTGCTCGGCACATATGTCAACCGGGCTGTTCTGGACGCGAAACTCTTTATAGACAGGGGCCATAAAGTCATCGCTCCACAGACAGTTTTCGGTATAGGAATTGATGATTAATAGTTGACAAGAAGAGGGGCGGCCGGCATAAATGTAAGTCTGAAATGCACTGATCAGAAAGATTGCAAGTGCCGCTGTTTTTCGAGTTATCCGCGCTTCCATAAATAGTGATTGTTTTGATTGTTTGCGGAACCGATCACTGAATATCTTAAAATATTGCTATTAAATCTTTAAATATTACTATACAAAAAGGTAAGTTCTGTAAGAACTTGGTAGAGCGACTTATCTGCCAGTTTATAATATATTACTAAAGAAATAAAAACAAACAGACTTATTAAAAGCCGTCATCTGCATTCTCAGCTCGGAAAACGGATTCGTTTTACCCGAACTGAGAATGCAATAATTAGAATTTGTAAATAATGACGAACGTGCAATACGGTAGAAACCGACAAAGGAAAACAAATAAATATCTAAAAGAGAAAACGTAGGATGTCAACATCGAATATGAAATCTGAGTGAACAATAAAACTTATTTTTCAGAATAAAAGCGTTTCTGCATGGTTTTCTCAATAATATGATTACATTTGTGGTGACATTATAACAAGGGAATAAAATGGAAATCCATCGCTGATATCGAATCGTTTTTTTACGAATACAGACTACCAAGTTCTTACAGGACTTACCTCATTCCGTCAGTTGTTCTTTCCTTTGTCCCGATCATTGTCGTCGCTCAAAGGTGTTCGTCGTCTTTACCTTCTTTTCCTTTTTCGTTCTTTTCCTCGTCTTTCATGCGCAATAATTTATCTTTACCGAAATTTATTTCTATCACCACTTTCTTGGGCGAGTCGATATGGTAACTCACAATTCCGGCATCTCTAATCAAGAACATAATAATGACAACCAGCATCCCGACCAGATTTTCGGCAAAGACACAATTGACGGACACGCAGTGCGCTAAATTAAAAATCGTCGTCCAATTGGACATTCTCTTTCCCATCCAGGCCGAGTGGAAGCGCTTGATCGACGATGCCGAACAGTCCGAATGCTGCTGAAGATAAGCGTCGTCAAAGCCGTTATCCCGGCTGACTTTCATAATCGAATCGATGACTTTCTGTTTTTCTTCGTCATCACTGTGCTGCAAGCCATTACATTGCTTTTTCTTCCATTGCTTCTCTTCGACTCTTTCCTGAAGGGCATCCCTGTTCTCGTCATACACGGACTTTTCGCCACTCTGATTTGCTTTTTTCTGACTCATGCCTTTCTGATTTGCTTTTTCCTGACTCATGCTTTTCTGATTTACTTTTTTCTGACTTGTACTTTTCTGATTTACTTTTTTCTGACTTGTACTTTTCTGATTTACAGTCCTTTTTACTTCAATGTGTTGTTCTCTTTCACTACTGTTCTGGCAGTTTTCTTTTTTGTTCATTACTAATTATATTTAAATTAATCCGACAAAATTCGGGATTTACCTTTAACATTTTGGGTCACGCGTGACTCTTTCTACATATTTTTTCATTTTAGTCAAGCGTGAACGGTTTTTATTCTACCCACAGTCTACTTTTGCCCCGAAATCAATAAAAAACAATTGAATCATATGACTGAAATGAAAAAACAACATTCCCTCCCACGGGTACGGCTCATGAGGCGGGCCGCCGTCATCCGTCGCAACAATGACATGAACCGGCGTGATGCGCTCATCATCGCCCACCGAATCGGTGGACTGATAAGGAAGATGCACAGGGAGAACGTGAAATTCTGCTACACCAAGCAGGACGGAACCGTGCGCCACGCTGTCGGCACGCTCACCGGATATCAACACAGTTTTCACCGCCCCTATATGCCACGACCGGAAAATACGTTTGTAGTCTACTACGACCTCGAAGCCAAAGGGTGGCGCACGTTTCATGCCGAAAATTTCCTTTGCGTCGAATGAGTTTCGAAGAGCAGATGAGATTCGGAGAGCAAATGAGTTTCGGGCAGCAGATAAATTTTGAAATGAGTTTCGGACAGCAGATAAGTTTTGGACAGCAAATGAATTTCGGAGAACAAATGACTTCAGAAGAACGAAAAGAATGGGAAACGCTTTGCAGAATGTATCATGTGGACTCTTTGTACGAAGCCATTCAAGGGTGTCGGGAGGAACTGGAGTTTCTCGTTCGCTGTGCCGAACGGCTCGAACCCCGTGCAGAGGAGGAATGAGAAAGGTCAAAGACCGGAGTAAGCGGGCGGAACCGCCTCATGTCAGCGAGGAGGCTACGCCGTTTAACAGTCCTTGTTTATGCCGTTTTTACCTTGCAGGCTACGCCGTTTCTACCATGCAGGCTGCGCCGTTTATCCCCGGTGGTTTCGGAAAAGGGATTTCTTTTTAACGAAGTATAATTTTATTAACAATATAAAGAATAAAGTATGGAAAATTGGAGATTTATCGAAGCAAATTCCGATTATATGGTTTCAGACCACGGGCGGATATTGAGTTTCAAAGGCAAATCGAAGTTGATAATCAGCAGCAGCATTACCGCAAAAGGTTATGAGTACGTGGCCATCCGCCAAAAGGGGATATACGTCGGCTACTCTGTACACCGCTTAGTGGCAACAGCTTTTATCCCCAACCCGAAGCGTCTCCCCCAAGTGAACCACCTCGACGGAAACAAGCTCAACAACCACGTCGCCAACCTCGAATGGTGCGATGCCTACGACAATGTCATGCACGCCATCCGGACCGGTCTGCGTCCGTCGTCACCCGCCCTCTCCCCCGTCCCCTGTGCCACAACGGACGAGGCAGGAAATATCCTGCAAGCCTATCCATCCATGAACGCACTGGTAAAAGGGGAACAAATGAACCCTAAACAACGTAATTGGCTGGTGCTGCATTTATTACACCCCGAAAGACTGAAGCAATCGGCCATGAAGAAAAAGTCAAGAGCCGAAAGAAGCGGTTCGGAAGAATGCTTTCTGATAGCACCCGAAATACCTGTGCTGACCGTCAAAGCTGATTCAATCGGGGAGTTCGAAGCAGGCAATCCACTTGGGATAGGCAAATCGAGCAATTCAGTCGGGGAGTTCGAAGCAGGCAATCCGCTTGGGATAGGCAAATCGAGTAATTCAGTCGAGGAGTTCGAAGCAGGTAATCCGCTTGGGATAGGCAAATCGAGCAATTCAGTCGGGGAGTTCAAGGCAGGCAATGTATGTGTGCAGCCAGTTTCTTTTTCCTTTGTTTCATCGCCTTTTCCTCTTATTTCTCTCTTTGCCCCTATACATCATTCAGTGACGCAGCACTATTACCGCCGCCTGTCCCCCGAAGAATCCGCCATTTTTGGTTTCAACACTTATATATTGCCCAGAGAAAGAGGACAAAGAAAGGAGTTTCTGCAATGAAAGACACCATCATCATCCACTGTTCCGCCACCCGTGCGGGACAGGACATCACCGCTGCCGACATCGACTGCTGGCACCGTGCCCGTGGCTTCTGGTCCATCGGCTATCATTACGTCATCCGCCTCGACGGCACCATCGAACCGGGACGGGACGTCACCCTCGACGGGGCGCATTGTATGGGCTGGAACCAGCGTTCCATCGGCATCTGCTACGTCGGCGGACTGGACAAGGAAGGCCGCCCCGCCGACACACGGACAGATGCACAACGCACCGCCCTCATCCGACTGGTGAAATCTCTGCAACTGGCCTTCCCCAACGTGAAACAGGTCATCGGACACCGGGACACAAGCCCCGACCTCAACGGAGACGGCATCATCTCACCCAATGAATACATGAAAGCCTGTCCCTGCTTCGATGTGAAAAAGGAGTTCTAGGGAGTAGTTGTACGCAATAGTAACTCTATTCTCCTCCTTCGGGAAGGAGGAGTACCCGTAGGGGGAGGTGGTAGGTGAATGC
>ERZ838577.4307-NODE-4307-length-12107-cov-6.748009_pt1 | contig 12107 bp, 9 predicted proteins | sample MGYA00519682_ERZ838577 | MGnify/ENA primary metagenome ERZ838577 (study PRJEB31850, sample SAMEA3708838) | human gut metagenome | biome: human gut; feature: human-associated habitat; material: faeces | place: China | collected 2014 ...
CAATTTCCAACGGATCCAGCACTTCATTAATTGCCTCGCCAATCTGGCCTTCAGATCCTACGATCCATACTTTCAGCATGTTTTCTCCTCCTTTTCACACGATAAATAATATTTTAACAAGCCAGGCCATACACTGTCAAGAAAAAAGATTGCGCCCTTTTTCCAAATCTAAAAATTGAATTTCCAAAACAGCTCTTGACATCTTGAATTTCCCAGTCATACCTTGTATAATTTTTGCCAAATGAACAGGGAAGGATTCAGAATTATGAAAAGAAAAGTAGGGAAACGAAAAAAGCAGCTGCAGCAAAAATATTTCTTCCGAAAACTTCTTCTTACAGAAGGGATCCTGATCATTGCAGCAGTTATTATACTGGGAGGAGTTTTCCTCGTAAAAAAGATCCGGGAAAATGTAAATACAGTTTCCATGGTTGAGGAAGCCAGCGGTCTGGACATGGATGACTCCAATTCTCTTGCCGCTGTAAAAGCCGCAATGGCAAGACCGGCAGAATTTTCTCCTAAATGCGTAGATTCCACCAGCCCATCTTTATACATAGAAACCACAGACATTGAGGTGGACGGACAGATACTTGCCAATACTTCGGATTATACCTCCACAGATACCCACTCCTTCGATGCCGGGATCAGCTACACAGATGTGGATGGAATCGTCACCTTCCGCGGAAACAATTTCCGCGACACTGCAGCCTATGGCAATACACAGATTAAAAATGGAAAAATCCAGGATCTCTGGACAGCAAAAACCGGCTCTATTACTTACGGCGATGCCACCTGGTCCGGAAGCGGCTGGACCGGACAGCCTCTTATGGAAAAATGGTCCCAAGAAGTAAAGAAGTCCATGAATATGTACGACTGGGCAAAGGAAAAAGACGATCTTGTGGAAGTGATCTATGCCTGCATGGACGGCTATGTATATTTTCTGGATCTGGAAACCGGCGAGGCTACCAGAGATCCCCTTTACCTTGGTTTCACCTTCAAAGGAGCAGGTGCACTTGATCCCAGAGGTTATCCAATTATGTATGTGGGCGCAGGTTATGACAGCAATGAAGGCACTGCCAGGGTCTTTGTTGTGAATCTTCTGGACTGCAGTGTGATGTATACCTTTGGAAATAATGATGAATTTTCCCTTCGCGGAAATTTAAGCTACTTTGATTCCTCCGCCCTTGTGGATGCTGCCACAGATACCCTGATCTATCCAGGAGAGAACGGAATTCTTTATCTGATCAAACTGAATACCAGTTATGACCCGGAAGCAGGCACCTTGTCCATAAATCCGGATCACATTGTAAAATGGCGCTACTACGGAACACGTACCAGCGTAGGCTCCTACTGGCTTGGCATGGAGGACAGCGCAGCCATCTATGACGGTTATCTTTTTATTGCTGATAACGGCGGCAATCTGATGTGCCTGGATCTGAATACCCTGCAGCTTGTATGGGTGCAGGATATTCTGGATGACTCCAACTCCACTCCTGTTTTGTCTGTGGAGGACGGACACCTTTACCTGTATGTCAGCACCTCTTTCCGTCTGGGCTGGCGAAGCAGCACCACTGCAGAGGTTCCTGTCTGGAAAATTGATGCGGAGACAGGAGAGGTCATCTGGCAGACCTCTTACGACTGTTCCTCCGAGGACAGTGTTTCAGGTGGTGTACAGTCTACCATCGCCGTTGGAAAAGAAGAATTGTCGGATAACATTTATGTGACTGTTGCCAGAACCGGCGGACAGGCACAAGGTGTACTTGCATGCATTGATAAAAATACCGGGAAAGTAAACTGGGAACATGAATCTGCCTATGCCTGGTCTTCACCTGTATGTGTATACAATCCGGATGGCAGCGGAAAGGTTCTCTACTGCAACAGCACAGGACATATCTATCTTCTGGATGGAAAAACAGGAGATGTTCTTGACTGCCACCAGATCAGTGAGGGAGTCATCGAAGCATCTCCTGCTGTATATCAAAGTTATATGGTTGTGGGAACCAGAGATTGTAAGATATGGGGGATGGAACTGCAGTGATGCGGTTCCTCCCCATTTTATTTATGCGATAGGCGAGCCAAAGTTCGTGCCTGCACGAAAAACCTTGGTGACTGACGCGATAACGAATAAAACTCGCAGAGCGTGCTTTGTCTCATTTACTTGATAGGCGAGCCAAACTCGCGCAGCGTATTTATCGCGTTTACTCCGATTTAATCGCCCAGCGCATTTTCGTAGACCGTGCGCGTCCATTCTGGGCACATTCCTGGGCTGACGGACGAATCACATCTTTGGAATAATCGGAATAAATTCCCTCCTTGTATCCAGCCTTCAGTGCTTTCTTCACCAGCTTATCCTCTCCTGAATGGAACGTAAGGATTGCTGCTCTTCCTCCGGGCTTCAGTGCTCCCGGCAGCTTCTCCATAAACTCATACAGAACCTCAAACTCCCGGTTCACATCAATCCGAAGGGCCTGGAAGGTACGCTGGCAGGTCTTTTTGATGGTCTCCTTCTTCTCTTTTTCCGGAAGGAAATCCAGAGTTTTCTCAATGACCTGGCGAAGCTTTGTGGTGGTATCCATGTGGTTTCCCTTGCGTATCTCATCTGTGATCGCCTTGGCAAGCTCTTCACAGTATGGCTCGTCTGAATTTTCATAAAGCATTCCTGCAAGCTCATCCCGGGTAATATGTTCCAGGCGCTCTGCCGCACTGATCCCGGCTTCCTGATTCAGGCGCAGATCCAGAGGTCCGTCTGCTTTGAAGGAAAAACCTCTCTTGGGATTATCGATCTGCATGGAGGACACGCCGAGATCAGCAAGAAGGAAATCAAAACCTCCCACTTCTTTTGCGATCTCATCAATGGTACAGAAATTCTGAAGTTTAATGGTAAGAATATCCTCCCCAAAGCCAAGATCTTCCAGTCTTTTCTTTGTCTTGGCTGCTTCCTCATGGTCTACGTCAGTGGCATACATATGCCCCTGTCCCTGCAGGCACTGAAGCATGGCCTTTGTATGACCGCCGTAGCCAAGTGTGGCATCAAAGCCAATTTGACCCGGCTTAATTTCCAAAAAATCAAGGATTTCTTTTACCATAATCGAAATATGCATACCGGCAGGTGTATTTCCCTTCCCGATGACATGTGCAATCGTGTCCTGATATTTTTCAGGCTGTAATTCTTTATATTTTTCCTCAAATTTTTTCGGATATTTTCCTTTATAACGTGCACGTCTTTTGTGCGGTGTCTGCATATCTTCCCCTGCTTGCACGTTTGGTGTATTCTTAATATTTTCCTTTCTGTTCTCTTCCATATATAATCAATTCCTTCCACTTTTATATTTCATTTTGTGATGCAATCTTTTTAATCGTACCACACAAAAAAATTTCTGTAAAGAAAGAAATCTGCGAAAAAAAAGACTGACCGGTTTTCCGGCCAATCTTTTTGATTTATTATTTTCTAAGCAAATAAAATACACTTCTGAAGAATCCCATGATCACTGCGCTATATCCAGTGATTAAGAATGTCATAAATCTCCATTTTTCATTGAAGGAACCACCAATTGTACCCCCTGCCACACATACAATAAATGCAATTGCTGCCCACAATACAATATTGATTCCTACAAATATTACCTGCTTCATTGATTTTTCTATATCTGAATGATTAATTGCGTACCACATTGATGCCATTTTCATAATATCTTACCTCTCTTTCTGACACCAATATACTCCATTCAAACATAGCCTTCTATCTTTGTACGGTAAATCAAATGTAAATTTTATGAAAAATCTGTTGCCTTGTTAATCGCAGTATTGGAGCTGCCATCTGTATCATCTGTATCTGAAGCATTTGCATTTTCTTCTTGCTCACTATTCTCATGCTCCTCAAGAGTTTCCTCTGCGTTAATCTCTGCAATAATATCAGCTGGTCTTTCTTCATCTGCCTCTTCTTCTGAAAAATTAACAAATGAAAGATGATCAAGTGTCTCCTCTGCAATGCTTACACAATTATCAACAATTCTGTCTAAGCTATAAATGATTGCTGAATAATCTTCTGTCATAGACGCATCGCAAAGTCCCTCGTTGACACGCGCAATATGAGCACGCTTTAACTGCTTCTGTGCCTTTCTCATCTTATTCTTTTTCTTTACAACGGTGCGGGCGCGATCTAAATCGCCATCCTTAATTGAACGAATGGCACGATCAAACAGCTTTCTTGAGATCTCTATACAATCCTGCAGCTCTCCTGTTGCCATCTCTGAGAACGATTTTCCGCTCTGCGTAATTTTTTCATGAACACCTGCAATTTCCTCACAGCGGTCTGCAATACGTCCAATATTATTTGATACATACAAAAGACCTGCCGCCTGACCTGACTGCTGCTGTGTTAAATTTCCGCTTGAAAGCATCTTCGTTACATATGCAGCAAGATCATCTTCCATTCGTGCTGCCTGTCTGCGATATGTTCTATACTGCTCTGTGGCTGCCTCGCTCTGTGTTTTGTCAGAAGAAAAACTTTCCTTAAGTGCAGTCAAAAGCTTGCTGCCAACCTCTGCCATATGCTCTAACTCTTCTGATACAAGATAAAGTGCTGCTGCTGGCTGTGCAATCACGCCACTCTCCAGAACACTTACCGGACCATCGTCTCTTTGCTTTTCTGTTCCTCTTATAATTGTAGTAACAATCTTTACCATAAGTGGAATAAGCGGGAGCCATATAAGCGTACAAACTATATTAAAGGTGGTGTGTGCATTAGCAATCTGTCTTGAGATAACATCAATCTCATTTCCCTTTGGTGAAATAAATTGAACGAAGCGTGCAAAAAATGGAAGCACACACAAGAATACAACACTTCCTGTAATATTAAAAATACTATGTGCAATAGCAGTACGTTTTGCATTTTTAGACTGTCCAATTGATGCTAAAATTGCAGTGATTGTTGTTCCGATATTATCACCAAGAAGGATCGGAATTGCACCTGCTAATCCCATTACGCTCGTCACACCATCCGGTCCCGGCTGAGCTGCAAAATTCTGCAGTACGGCAATTGTTGCAGAACTGCTCTGTACAACAAGTGTCATAATCGTTCCCAGTGCCACGCCAAGAATCGGAATTTCCTTTACCTTTGCCATCAAATCCACAAAAATTGCACTTGTAGCAAGCGGCTTCATTACACTTCCCATTATCTCGATACCTTCAAACAAGATACCAAATGAGAAGATGACAAGTCCAATATTTTTTAACTGCTCCTTCTTGCAGACAAAGTTCATCATAAATCCGATGAAGATAAGTGGGTAAATATAATCGCTGATCTTAAATGCCATTAACTGTGCTGTCATTGTCGTACCAATATTAGCACCAAAGATAACAGAGATTGCCTGCGGCAGACTCATAAGTCCAGCACTTACAAATCCTATTACCATAACAGTTGTTGCGGAGCTGCTCTGCAAAACAGCTGTAACAAGTGCGCCTGCTAATGCACCCATGATCGGATTCTTCGTCAGGAAGCTTAAGATTTTTTTCATCTTATCTCCTGCTGTCTTTTGAAGTGCATCGCTCATACCGTTCATTCCATACAAAAACAGTGCGAGACCGCCCAGCAGACCAAACACGATTTTTACATTCTCATTCATGATTTCCTCCCCCGGTTTTCCCGGATGTACATTTTTGTGCAAAACCTATTTATAAGATTTTGTCAGGAAACTGCTGTATTTGATATCACCATTGATATCAAAAATAGGAAGACCTGCAGATTCGCCTGCTACAGCCTTCCTATTCAATGTACCCTGATATCAGAAATCATGCTATCAGCTCTATGTGAGTTCTATGTAAATTTTATGTAAAATCAAGCTTATTTTCTCTTCACGCGAAGGAAAACTGTTTTATCCACTGGTGTAAGAGCATTGCAGAAAATGGTATAGCCACCTGCATTTGTCTCTTCACCTGAATAATGACCCTGAAACTCGTGCTCTCCAAAGCATGGACCAAATGACAAAATCTTCTCTCCTAATGCCAGTTCTACATCACCACTTCGAACAATCATACCCTGTCCTGCTTCTGTCTTTAACCAGAATGCATCGTTTCGTACAACAGTTCCTGCCGGGATGCAAAGCTGCAGACGAAGCGGAAGCTTCTCTAGCCCTTCTGTGTGAAGTGTAATCTCTAGACCGTCCTCATGCTCATGAATTGTTACCTTTGTTGTCAGTGTGCGTGGAATTTTTAAGGATCTCTTTTTCTGATCCATCTGCCACCAGTCACTTGTATTAGGCTTTTCTTCCCACGGCTCATAATACCAGACATTAGCACTTGCTGTCAGTTCACATCCATCCTCAGTCTGTATTAACTGCTGCGCAACAAAGTTTCGCACCTCGCAGAAGCTCTCACCTATCTTAAAGCAAACATCCATTCCATTGACATTCACATACAAAAAGGCTGTTTTTCCTTTCAATGCTGTATATGCATAGTTTTCCCTTGCCACACGAAGCACACCTGAATCTGAGAAAAGCTTTCTATATGTCTTTATAAAGCCGCTTCCCTCTAATGTACACTCTGCCATCTGCTCATACAGCATCAGAAGATACAGACAATCCGGTGCATCATCTCCTCTTGCGATGCAGCTTCTGATGATCTGATGAGCTGCCTTTAAAAATTCATCGCGATGCTCACCTTTGACATTTCCTCTTGTTGCCATATACAGATACTGATGAAAATAAAGATCAGGCCATACCTTTTTGCCGCGGTCCTGTCTTGTGGAATTTTGTGTAAAGATAGTGCCGTCAGGTTCAAAATACAGCTCCATCATATGAAGATTTCTCTCTGGATATGACAAATATTCCTTGTTCTTTGTCATCTCATAAAGATTGATCATTGCATCGTTGACAACGCAGTTATAGCCTCCTGTAGAGCGCTCTGCATACTCTCCGTCTGCATTTCCATCAATTCCTTCATTAAAATACTTTTCCGTGCGTGCTTTGCAGCTCTTAGCAAATGATTCATCTGGGGCAAAAACATCTGCAGCCTGCATAAGTGCTGCGCAAATTGCCCAGCGATGATTCGGTGTGTGGAAACCGCCGTCACGAATGGCTGCTGCTGCCTTTTTCATAATAGCAAGATATTTTTCCTGAAGTGAGGATGTATCCACATCATACTCAAATTTTTTCATAAGGCGATATGTCTTATCCATCGGATGATAGCAAAATGCTGTGTCTGGTGCGGAATGGAAATTGCACACTGTATAGTCAAAGCTTCCGTCCTCATTTTGGTTTCGCGCAACAAAATCTATTGCCTGCTCCATTGCTGTTCTAAGTGTCTCATCCTTATAAAAACGACTCTGCGGATATAAATACACAGACATTGCCGCGCGCAGAGCAAACACGGTAGGCTTTACATCTACTACTAAGCCTTCCATACCGCCGTCTGCAAGAGTACCCTCATCATGTACCTGTACCTTTAGAAAATGCTCGGTGATCTTTTCCGCCGAAACAAGAATATGTGCCATATAGCGTTTCATTTTACTGTTCTCCTTTGCTGTCTATTTACTGCTTTTTCAGACTGAGTATATCACAAAAAAACCAGTAGGGACAGGTAAAATGGCTTTTTATCTGTCCCTACTGGTTTTAGATCACACACAAATATACAAAATACGCTGCATAACCAAGCAACATCAAAATTCCGCAAGGCTTTCTAAGCTCTTTCTTTTTAATCGTTCCACCCCAAAGCAATATTCCACTGAGAACTGCAATGATTGTATCAATAATAAATTTACGCTCAAATGGAACTGAGCAAATGAGTGCTGCTGTACCTATTACAAATAAAATATTGAAAATGTTGCTTCCTACTATATTTCCTATGGCGATTCCGGCGTTTCCTTTTCTTGCTGCCGTAACTGATGTTACAAGCTCTGGAAGTGATGTTCCAAATGCTACAATAGTAAGACCAATAAATCGTTCACTCATTCCAAAAAATCTTGCTATTTCTGTTGCACCGCTAACGGCAAAATCACTTCCCATTACTACCATAACTCCGCCAAGCACCATGAAAAGAAGACATTTCCATACGGGTATATCTTTTACGTTTTCTTCTTCCTGCTCTGTACCCTTTTTTGACATAATATAAAGATATCCGAGATAGAGCAAAAATAAAATCCAGAAAATAACACCCTCCATAAATGTTATCTTGGAACCTGTAATTCCAAATATCATGAGTATCACTGTAATTATAAGCATAAATGGTATTTCATAATAGAACGTTGATTTTTGAATTGAAACATTCGTAATGACTGCTGTAATTCCAAGAATTATCAATATATTTAAGATATTACTTCCAACAATATTTCCGATTGTTATTCCTGCATTATTGTCTAATGCTGCCGTAATGCTTACAGCTGCTTCTGGCAAACTCGTTCCCATGGCAACTATTGTAAGTCCTATTACAAGCTGCGGGATTCCAAGCTTTTTTGCAATACTTGCTGCTCCCTCCACAAACCAGTCCGCTCCCTTTACTAGCAGAAAAAATCCCACCAGCAAAATCAACATTTGTACCATCATATTACCTACCTCTTTCTTATTTATTTGCAGCAGGTATAAAAAAAGAGACTCCTACTGCATGCAGTAAAAGTCTCGCTGTTTCATCACTTTCCGAGTTATTTTTTAATAACTGTACTGACGAAGAAGTGCACCTATTTTGGTCAGCTACTCCCTTTTATTGGGTTCATTCTACCAAAGTCATTTTCAAAAGTCAACTACATATTTTTTATGAATGTTAAATTACTTTTTTGACATAGTCACGCGGATTTGATGGAATAGTTGTATTTGCAAAGCTTACATGGATGCCATCTTCTGCTTCTGTCAGAGTAAGTGTATCCTCCTCAAGAAATTCAATCTCATATACACGAATAGTCAATGCACCGTTCTTTACGCCCCACGCACCAATCACAGGCGTATCCATACTGTCTTTCTCTGTGTAAAACGGAGAGCAGTGTACCTTACGACTAATTTTGCTCCAACAGCCTCTCTCTGCGCGGTACCAAATCTCACCGTCTTTTCCTGTCAATGTAAGCGTATTGCCTTCGATGTTCAATGACAAATCAAAAAAGCTTGTTAGTGACAGATCGACCTTTTTGAATGCTTCTGGTACATCAACGCCGTCATCTTCTGGCAGCGAGCGCACATAATGCAGCTCATTTAGGCGTTTTTTCAATACTTCCATTGTCTTTTCATCCTCTGACAATGGCTCATCCTGATATTTCAGCAATACCTCATCGTAATAGGCGTTCATCTCACCCTGCATATCACTAGTTACAGCCGTCATGGCAAGTACCGTATCTGTTTCTTTGTGGATAATGCAAAACTGTCCATACATACCGTCTCCGCGCACTGCATTGTGGCGACATCTCCACATCTGATAGCCGTATCCCTGCGCCCAGTCACTGTCTGAATCATCTCCATTTTCAATCTGCTTTGAAGTAGCCATGTCAATGTAGTCCTTTGGAACTAACTGAATACCATTCCATACGCCGCCCTGCAAAATCATCTGTCCAAGCTTTGCGATTACCTCAGGATACAGTGAGAATCCAAAACCGCCCACGCAGATTCCTTTTGGATCACGCAGCCAGCGCGTACCTGAAATTCCCATTGGTGTTAACAGTTTCTCCTCCAGATAATGTTCCAGATCGATTCCTTTTTTCTTTAACGATGCTGACAACATGTAGGTAGCAATTGAATTATAGCGGAATACCTCTCCCGGCATCTCATGAAACGGCTCACGCAAAAATGCAGACACCATGTCATCCCAACAATCGCTATCTCCTGGTTCCTTCTCCTGTCCAGTCGACATGCGAAGCAGATGGCGCAAGCTAAGCGAAGCAAGCTCTTTTCCTACCTGAATCTTTCCGTTTTCAATTTCCGCTGCAAATAAATCTATGATCTTTTCATCAAGGTCAATCTTTCCTTCTCCAGCTGCAATTCCAACTGCCATTGAAGTGAAGGTTTTGCTAAGAGAATACACGGTTCGCAGCTGTGCTGCATCATACGGCTCATACGAAGCTTCACACAACACTTTTCCATGACGCAGCAACATAAAACTGGTTATGTTGATATGCTCCTTCTCCATCCGATCCATCATATTAATAATACACTGTGGATCAAGCCCCGCCTGTGCCGGCATGATACGTTCTAATTTTTGTTCCTGCATAAGATAATCCTCCTCTTACTTATTCAAGCATACCTGCTCCGCAATTTTACGAATTTTTCCAAGAAGAGCAAAATCCTGCATGCCTGCTGACTCTGCAAGAAATTCATTACTGATCTTTCCTGCTTCCTCTCCAAAAATTTTCGCAATCCATGTGCAGGCAAGCGCGTAACGTCCATATAAATAATTCATATGAAATCCATCTCTGCAAAGCGATATTCCGCCTTCACGCACATTAAATTCCTTTTCCTTTCGCAGCATCTGGATCACATCACCGCACGGAATTAAATCCAGTCCATACTTCTGCGCTTCTTTATAATAATTTGCTCTCAGTTTCTGATACATCTCATCCTGATCTCTATGATATCGTGCGAAACAGTCATGCTTGCTGTCAACCTCATATGCCCAAGTTTCCTGCAGCATAAACTTAGCCCACGGTGCTTCCTTTTTGATGTATTCTGCTATCCATCCCATAAATGGTTCATACGTGTCAAGCCAGCCACTATCATGACTAGACTGCTGTGTGACAATATAATCCCATTTTTCTTCTGCGAGTGCATCCTGAATAGACACCTTGTTTCCCGTAGCTCTGCCGTTTAACTGATATTCATAATCCTTCGCCTCATTTTCAATATTTCTCCAATGACGTTCCAGACTGCAACCTCCGATATACAAATTAACTACCTTTGTATTGATCCCTCTTGTCAATGCCAGATCATGTAAAAAATGAGTTGCATCCTCTCCAAAACTATTTCCAATTACAAGAATTTTATAAATCTCCTTTCCACCGGGACAGGTACCGTGGCTTTTTATCTGTTCCCACTAGTTCACAAAACGCCATATTTCTAATTTTGATTATACACAGCAAGACATGCGTTTGCAAGATCAATAACACCTATGAAAAAAATTTGCTACTCACACAAAAAAAGAGGGCACGCGCCTTTTGGCGCATGCCCTCTAACTATCTACATTATCTATTATTTTTTTATCCTTCAATTGCGATATGCTTCTTCTCTTCTACTGCTGGCTTTGCTTCCTTCTTTGCAACAGTTACCGTCAGCATACCATGCTCAAAGTGAGCCTTGATATCATCTTCGGTTGTATCCTTGCCAACATAATAGCTTCTCTGGCAGGAGCCTGCATAACGCTCTCTTCTTAAGTACTTGCCACTCTTCTTATCCTTCTCGTCCTCGTCAAGACCTTTCTCGGCGCTGACTACCAGATAACCATCCCTAAGCTCAACCTGTACTTCATCTTTCTTGAAGCCCGGAAGATCAATCTCAACCTCATACTTATCGTCGAATTCCTTGATATCGGTCTTCATCAGGTTTGCTGCATGATGTCCGTACAGCTTACGCTCTGCGTTTTTCTCTGCTCTGTCATCTATAAATGGAAATTCAAAGAAATCATCAAAGAAATTATCACTAAAAATGCTCGGTACTAACATAATCAAAATCTCCTTTCAAATCACTCATCATTATTTTTCCAGTTTATTTTTTATCCGCAGCTTTGCTGTTTCCAAACTCCAGATTGGAAGTTCCTTGGAGAACCTGGAACATTCAACTTTTTTTGTTCCTTTTGTTCTCTCTGTACCCCTCTCTTTTGTTCTAGCTGTACTATAGCACGTATTATTAGCAATGTCAAGAGTTGAGTGCTAATTTTTTTGTGAAAATTTTGTGAACTAAGCCACGGTGACAATAAAAAGTCCACTTTACCTGTCCCCAATGGCTTTCGTAGTAGGCAACGTCTGTCATAGTTTCACAGTCGGGATAATAATAAATATCGTCCTTGTGTTCCACGACTTCTTCCAGCGTCCCGTAGTGGCTGATAAATTCGTCCAGACATTCTACGATATAGTCGGGAAGTTCCTCTATCATTTCATACATCTCATTGAGTTCTTCAATGGAAACATACTCGCCAATCGCAATGGG
>ERZ838577.4312-NODE-4312-length-12086-cov-3.872829_pt1 | contig 12086 bp, 9 predicted proteins | sample MGYA00519682_ERZ838577 | MGnify/ENA primary metagenome ERZ838577 (study PRJEB31850, sample SAMEA3708838) | human gut metagenome | biome: human gut; feature: human-associated habitat; material: faeces | place: China | collected 2014 ...
ATTAAAGGATATTTAGACCGGCCTAGTATTTGCGATTCAAAATTTCACTGGAAATAATAGCTTTACGGATATCGAATTCAAAATCGCTAAAACCATTTTCTTTTGGTTGCTCGTTAGACGTTTCCTCGTCATCTTTAAAGATAACGGTTGTCTTCTTCTCCCGTCCTCTTCTGGCTTGCTGTAATTTTTCTAACATGGCATAACGTTCTTCGTCTGTTTTCCCGAACCCTTCTATACTTACCTCTTTTTCTTTCTTCATTTTCTCGGAAAGCGCATCATCAATAGGCAGCACGGATGGGAATGTCATTTCTGGTTCCCGCGTGATAATCACGTCGTCTTCCAAATCTTCATTCTCTTCTTCCGGATAATGAAATATAGGTGGTGTGGCTTTTGCTTTCTTCTCTTTCGAAGATTTAAAAAAGCCAATAGCACTCGCTCCAATAGTCAATGCCAAGTAAATGATCAAATCAAGCCCGTTATCGCTCATAATATCAATAAATAAACGGTGACAAACACCCTTGTGAAAGATTCAAATTTTTACCAAATATACTCTTTTTTTGGACATTCGGAAACGATCGCAAGAAAAATATTACATGAAATTATTTTTTGTGTAAAAAAATAGTATTCTTTTTTTACCTTTGTCTGCAAGTAATATTACGTTTGGAACAATATAAAATTAAATATCCGGATGAGAACGAAAAGAGCATTAATCAGTGTATTTGACAAAAGTGGGATTGTTGATTTTGCTAAATCGCTAAATTCTATGGGTTGGGAAATTATTTCTACCGGAGGAACCTCTAAGAAATTGAAAGAAGAGGGAATACAGGTAAAAGATATTTCAGATTTAACCCAATTCCCAGAGTGTTTTGACGGTAGAGTAAAGACTCTCCACCCGAATGTAGAGGGAGGTATCTTAGCGATACGAGACAACGAAAAGCATAAACAGCAAATGACCGAGTTAGGAATCGAACCGATCGACATGGTCGTTTGTAATCTATACCCTTTTAAGGAAACTATCCTTAAAGAAGGAGTTTCACACGAAGAAATTATAGAAAATATTGATATCGGCGGGCCGACCATGATTCGTGCTGCCGCGAAGAACTATCCTTTCGTGACGGTGATTACCGATCCGGAAGATTATTCGAGAGTTATCGAGGAAATTCGAGCACAAGGAGACACTTCACTCGAAACTAAAGAGCTATTGGCCGCGAAAGTGTTTATTCATACGTCACACTACGATGCTCTAATAGCCAACTATTTCTCTAAACGATTGAACATTCAATCTCCGAAGACCCTGACGCTTACTTTCGAGAAAAAACAGGACCTTCGTTACGGGGAAAATCCTCACCAGTCTGCCACGTTCTACGCCCAAGTACAGGAAACAGAGGGAACGTTGACGGGTGCGGTTCAATTACATGGAAAAGAATTATCTTATAATAATATCGGGGATACCGACGGTGCGTTGGAGACGTTGAAAGAATTCGAAGAACCGACGGTGGTGGCTGCCAAACATGCTAATCCTTGCGGTGTGGGTAGTGCTGCCACTCTGGCGGAAGCTTTCAAGAAAGCCTATGACGCAGACCCAGTTTCTATTTACGGCGGAATTGTTGCTGCCAACCGGGAAATTGATAAGGCCACGGCTGAAATCATGTCTCCCGTTTTCTTGGAGGTAATTGTCGCTCCTTCCTTCTCGGAAGAAGCGTTGGCGATCTTCTCGAAAAAGAAAAATTTGAGATTATTACAGGTGTCCAATATTAGTAAACGGGATTACACCGCACCAAAAGCCAAGACCGTTTTGGGAGGGCTATTGATACAGGATATGGACCTGCAATTGCTTGACGGGGAATTAAAATACGTGACTAATCGTCGTCCGACAGAAAAAGAACTGGAAGATTTGTTGTTCGCGTGGAAAGTTGTGAAGCATACTAAATCTAACGCTATTGCGATTGCAAAAGACAAATGTACCACGGGAGTCGGTCCCGGACAGGTCAGTCGGATCTGGGCTTTGGAGAACGCGATTCGTCAAGGCGGCGAGCGTATTGCCGGTAGCGTGATGGCATCGGATGCCTTCTTCCCTTTCGCCGATTGTGTTGAAGCCGCCCACAAGGCCGGTATCACCGCGATCATTCAACCGGGTGGGTCTATCCATGATCAGGATTCGATTGACGCGGCGAACAAGTACAATATTGCGATGATTTTCACAGGAATGAGACACTTCAAACATTAATTGAATATGGGATTGTTTTCTTTTTTAACACAAGATATAGCGATCGACTTGGGAACGGCGAACACGATCATTATCATGAATGATAAAATGGTTGTGAATGAGCCTTCCATTGTTGCAGTCGACAAAAAAACGGAAAAAGTAATTGCCATCGGCGAGAAAGCGCGCCAGATGCAGGGTAAGACACACGAGTATATTAAAACCATACGTCCTCTCCGGGATGGTGTTATCGCGGACTTTAACGCTGCCGAACAGATGATCCGGGGAATGATAAAGATGGCCAACGGGAAAAGCAAGTTCTTCTCTCCTTCTTTGCGGATCGTGGTTTGTATACCTTCCGGAAGTACCGAGGTCGAATTACGTGCCGTTCGTGACTCGGCAGAGCATGCCGGGGGACGTGACGTTTATATGATTTACGAACCGATGGCTGCCGCTTTGGGTATCGGCTTGGACGTGGAAGCCCCGGAAGGAAACATGATCGTGGATATAGGTGGTGGTACAACAGAGATTGCCGTGATTTCTTTGGGTGGTATCGTTACGAATAAATCTATCCGTATCGCGGGTGATGATTTGACGGATGATATCCAGGAATACATGAGACACCAGCATAACATCAAGATCGGTGAGCGTACGGCGGAGGAAATCAAGATTCACGTGGGTTCTGCTCTATCCGAACTAGACGAGCCGCCTGCAGATTTCGTGGTACAGGGACCGAACCAGATGACCTCTCTTCCGGTGGAAGTACCCGTATCCTACCAGGAGATTGCCCACTGTATCGAAAAATCAATTTCAAAGATTGAGATTGCTATTCTGGCCGCGTTGGAACAAACGCCACCGGAACTGTATGCCGATATCGTGAATAAGGGAATATACCTGGCCGGAGGTGGTGCATTGCTTCGCGGTTTGGATAAACGTCTGTCAGATAAATTGAATATTCCATTCCATATAGCAGAAGACCCGTTACGGGCCGTGGCCAGAGGTACGGGAATTGCGTTAAAGAACGTAGATAAGTTCTCATTCCTTATAAGATAGTGATGTGAAAGAGATTATAAAACTGATATTAAAGTATCACTTTACTATAATTTTTATATTACTGGAAATCGTAAGTTTCTCTCTGATCATTCGCCACAACGAATATCAGAGAGCAATTTTCTCAGAAAGCGCCTCTATACTATTCGGTAACATATCGGCAATTGCTACCGACGTGAAAAATTATTTTCGTTTGAAAGAGACCAATGAATCTTTAGCAAACGAGAATATTTTGTTGAAAAACCGTTTAGAGCAATACGAACTATCACGGGATACGATTGTCCAAGGCACTTTCATGCAGGACAGTATACCCGTATACGAATATATCGGGGCAAAGTTGGTTAATGCGACATTCAATCGGACCAAGAATTATTTAACGCTGGATCGCGGGCTTAAAAATGGAATCTGGAAGGAAATGGGCGTTTGCAGTCCTGACGGTATTGTTGGATTAGTACAGGATTTGAGTGGCCAGTTTGCTATCGTGATCCCGCTCATTAACGTGGACTCCCGTATTTCGGCTAAAATAAAAAAGAATAGCTATTACGGTTCCTTACAATGGGATGGAGTTGATTACCGTTACTCTTACTTGAATGATATTCCTTATCACGTGGAAGTAAACGAAGGGGACACGATTGTCACATCCGGTCTTTCAAAAATATTCCCGGAAGGGATTACGGTGGGCTATGTTGAATCTGTCGACAAAGAGACGGCAAACTTCTTGAAAATAAAAGTCCGGCTGGCTGTTGATTTTAAACGTCTGGATTACGTGTATGTCATATTAAACAACAAGAAAAACGAGCAAACAGGATTAGAAGCCATAAACTATCATGAATAATATAAATTATCTCATTCATTTGTTGATACTATCTCTCTTGCAGATCGTGATCGTGGATAACATCCACCTTGGCTCCTATTTTTACTTGAATATTTATATTCTCGCCATATTCCTTCTTCCTTACAAGTTGAAAGGTGTACCACTCTTGTTGTTCGGGTTCTTGCTTGGTCTGCTTATGGACTTTGCTGATAACACGGTTGGTATACACGCGGCCGCTTCAACTTTTGTAGCATACATTCGTCCCCGACTGCTGCAACTAACCTCTACCCGGGAAGAATTGGAAGACGCTCACGGAGTACAAGGACTGACGGATTTCAGATGGTTTCTTAAATATTCTTTCATGTCCACGCTGTTATTTAACGTGGTACTCATTTTTGCAGAGGCCTTTACTTTTAGAGATATACTTATCACGATGATCCGGATTATTTTAAGTACTTTTATCTCCATGTTGTTCATGTTGCTTTATTATTTCATCGGGATCAAAAGAGCGCAGAAGTAACCGTGGATTCGAATCAAATAACAGACTTTTGAAATGAATAAATTCGGATATAGACAAGGGATCATATCAGGGATCATGATTAGTGTATGCGTCGTATTCATTCTACGATTGTTTACTTATCAGGTGGTATCCGACAAATATAAAATCTTGGCTGAAAATAATTCCCAGCGCACGGAAACTGAATATCCGGCACGGGGGTTAATATATGATCGGAATAATAAACTCCTAGTAGATAATCAGGCAGCTTACGACCTAATGATTATACCTAATCAGGTAAAAACATTCGACACGCTGGAATTAGTTTCGATTCTTGAAATCACGCGAGAAGCACTGGACAAGAGTATCCAACGTTGTCGGACCTACTCGACTTTTAAACCTTCCATACTGGTTTCGCAAATTCCGGGTAACAAGTACGCTGTCCTTCAAGAAAAACTTTATCGTTATCCCGGTTTTTACATACAAACCAGAACGTTACGAAAATATAATGTAAACCACTCTGCCGACGTGTTCGGTTATATCAGCGAGGTAAATGCGGATCAAATAGCACAGGATACTTGTTATGCCATGGGCGATTATATCGGGATAAGTGGTCTGGAGAAAACGTACGAGAAGCATCTTCGCGGTACAAAGGGGAAACGAATCGTGCTGGTAGACAATAAGAACCGGATTAAAGGTTCATTCGCGGACGGGGCATACGATGAAGAAGCTATCGTGGGAGAAGATTTACATACAACCTTGGATGTTGATCTGCAAGAATATGCCTACGAGTTGATGCGTAATAAAACGGGGGGGATTGTCGCCATTGAACCCAGCACGGGTGAGATTCTGGTAAAAATGTCGAGTCCCGGTTATGACCCACAATTAATGGTCGGTTTGGATCGGGGAAAAAATTACGCGAAATTAACGAATGATCCGTTGAGACCACTGTTTGACAGAACGACGCAGGCCCAGTATCCTCCGGGGTCTATCTTCAAGACCGTACAAGCCCTGATCGGATTACAAACAAAAGCCATATCCCTACAAACGACATGCACGTGTAACGGGGGAGCTATTATCGTGGGAGGAAAATTCATGAAATGCCACCATCATAGTTCTCCGGTTAATTTATTGCAATCTATAGAGAATTCATGTAATCCTTACTACGCGAATGTATTCAAACGAATACTGGAATTACCCGAATATAAAACTGTCCGGAACGCGTACGGGGAATGGCGGAAATATGTAACATCCTTTGGATTCGGCAGCAAAATATGTCCGGATTTCTTTGAGGTTCCAGGTTCTATCCCCACGCAAGAATATTACGATAAAGTGTTTAAAACCCAAAAGTGGTATCCCTCTTACATGATATCTCTTTCAATCGGTCAGGGAGAATTGATGATCACGCCGATTCAAATGGCCAATTTGGCCGTCATCCTGGCTAATCGAGGATATTACATGACTCCTCATATTGTAAGGCCTACCGAAGATTTGGTTGCCAACCGGATCGAGAAGCACGTTATTCCTATTGACCGGAAACATTTCGACCCGATTATCGAAGGGATGCAAATGGTTATTAAAGGAGGTACCGGACGACGGGCACAAGTGGATTCTATCACAATAGCGGGAAAAACGGGTACGGTACAGAACCCGCATGGTGATGATCACTCCGTGTTTATCGCCTTCGCACCCGTGGAAAATCCCAAAATCGCCTTAATCGTGTATGTTGAAAAAGGAGTATGGGGATCACGTTATGCCGCTCCTATTGCCGGTTTGCTGATCGAGAAATATCTGAAAGGGAAGATTTCAGATAAAAAGAAACCGCTCGAAAAGGAAATGTTCGAAGCGAGCTTGATAGATATTATACCCAACAAAGTAAAAGAAGAGAGCAATGAATAGCAGATCCAATAACTTACTTGCCAATATTGATTGGATATCCATCCTATTATACATGCTGCTCGTGCTAATCGGATGGTTGAATATTTATGCCGCCGTTTACGATGAAAATCACAGTAGTATCTTTGATATATCCCAAAAATACGGAAAACAGTTGATCTGGATCGGGGCCGCATTCGTGCTTGCCTTTCTGGTTCTGCTCACGGACAGTAAATTCTTCACGACTTTCTCGATGGTGATTTATGGCATCATGATATTCCTGTTGATAGCCGTCTTGTTTTTTGGTACGGAAACCAAGGGAGCCCGTTCCTGGTTTGAAGTCGGGGATTTCCGGATACAACCCGCCGAGTTTGCCAAATTCGCGACCAACCTGGCCATTGCTTACGTCATGAGTCGCCACAATTTTAAGGTGATGCGTTTCTCCAGTCTCGTGACAATAGGCGTGATCCTGGCTCTTCCGGCGGGATTGATCATATTGCAAAACGATACGGGGTCAGCCCTGGTATATAGCAGTTTTATCCTTGTACTTTTTCGGGAAGGCCTGCACGGATCAATACTATTGCTTTGTTTTGTTGCCGCCGCCATATTTATCATGGCGTTATTATACTCCCCTTTCACGGTTTTACTCGTGATCATCGGGGGAACGTTAATCGCGTTTTATTATTACAGACATGATATCCGGGAGTTGTTCCAGATAATCTTGTTTATCGGGGGTGGATTTGCCCTTTTTGAAGGTATAAAATGGATTTTCCATTTATCTATATCCGATTACTACATGTTGTTGATTGTTTACGCAATCACCAGTATCGCGGCTATATTTCCTATTTACAAGCGAAAAATGAAGCACATGATAACGTTGCTGGCTATCTCGTGGCTTTGCGTGGGTGCCGCTCCTTCCGTGACTTACGCTTTTGATCATCTTCAACCCCATCAACAAGACCGTATCAATGAATTATTGGGTATAAAGGTGGATCCCAAGGGAACCGGGTACAATGTTACTCAATCTAAAATTGCTATTGGTTCCGGGGGATTCTTCGGAAAGGGATTTCTGGAAGGTACGCAGACCAAATTGAATTTCGTTCCGGAACAAAGTACCGACTTTATTTTCTGTACTGTCGGCGAAGAGTGGGGATTTATCGGAAGTACATTCGTGATCGTGCTATTATTGGCATTTATTTTACGAATTATCAAGTTGGCAGAACGTCAACGCTCCAGTTTTTCCCGGATATACGGTTACGGGGTAGCCTCTATCCTATTTTTTCATCTGGCTATCAATATCGGGATGACTATAGGTATGGCACCAGTGATTGGTATACCACTCCCCTTTTTCAGTTACGGGGGATCATCCCTATGGTCTTTTACCATACTTATATTCATATTTTTAAGACTGGATGCCAATCGTTTACAAGTATTCAGATAATCGGAAAACTTTCTGAACGCTTTCCTTGTGGATTTTCAAGGATTTTAATACATTCGTTCCCAAATGAATTAAACACGATAAGGATGAAGACATTAATTATAAACATCAAGCAACTCGTTCAGGTTGAGGATGAACCGCGTAAATGGGTGGCTGGAGCCGACATGGCAAAATTGGGAACAATCGACGATGCTTACCTCTTAATCGACGGAGATCGTATTGAAGCATTCGGTAAAATGAGCGAATTGAATCAGGAGGCGATATACGAGGGAACGGATACCGTGCAAGAGATTGACGCCACGGGCCGCTTGGTTCTCCCCGCTTATTGTGATTCCCACACGCATCTGGTGTACGCCGGAAGTCGTGAAATAGAATATATTGATAAAATTAAAGGACTTTCTTACGAGGAAATCGCCAAAAGAGGCGGTGGAATCCTGAACTCATCGGAACGTATCCGTAAAGCTTCGGAAGAAGAGTTATATGATTCTGCTTACGGGCGTTTGCAGGAAATCGCTTCCCTAGGAACCGGAGCCGTGGAGATCAAGAGCGGTTACGGGCTGGATACTGAAAGCGAGCTCAAAATGTTACGGGTTATCAGACGATTAAAAGAAGAAACACCCTTGACAATTAAAGCCACGTTCCTCGGTGCACATGCCGTTCCACTGGAATATAGAGGACGTCAGACCGAATACGTGGATCTGATCATTAACGAAATGATTCCAGCCGTGGCAGGTGAAGATTTGGCCGATTATATAGACGTGTTCTGCGATAAAGGATTCTTCACGGTGGAAGACACGGACAGGATGCTGAACGCAGGAATGAAATACGGATTACGTGCGAAGATACACGCAAACGAGCTGGACTACTCGGGTGGTATACAAGTCGGGGTGAAATATAACGCTCTCTCCGTCGATCACCTTGAATATGTCGGGGATGAAGAGATTGCCGCGTTGAAAGGAAGCGAAACCATGCCGACCGTTCTGCCGGGGGCAGCTTTCTTCCTGAATATGCCTTATTCTCCCGTGCGTAAAATGATTAACGCCGGATTGCCTGTTGCTCTGGCCTCAGATTTTAACCCAGGCTCCTCTCCTTCCGGAAATATGAAATTCGTGATGTCTCTCGGATGTGTTAATTACAAAATGCTCCCCGAAGAGGTTATCAACGCGACAACAATAAACACGGCATACGCCATGGGTGTGGAAGATGAACTGGGAAGTATTGCCGTGGGTAAGAAAGCAAATTTTTATATCACCATTCCTATCACGGGAATCGAGTATCTGCCTTACGCTTACGGAAGCGATCTGGTTGAAACCGTATTCCTGAACGGGGAACAAATTTAAGGAAGCTATGCCCTATTCACATTACAAAAAAATATGGATCCGGAAAGCTTACCGGATAAGGTACCCATAGTGATTCTGTGATTTACGATTTTGTGATTTAGTGATTACGAAATTGGCGGTCCGAATTGAAAGATCGTGGGGGATTTACTTTATTTACTTTGTCAAATTACAACTTAATAATAGATATGAAAAAATTAATAGAATGCGTTCCGAATTTCAGTGAAGGGAACGATATGCACATTATAGATCAGATTACAGCAGAAATCAAGGCTGTTGAAGGGGTTAGTTTGATTGACGTGGACCCGGGAAAAGCAACGAACCGCACGGTGGTAACCATGGTCGGTACCCCGGAAGAGGTTTGCGAAGCAGCCTTCCGTGCCGTGAAGAAAGCATCTGAATTGATTGACATGAAAAAACATAAAGGAGCACACCCCCGTTTTGGAGCAACAGACGTGTGTCCTTTGGTTCCGGTGTCTAACATCACCATGGAAGAAACCGTAGAATACGCCCGTGCTTTGGCTAAACGTATCGGTGAAGAATTGAATATCCCCGTGTATTGCTATGAAAATGCAGCCTTCACTCCAGAAAGGAAAAACTTGGCAACTTGTCGTGCCGGAGAATATGAGGCTTTAGGCGAACGTTTGAGCAGCGAGCAATGGCACCCGGATTTCGGGCCTCGTGAATTGAACGAGTGGACGGCTAAAACGGGAGCAACTGCCGTGGGAGCCCGTAACTTCTTGGTTGCTTATAATGTAAACTTGAATAGTACCTCTACCCGTCGTGCTAATGCTATCGCTTTCGATGTACGCGAAAGAGGAAGAGCCAAAAGAGAAGGTAACCCTATTACCGGGAAGATCGTGAAAGACGAGAAGGGAAAGAACGTGATGATTCCGGGAACACTGAAATCAGTAAAAGCCATCGGTTGGTTTATCGAAGAATATGGAATCGCTCAGATTTCCATGAACTTAACAGATATTTCCGTTACCTCCGTGCATGAAGCTTTTGATGAAGTTTGTCGCAAAGCACAGGATCGCGGAATCCGCGTAACTGGTTCTGAGTTGGTGGGAGTAATTCCGTTAAAAGCCATGTTGGATGCCGGACGTTATTTCTTGCGCAAACAACAACGTTCTACCGGAGTTTCTGATAAAGAGTTGATCAAGATCGCCGTGAAATCCTTAGGTCTAGACGAACTTTATCCTTTTGAACCCAGAAAGAAAATTATCGAGTATATCCTGGAAGATGAAATGAATCAAGGCAAGAAATTCTTGATTGACATGAATCTCCGTGAATTTGCTGACGAAACAGCTTCCGAATCTCCCGCACCTGGAGGTGGTTCTATTTCCGCTTACATGGGAGCATTAGCCTCTTCATTGGCAACGATGGTAGCCAATCTCTCCTCTCACAAACGCGGTTGGGATGAACGTTGGGAAGAATTCAGCAATTGGGCTGAAAGAGGAAAAGCTTATCAAGTTGAATTGATCAAAATGGTTGACGAGGATACCAACGCTTTCAACCGTATCATGGATGCTTTCGGATTACCAAAGAAGAGCGAGGAAGAAAAAGCCGCTCGTCACCAGGCTATCCAAGATGCAACCAAGTTTGCGACGGAAGTTCCGTTCAAGACCATGATGCTTTGCTACGAGTGTATGGAAGTAGTGAAAGCGATGGCCGAAATCGGTAATCCGAATTCAGTAACCGATGCCGGGGTTGGTGCATTGGCTGCTCGTTCCGGTGTAATCGGTGCTTTCCTGAATGTAAAAATCAACGCTGCCGGCTTGGATGACAAGGAATATGCTAACGACATCATCGCCAGAGGTGAAAAAGTTGTTGAAATGGCTAAACAACTGGAAACGGATATTTTGAATATCGTGAATTCCAAGATTTGATATATAGAATAAACAAAAAAAACGATCTTCCTCAGAAGATCGTTTTTTTTGTTTATTCTATTTCAGTTATTTTGTCGTCACCGAAACTTTCCCAGCCTCACGTGTAATCCAAATTCCTTTTCCCGACACGTAATCATCATTTTTGATCACGGTGGTATTATTGTAATCCAAACGAACAATATCTACACAGATACCATCTCCGCCGACACATCCCTCCCGATAAAATTTAAATTTCACCTGAATAGAGTCTATTTCTGTCTCGTTGAACACGACGTAAAGTTTCTTATCCACGTATCCTTGATTACCTGAAATACTTGTTGTCCAAAAATGCTTTCCAACACGAGAATCATATCCTACTGTATGTTGATTGCCCTTGTAACTGTATGACTTATCTTCATCTACATTTTCCGGAACAATTTGCGGCTTCCCACCTTTCTCCTCGTAAACCATAGGTAACACACTCCCTTGTTTTAAAGATAACAGGTCATTCCCCTCCCCGTCCACGAAATAGAAAAGCCAAGGATTCGCTCTTACAAAATAATCCCCGGTCTTCGGAATACTATCACCACTATCACTACAAGCATTTACCACAAATAACAGGCAAATGATTACGAAACAATTAATTACACGCATGCGCTTTGCTATTCATATTCTATGCAAAGCTAATAAAAATATTGTTATGTAGCGGGTATACACAAAATAAGAATGTTCTATAAATCAGCATACATCCACGCCCCCTCACCCCCTCTTTACACAGGAGGAGAAACTGTCTGGTGATCAGCTCTATCCTTGTCTAAGGGAGTTGGAGGGAGTAGTGGTTTTTCACGCAAATAATCTTGTGAATACCTTCTATATAATTGACTTACTTAAAAATCCGAATTCTATCCTCGATCGGTCTGAATTCCTTCATATCCGGTTCGTGCAAGGGAACCCCGAAAGGCATTTGTGCATTCAATATCCAATTCTCCGGTAATTTCCATTCAC
>ERZ838577.4314-NODE-4314-length-12084-cov-5.649597_pt1 | contig 12084 bp, 7 predicted proteins | sample MGYA00519682_ERZ838577 | MGnify/ENA primary metagenome ERZ838577 (study PRJEB31850, sample SAMEA3708838) | human gut metagenome | biome: human gut; feature: human-associated habitat; material: faeces | place: China | collected 2014 ...
CGCCGTCACGCTTGTTTACATGGTCGATGATGATCTGGCTGGTGAAGCCGCGGCGGACCGAGTAGTCCGGGAACGCCTTCTGCATCGCGGCCTCGATGGCGCCGATGGTCTCGCGGCGGCTGTCGTTGTAGCTGGTGCCGAAGCTGACGACCAGCAGCTCGTTTTCGCCGATTTCGTCCTGATTGAGCGGATTATCCAAGCTTGCGTCACCCGTTTCGTAGTTTTCTTCGTCGTCTGCCGCGGTATCGGTTGCAGCGCTATCCGCGCCCTTGGTGTCCTCGGCGGTGTCGTTTGCAGCCGGCTTGCTGCCGCAGGCGGTCAGAGCCGCCATCATCAGGCTTGCGGAGAGCAGCAGAGCGCCCAGTTTCTTGAGTTTCATGAAAAAGTTCCTCCTTTTTTCGACTCCTCCGGCAAGCGCACCGGGGAAAAGCCCTGAAAAGGGTACAGAAAACACGCAGTCCCCCTGCGCCTGTGCGCAGAAAGGGACTGTAATCATGCAGAAGAATGCGGCATCAGTACAGTCAATGACTCGTGACCTGGAAAAGCTTTCCGTACCAACAGAGGCGGCAGGTTTCCTGACTTGCGGATCTGCGCACGCCGCCGCCTTCCCGATGCACAGCATCAGTGACATAAAAAGCGGAATGCTCCCCGTTTACAGTGACGAGATCGTACAGGAATTGCACCTGTTTCCCTTTTAACCGCTGACCCGGCCGAGGTCGTTCAGCGGCACCGTCTGTTCGCTTGTTTATTTGTTTGCGGGCAGAAAAGTCCTGCCGAATGATGTTATTATACACCGCAGCGCCGCGAAAGACAAGTGCAGCCGCCTGTTTTGTGCAAGTTCGGTAAAAATGTACAAGAAACCGGCGGGAAGGAGCAAAAAAAACATCCCCCGGCTTTCGCCGGGGGATGCAGCGGAAATTTACTTTTCCAGTTCGGTCCAGTCGCGGGTATCGCGCAGCTCGGACCACTTCTCGAACTTGTTCTCCTTGGCCTTGTAGTAGTGGCTGTTGGTAGCCTCCTGTACCGCCAGATAGAACCACTGAGAAGCGTCAGAGTTGTCGCTCCACTTGATCATATCGTCGTGCAGATCCTCTGCGGTCTCGGGGAGACGCTTGAGGACGCGGTTGACGAGCGTCATTGCCTCGGCACGGGTGATCTTGTTATCCGGACGGAAGGTGCCGTCGGGATAACCGTTGATCCAGCCGTTGTTGGAGGCGGCGCTGATCTCGTTCTTTGCCCAGTGGGACACGATGTCGCTGAAATCAGCAGTCGTCGAGTTGGCCTTGTCGTCAAAACGGGCTGCGATCGCCGCGAACTCAGCGCGGGTGATCGGTGCGTTCGGATTGAATTTGCCGTTGCTGTCGCCCTTCACGATGCCCATAGCGCTCAGCGTAGAAACCGCATGGTTGTACCATGCACCGGCTGCTACGTCGGAGTAGCTGTTGGACTTGGTGGAGTTAGCGTTGCGGGTCTCGTCGGTCAGCAGGCGGAAGAAGATGGTCGCGACCTCAGCACGGGTGATGCCGTTCTGCGGGCGGACGGTCTTGTCCGGGTAGCCGACGATGTACGCATAGTGATCGTTACCGTTCAGACCGGTCGGAACCTTGTCCGGGATGGTAACGGTAGGCTTGCGGTGGTGGTGGCCGGAGCTGTTCTTCGCGAAGGTGCCCTCGATGATAACATCATGTGCGGGCATCTTGAAATTCTCAGCGTCCGCAGTGCCAATCTTCCAGCCGGAGAAGGTGTAGCCTTCCTTAGTCGGAACGTCGCGAATTACAACATCGGAATTGAAGTCGTAGACATCAGTGCCGACTACCTCAGTGTCAACCTTGTAGGTTACGGTGTAGCGGTTGATAGCGAAGGTGCCCTCGATGGTAACATCATGTGCGGGCATCTTGAAATTCTCAGCGTCCGCAGTGCCAATCTTCCAACCGGAGAAGGTGTAGCCTTCCTTAGTCGGAACGGGTCGGATTGCAACATCGGAATTGAAGACGTAGGTTTCAGTGTTACCGTAATCCTTGCCGTCAACCTTGTAGGTTACGTGGTACTGGTTGATGCTGAACTGAGCATCGAAACGAACGTCCTGTGCCGGCATGGTGAACTTGCCGTCAGCATCAACAGTTACGATATTCGCGATATTCGTCCAGCCGGTAAAGGTATAGCCTTCCTTTTCAGGATGAGCGGTTCTTACGGTTACGTCAGTGCCGAAGGCGTAGGTATCGATGTCGCCAAACTGCGTTTCGGTACCCTGCTCATTCTGATAGAAGTAGGACACATTGGAATTTGTCGGAACCCACTTTGCGTACAGGTGCAGGCCGGTCATCAGAACCTTAGCCGTATAGGGGGTCTCGCAAGCTGTGTCGGTATACCAGCCGCGGAACTCATAACCGTCCCGAGTCGGGAGACCGGTCTTGGAATAGTCGAGCGCCGTATAGTTGGTGCCGGTCTTGGTGCCGTCGTTATAGGTTGCATCTGTACCGAAGTTCGAATGGTAGGTAACGTTGATTGCAACGTTCTTGACGTAGCCGTCAACATGGATATCCAGCTTGTCGTCCTTCATGCCCTGATTCTTGATGGTGTACCATACGATCTTGATGTCGTTTACGTTGAAGTTGTCGCCCAGAATAGAGGTATCGGCCAAGGGATCATTGTAGGTGCCGTCTTCATTCCAGTTGCCCGGAGTAAAGAAACCGAGGTCGGTCGGAACTTTCAGATAGGACTTGGAAACACCGTTTACGGTATCAGTAACAGAGTCGCCTACCTTAGAAACTACGTCCATGCCTTCCTTGGTGAGAGAACCAACATAGCCGGTGCTCTGGTCAAGGTCGGATACGCCGCCGTTAGACTTGCTGCTCGGCAGGTAGAATTCTTCGCCCTGATCATCGTTGTTCTCCGGAGCGCTGCGCGTCGGCAGAAGTACGAAATACTTAGCCGGGGTCTCGGTCTCCGGCTCGACCGGGGTACTGTTGGTAGTCCACTTTGCGTACAGATCCAGGCTGGTCATCAGCGTAGTCGTCTGATATTCTTTGGTGCAGTCCTTATCGGTGTACCAGCCGTCGAAGTGGAATCCGGTCGGGACGGTGAACGTGTTATCACGAACGGTATATGTCTCACCGCTCGTTGCAGAAACTTCCTCGAAAGTCTCTTCCATACCGGTGATTCCATTCTTTGCATAGTTGGTATGATAAGTAACCTTAACCGGAACACCGGCTACATAGCCGTCAACATGATAGCCGTCTATCTGCCTCTTAATGGTGTACCATACAACTCTAATATTATTTACATTAAAGTTTTCGCCCAGTACCGAGAACGGATCAGTGGTCTTGGACTTCTCGTTGTAGGTTTTGCCATCTTCCGACCAGTTGGCCTTGGTGAAGAAACCGAGGTTAGTCGGCGGCTCCAGATATTCGCTTTCAACGCCATCAATCTTGGTATAACCATTCTTGGCATCGTGGATGTTGTAATTGTCTTTAGCAATCTTCTTGCCTTCCGGAGTCAGATAGCCTTCGTAGCCTTTTTCAGCGTTTCGACCGGTAACGCCGCCGTCCGAAGTCTTATTCGGCAGGTAGCTTGCTCGGCCCTGGTTTTCGCCGCTCGTCGGCTTATTACGGTTTGGCAAAAGTACGAAGTAGTGGGCTTTCGTATTCCGATTCGATGCGAGGTCGATGTCCGGCGATGCCATGCTGATTTCATTTTCCGGAGCATTGCTTACTACATCATTATTCTGAGAATTGTTTTCCGAACCTTCGGAAACGGTGGGATTAGTGCTATTGCCAGACTCCGTGCTGTCCGTACCGCCGTTTGCGCCGCCTTCAGACGGAGCCGGTGCGGTGTCCTGACCCTCGGCAGGCTTTGCCTCGGGCTCAGAAGGAGTGGGATCAGCGGGAGTTTTAGTGGGGTCTGCTGCGGGAGTGGAATCATCCACCGGTACTGCGATTTCTTCGTTCGCCGGAAGAGTTGCGATGCCCTCATCGTCGGCCAGCGCCCAGCTCGGGCACATGGTCAGCATCATGACAGTCGCAAGAGCTCCTGCGAGCAGACGTTTGCGCGTATTCTTTTTTAACATATGGAATGCCTCCTTGGTCAGCGTGCATGCTGATCGAGAGGAATTGCAGATGTATTTCTGGCAACCGGCTGCCATGCGGAAGGGAACCTTCCGTTTAGGCCCCTGGCTTTGCGAGACCGGCTTTCACCGATGGTGCCTTTGTCTGTACAACTTGCTCCTCAACGAGCCGCACAGATCATGTGTGTTTGGGTTTGCGATAATCTCAGAATGCAATGCAGTTTCAACCTCCAAATAAAATACCCCCTTTACAGCGCGCACAGCTCTGCGAAGGAGGTACATGGTATCACTGGCAACCGGCTGCCGTGCGGAGAAAAGAGCTCCGTTTAGGCCCCTGGCTTTGCGAGACCGACTTTCGCCGGTGGTGCTTTTGTCTGTACCGGTACCCGTTCACGGGAGTCATGCACAGATTTTGTTGGTCGCTGTCTGCCGGTAAGGCAGTATGCGGAAAACATACAGTCCTTTTGCACGGCCGGACAGAATGCCGCGGATCAACACCTTTAGTATACTACAATTAGCCGTAAACGACAAGTAAATACTGTAAACTGAATAAGATTTTGATTCGCAGCGTATTTATACAAAATGACCGCTGATTAAGTAAAGAAAAAGGTGAAGTCGGCGTCATCTGTATACAAATCGGAAGAGCAGAAAGCGTTAAGCGGCTTCTGCGGCGAGCGTATCACTGGTGTTCGTATAGGTCAGCGGAGATACGCAGTCATGCAGGGTCTTTGCGTTCCTGACATTGCGGGTAACGGCGTAGGTCAGGTCGATCTGGTACCAGCTGCCGTTCAGGTTGACCTTGTTCCATGCGTGATAGCTGGAACCGGCGTAGCCCTTGGTCAGTGCGCACGGGATGCCCTCGCTGCGGCACATTGCCGCGAACAGGGAAGAGAAATCGTAGCACATGCCGGTGGTGCCGTTCAGAGTAGCGGCGGTATCCGGGATGTACTTGGTGATCTTGCCGCTGGTGATCTCATTTGCCAGCTCGTAATCATAGGAGTAACGGTCTGCCATGTAGTTGTAGATGGCGATGACCTTTTCCTCGTCGGTCTTTGCGTTCTTGCAGAGCTCAGCAGCCTTGACGGAAACAGCGTCGCCCTTGGAGAACTGAATGTCCGAGGTGGAGACGAGGTAGGGAGCGAAGCGGTCCTTGACGGTAACGTTCATGGTCTTGGAGGAAACTTCCTCGTAGGAAGAACCGGAAACGTTGCGGTACAGGGTTACGGTGTACTTGCCATCGCCCTGGTCGAGCGAGAACGAAGCATCCTTGCCGCTCGGGCAGTCGCGGTAAACCGTCGTGCCGCCGTTATACTGGATGCCGACCTTGAGCTTGGCGCTCGAGGTGTAGTTAACGGTTACATAACCGTGGGACGTGTTGCTCGTGTCAACAATGTCATTCGCTGCCGCTGCGGTGAAACCCATCGAGAGGACAGCTGCTGCAAAAACTGTGCATGCAAAACGAAAAAGCCGCTTCATATCCGGCGATCTCCTTTCGGTAACTGGCTGCCAGCCCTCTCAGAGGGGTAAGGCCCTATAGCTTTGCGTCGCCATCTTTCGATGGTTTTGCTATTATCGTTTGAGATGCGGTCAAAGCGACTGCATCATCTTTTTTTGTGACTACAGTATAAACCCGTACAGGGAGCTTTGTCAACAGAATTCCTGCAAAAAAATCAAAATTCGACAGAAAAATCTCATGCGCACAAATCCCAATGAAAAAGTATGTAAAATCGCTTTTCCCGTGCGATATAATATCCTATAATGGAGAGAAGAAAACCGCGGGGAGACCGGCGGGGGAAGGATGATGAATATGAAAATCGGAATGCTTACGAGCGGCGGCGACTGTCAGGGACTGAACGCGGCGCTCCGGGGTGTCGCAAAGACACTGTATAACGAAATGGGCAAAGGCGTGACGCTGTACGGTATCCGCGACGGCTACCGCGGCTTGATCGAGGGAGACTACCATGAGATGAAGCCGGACGACTTTTCGGACATTCTGACGCTCGGCGGCACCATCCTCGGCACCTCGCGTCAGCCGTTCAAGCAGATGCAGCGCCCCGAGGAGGACAGCGAGCAGACCAGACTGGATAAAATGCTGAAAACGGTGAAAAAGGCCGGATTTGACTGTCTGGTCATTCTCGGCGGCAACGGTACGCACAAGACTGCGAACCTGCTGCGCGAGAACGGCGTGAACGTCGTCACGCTGCCCAAGACCATCGACAACGACCTGTGGGGGACGGAGCTGACCTTCGGCTTCCAGTCGGCGGTGAACATCGCCTCGGAGGTCATCGACTCCATCCATTCGACCGCTTTTTCCCACTCGCGCGTGTTCATCGTCGAGATCATGGGCCACAAGGCCGGCTGGCTGACGCTGCACGCGGGCATCGCTTCGGGCGCGGACGTCATCGTCATCCCGGAGATCCCGTATTCCGCGAAAAAGATTGCGCAGGCCATCGAAAAGCGTGCGAAGGACGGCAAGCGCTTCTCGATCATCGCGGTCGCGGAGGGCGCGGTCAGCCGCGAGGAGGCGGCCATGAGCAAAAAGGAATTCAAGGCGGCGCGCGAGGCCATGCCGTACCCGTCGGTGTCCTACCGGCTCGCGGCGGAGCTGAAGGAGCTGACCGGGCAGGAGATCCGCGTGACCATCCCCGGCCATTTTCAGCGCGGCGGCGCACCCTGTGCGGCAGACCGCGTGCTCTCGAGCCGCTTCGGCGCGGCGGCCGCCGAGCTCATCCGTGAGGGGAAGTTCGGCTGCATGGTCGCGCTGCGCGATGATAAAATCGTGGCCGTGCCGCTCTCCGAGGTGGCGGGCAAGCTGAAGACCGTGCCGCCCGACTGCGAGATCGTCGCGCAGGCGCGTGCGCTCGGCCTGTCCATGGGAGACTGAATAAGGGCAGCGCCGCATACAGAAAAACACCTCCGATATGCCTTTTTCGGCTGTCGGAGGTGTTTTTTTATGCGGGTTTAACCGAGTTTTACGCGCTCGCGCAGAGAACCGGTGACCGAAAGCTGAACTGCCTGGGTCTTGTAGCCGGTGCAGGCCACCTGCGCTACATAGCTGCCGCGCTTGACGCTGAAGGAAGCGGTGCCGTCCGCGCCGGTGGTGATGGTCTTGCCGCCGATGGATACCGCCGCGCCGGAAAGCGGAGCGCCGTATTCGTTGGTGACGACGAGCTGAACCGTCTCGAGGATCTCGCCGGTCATCTTGACCGTGCGGCCGGAGGAGACGCTCGTGGTCTGCGTGATGGCCGAGGTGAAGCGCTCGTGCGTCGCCGTCAGCGTGTAGCTGCCGCGCTTGACGTAAACGGTCGCCTTGCCGTCCGAGTCGGTGACGAGGGTCTGTGCAGCGGTGCCGCTTTCGGCATCATTCGGGGTGAAGGTGACGGTCGCGCCCGAGATGGGCAGACCGAGGTCGTCGACCACGTTCGCGGTCAGCGCGTAGGTCGTGACGTAGTTGACGCGCAGCGTCGGGCTCTGGCCCTTGCTCATGACGAAAGTGAAGTCGGCGTAGGTCGCGCCGTCCTTGCCGAACTGGGCGACAGCGGTCTTGCTGAGGGTGACGGTCGAGCCGTCTACCTTGTACTGCCAGTTCTCCTCGAGCGTCTTGCCGCCTGCGCGGATGTTCTTGAGGGTCGCGCCGTTCGCCGGGTTGAGGGTGACGGAGACATCGTGATAGCCGCCGGACGAGGTGTTCGCGTCGAAATCGACCGAGGAGGGAGCGACTTCATTGACCGGCGCGGAATCCGTGACGGTCAGCGAGCAGCTCGACGAGGAGCCGCGCGTGGGGACGAAGGTGATGGTGTAGCTGCCCTTGCTCTTTTTAGCGAGCGTCTCGCGCAGGAAGGTGACCGTACCCGAGGTTGCGTTGTAGTTGTAGTCCTTGCCGCGCTCGAGCACCGAGCTGCCGAGCTTGACCGTATCGAGCAGGGTGCCGGCCGGCAGACTGAGCGTTACGGTGACGTCGTTGTAGTTCGCCGAACTTTCGTACTTGTCGAACGTGACCTGCGAGGGGCTGACCGCGCTGAGCGAGGAGTTGCTGACGACGATGCCGATGGCAGCCTTGGTGCCGTCCTCGAACTTCAGCTCTGCAGTGTAGGTGCCGACGGACAGAGTGGACAGATAGGTCTTGTAGACACGGATGCCGTTCTTGCCGGAGAGAATGTTGTAATCCGTGCCCTGACGCAGGTTGTTGCCGCCGACGGTGACGCGGGTCAGGTCGTTCTTGTCCGCATTGAACAGAAATTCGTAGGAAAAGGCGATGTTGTCCTTGTTGTTGATGTCGATGGACAGGGTGGACGGGGAGACCGAAACGCTCGTCGAGGAAGCGGCGGACTTGCCCGCGATGGTGGCGGTGACGCCGCTGGCGAGCTGTACCTCAGCCGGCTGCATGACAAGCTCGCAGCCGCTCGCGTTCAGCTTTGCGGTCTGCACCGAGCCGTTGCCGGTGACGGTGGTCTTTGCATCCGCGGTCAGCTCGCTGATGAGCGTGCTGCCTGTGGTGACGATGGTGGAAGCGGCCTTGGTGTCCAGATCCCAGACCGAAGCATCGAGCGAAAGGCTCGCGCCCTCACCGGTCACGGTGATATCGGAGAAGCCGCCTGCATTTGCGGAAAGACCGCTCTCAGAGAGCGAGGCGGAGGACTGCACCTCGGCGGTGCCGATATTGGTCGAGCCGGTCGCGATCACGGTCGGCTTGATGCCCATCGGGTTGGAGACGATGAGGTTCATCGCGGTCACGCCGTCGAGCGTGACGTTGCCGCCGCCGACGATGATATCGCCCTTGACGGTGACGTTGTTGAGGTTGACGTTGCCGGAGAGCACGCCCTCTGTGATGTAGAGATTGCCCTCGATGGTCGCGTCAGACAGCGTGCAGGCCGCCGAGATGGTGACGTTCTTCGTGTCGCCGTGGAAGGCTGCGGCAGTGTACTGCCTGCCGGACTCGCTGAGCGACGAGCCGAGGTAGAAGTACAGGATCTTGGCGATCTCGCCGCGCTTGAGGTTGCCCTGCGGCTTGAAGGTGCCGTCAGTGTAGCCGTTGATGTAGCCCTGAGAGACCGCCTCGGCGACGTAGCTCGTCGCGTAGGAGGAAATCTTGGACTTGTCGGTGAACACATCGAGCTTGGACGCGGACGCGGTCGGCGCGTACTTGTGCAGGCGGCCGAGGATAGTCGCGGCCTGCTCGCGGGTCAGCGTGCCCTCGGGGTCCATCTTGTTGTTGCCCGTGCCGTTGATGTAGCCGTGCTTGACGGCGATCTGGATGGTCTCATAGTACATATCCGAGCTTTTGACATCGGAAAAGCTGATGGATGCCTTTTCGGTGAAGTCAAACGCGCGGTTGATGTAGCGCATGAATTCCCAGCGCGTGACCGAGGCCTCGGGGGTATAGTTGCCGGTCGAGGCGGAGGGGTTGATGATGCCGAGCTCGTGGAGCGAGGTCACATAGGGCTTCGACCAGTGCGAGTCGATGTCGGCCGCGAGCGCTGCCGGGACAGTGCCGGCGAGCAGGGCCGCCGCCAGAAAGGCGGAGAAAAATCGTTTCAGTTTCAAAAGTAATCACCTCTTATTATAATAATAATACCACGTTTCAACAGGCCTGTGTGTTACACTTGTGTGTCATTATCCGTTGTGCGACAGACGCTCCTGCATATAGCGGTGGGCGTTCAGCTCGAGCGTGTCGTCGAGGGGCGCGAGCGGCTCGGCGCCGTCATAGCGGTGGTTGAGCGCGGTCTGAAGGATAAAATCGCACAGGACCGGGTTTTTCGGAAGCAGCGAGCCGTGCGAATACGTGCCGAACACGTTCTTGTAGCGCGCACCCTCGGTCTTGTCCTCGCCGTTGTTGCCGTTTCCGGAGAGCATCATGCCGAGCGGGGCGACCTGCTCGCTGAGATAGGTCTTGCCGGAGTGGTTCTCGAAGCCGACGACGACCGTGTCGCCGCTCTCCGGGGTGGTCCTGAACATATAGTTGCCGATCATGCGCTCCTTTGCGCCGATGGTGTGCACGCCGATGGCGCCGATGAAGTCGAGCTGCACGCCGTCCCAGGTCTTGTAGTATTCGCCGAGCATCTGGTAGCCGCCGCAGATGGCGAGAAAGGTCTTTTCCTCCTCGACCGCGGTGCGGATGTCCTGCGCCTTGCCGGAGGAAAGGTCGCGCAGCAGCACCTCCTGCTCGAAATCCTGACCGCCGCCGATGAAGAAGATGTCGTATTTGTCCGCGTTCAGCGGCTGGCCGATCGAGCATTCGTCGATATTGACCTTGATGCCGCGGCCCTCGAGGCGGCGCTTCATGGTGATGATGTTGCCGCGGTCGCCGTACAGATTAAGGATGTCCGGGTACAGATGGCAGATATTGAGTTCCATTTTTTCCGTTCCTCCTTATTCGTAGAACGCCTTGACGTCGGTATGTTTGCCGATCTCGCCGCGCAGGTCGAACATGGCGGTGTAGGTCGGCATGATGAAGGCCGGCGCCGCGTCCGCGCCGATCTCACCGAGCAGCTTTTCGTAGTCGCGGACAAGCTCGATGCGCTCGGCCGGGAAGCCGGCGTACTTGAGGCGGAGCGCCATGTCGTCCGCGCGCACGCCCGAGACGAAGATGCGCGTAAAGCGGCCCTGCTGCGCGGCGAGCGCCTCGAAATCGACGTCCCAGATCCAGCTGATGTCCGTGCCGTCCGCGAAGCGGTCGTTGAGCAGGAAGGCGAGCTTGCAGCTGCCGACGTCGTGCGAGATGAGGTTGATGACCTGATTGTAGCCGGCCGGGTTCTTGACGAGCATCATGCGCGCCTGCGCCTGTCCCAGACGGAACTGCTCGGCGCGGCCGAAGCCGCATTCGAACTGGCCGAGGGCGCTGACCGTGGTCTTTTCGTCGATGCCGACCACATGCGCGGCGGCCGCGGCGGCCGCGGCATTATAGATGTTGTAGCCGCCCGGCAGGTTGACGTGCACCTCGTGAGCGTGTCCGAAAATATCGAGCACGATGTCCGAGGCGTCCGCGCCGGTCGAAATGACCTGTGTGACCGCGACCTCGGGGGCGACGCGGTGGTAGCCGCACTTCGGGCAGCGGAAGCCGCCGAGATGGCCGTAGGTGCGGTAGTCATACTCGTACTGCGTCTTGCAGTGGATGCAGTAGACCGCATCGGACAGCTCGTGCGCGGTCTCCGAATAGATGGGGACGTTGACGCCGAAGCGGATGATGGGGTTCGGGATGCCGTCCTCGGCGAGCGAGGCGGTCAGCGAGCAGTCCGCGTTCAGACACAGCGTCGCGTTCGGGACATGGGTAATGCCCTCACGGATGGCGTTCAGGGTATGCGTGATCTCGCCGTAGCGGTCGAGCTGGTCGCGGAAGATGTTGTTCACGACAAGGCACTCGACGGGCAGATATTCGCTCGTTCGGCGGAATGCGGCCTCGTCGCACTCGATGAGCGCGTGGGTGTAGGGGCATTTGCCCGACAGGGTGGAATGCTGGGCGAACACGGCGATGATGCCGGTCAGCAGGTTCGCGCCCGACTTGTTGGAGAAATACTTGAGTCCTGCGTCAGCAAACGCCTGCTCGATCATGCGGGAGGTGGTGGTCTTGCCGTTCGTGCCGGTCACGACCGTGACCTTGACGCCGCGCGACAGCTCGCCGAGAATGTTTTTGTCGATCTTGAGCGCAAGTTTGCCCGGCAGGTTGGTGCCGCCGCGGCCGAGTCTGCGCAGGACCGCGCCCGATGCCTTGCACACCAGGACGGCCAGTCTGGTTCTAAGTCTCATATCCGGACCTCGTTTTCGTTAAAATTCATATACAAATGTCATTATACCGCATTTTTATGGTCTGCACAAGTGGCAGGAGAAAAACTCCCCGTTACCCCGAGAGCTGACAAAATAAACTCCGGCGGTTTTGCCGGAAGTGTGGATCACGGCATTGAAACAAGGGAGAGAAATATTGTATGATAGAGGAAAACAAAGACGGTCAGACAAACGGGTATTTGCTTAAGGGGTGGATTACATGAAAAAAATTATACCTTGGATATTAGCGACAGCAGTAATTA
>ERZ838577.4330-NODE-4330-length-12047-cov-6.701634_pt1 | contig 12047 bp, 15 predicted proteins | sample MGYA00519682_ERZ838577 | MGnify/ENA primary metagenome ERZ838577 (study PRJEB31850, sample SAMEA3708838) | human gut metagenome | biome: human gut; feature: human-associated habitat; material: faeces | place: China | collected 2014 ...
GTTGCTGTCTGATTTTGAAACGGAATTAACTAATGCATGGACGCAGTTACTGGCAGGACAAGAACGTGGTTTTAGAGTTACGTCTGCAATATACAGAGTAGTGATGAACTTTTGTAGAGAGCAGGAAATCGACTACGTCCTATTTGATATTGGTCCCAATATGGGCGCACTAAATAGGGCTATCTTGCTTGGATGCGACAATTATTTTATCCCAGTTGTTCCGGACATGTTTTCACTTCGAGGAATGCAAAATATTGGAAGAACATTCGCCACATGGATAAACAATTATCAGTTGTCTCTAGATAGAACGATGATTTCTGGATTTGACTGTGTGGCAGGGGCTCCAAAGTTTACGGGATATGTGTTGCAACAGTTCAATAAGTATAGAAATCGAGAGACAAAGGCATTTGCCATGTGGAGTGAACAAATTCCAGAAACAATCGAAAACTATGTGATTAAGCCGTTGACGGCAGAAACCTTGCAAAAATACAATCTGGTTGCAAAACGCAATGATTACAAAATAGCAGAATTTAAAAATTATAATGGATTAATTCCAAGGGCGCAAGCAGCACAAAAGCCGATATTTGAGCTTACAGCAGCGGATGGAGTAGTTGGTGGACATCTTAATTCAGTGAAAACCTGCAGTGATGAATTTGCTGAGGTAGCTAGTGTTTTTTCATCAATTGTATAAGTAGATATAGAAGCCATGTCCAAAGCATGGCTGTGCTGCTCAAGTGTGCTACCTCTCCGTGGTGAGTAGCAGGCAACGGATTATAAATCCGGCTAAAGCATATAATCGTTAATTTGCTCTTTGGATGAGAAAAAAACAATAATGGGAAAGTATTTTGGAACTGATGGTTTCCGTGGTGAAGCTGGTATTGATCTGACCGCTGACCACGCCTACAAGGTAGGCCGCTTCTTAGGCTGGTATTATAATGCTCTCCGTGAGCGTAACGGCGACAGCGAGTCCGCCCGTATTGTAATCGGCAAGGACACTCGCCGTAGTTCCTATATGTTCGAGTACAGCCTGGCTGCCGGTTTGACCGCTTCCGGCGCAGATGCCTACCTGCTGCACGTCACAACTACGCCGTCTGTGGCTTATATCGCCCGCGTGGACGACTTCGACTGTGGCATCATGATTTCTGCCAGCCATAATCCCTACTACGACAACGGTATCAAGCTGATCGACTGCTACGGCGAAAAGATGCCGGAGGAGATTTTGCTGCTGGTGGAGGATTACATCGACGGAAAGCTCCATGTGTTCGACAAGGACTGGCCTGAGTTGCCCTTTGCTCACCGTGAGAACATTGGCTGCACTGTGGACTATGTTTCTGGTCGTAACCGCTACATGGGCTATCTGATCAGCCTCGGTATCTACTCCTTTAAGGGTGTCAAGGTCGGTCTGGACTGTGCCAACGGCTCCAGCTGGAACATTGCCAAGTCCGTGTTCGATGCCCTGGGAGCGGATACCTACGTCATCAATGCACAACCCAACGGCACCAACATCAACAACAATGCGGGCTCCACTCACATCGAGGGTCTGCAGAAGTTCGTGGTTGAAAAGGGCCTGGACATCGGTTTTGCCTATGACGGCGATGCTGATCGTTGCCTGTGTGTGGATGAAAAGGGTAATGTCATCACTGGCGACCATATCCTGTACATCTACGGCTGCTACATGAAGGAGCGTGGCAAGCTGCTGACCAATACCGTCGTTACCACGGTCATGTCCAACTTCGGTCTGTACAAGGCTTTTGATGAGAAGGGCATAGGCTACGCCAAGACTGCCGTGGGCGACAAGTACGTCTATGAGTATATGGCTAAAAACGGCTGCCGTATTGGCGGTGAGCAGAGCGGTCATATCATTTTCAGCAAGTACGCCAGCACCGGTGACGGCATCCTGACCAGCCTGAAGATGATGGAAGTCATGCTGGCCAAAAAGCAGCCCATGAGCAAGCTGGCGGAGCCCCTGAAGATCTACCCGCAGGTTCTAGAAAATGTTCGTGTGACCGACAAGAAGGCTGCACAGGATGATGAAGCAGTGCAGGCAGCAGTCAAGGACGTAGCCGAGGCACTGGGCGACACTGGCCGTATCCTTGTCCGTGAGTCCGGCACTGAACCGGTCGTGCGTGTGATGGTGGAGGCTCCCGACCACGATACCTGCCAGAAGTATGTATCTCAGGCTGTGGAGACCATTAAGAGCAGAGGCTACGGAGTTTGAGTGCAAACCTGAAACGAGGATGCGGAATCCTGCTGATTGCATCTGTGGTTCTTCTGTCTATCTTGGCGTTACTGCCAGATGCCGATGTAGACCACGATGCTGGATACACTTCCTCAGAGTTGAGTATCCGAGAAACCGTAGATGGAAGTGTGACCAGCACAAGCTATGTGAATCCTGATGGCGTAATCACAGAAGCTATTGATATGGGCTATGCGACCGTGTGTAGAATGCAGGATGATAACGGCCGAGTTGTAGAAGAACGTTATCTTGATGCAAACGGAGACCCTGTGGCAAGGTATGGGGATTATTACGGATTATCGTATGAATACGATGAAACGAGTACGGTAATCACATATCTTGACGCAGAGGGAAACCAGATAGAACGCAGTGACGGATACGCTACTATAGTCAGAACGCAGGTTGACGGCAGGGCTTACGATGATTTCTACTACGATTTGAACGGACAGCAGGTACAGTGCGCTGGTGGGTACTATGGGCTTCATCGTGAGTTTAATACTGAAGGCCAGAACACTAGTTTGACATTTCTCGATAAAGACAGTCATGCGGTGTGCACTTCATCTGGATATGCGATTAAGACATATCAGCGTGATGGGAATGGAACTGTTGTCGGTGAGCAGTATTTTGACACAGAATGGAATCCTGTAAAGTCTTTGCTTGGTCAGTATGGCGAGTTATATCAGTGCAACGAGCGAGGATACATCGGCCAGACCACCTTTCTTGACGCAGATGGCAACCCCGCCCCTACCAATGCAGGCTATACTATCCTCAAACGAACCTATCATAGAGATGGCACGGCAGACACGGATATGTATTTTGATGCGAATGGCAATCCAAAGGCATTGTCTAAAGAGCAGTACGGCATCAAACACAGTGGCAAGGTGAACCTTCTGCTTGACAAAAACGGCAACATTATGCCGTGTGTGGACAACCTTCTGAATGGCTTCCCATGCATGGTGGTTGTTTTTGGCTGCGTTGTCTGTTTGCTGATGATTGTTCTTCCGAAGAGTTTAAGCGTAGTACTGACGATTGTTTATGTGACTTTCATCCTTTATGAAACACTGATGTTTCGTGGGTCAGGGAATGCAAGAACGAACTTTGTCCTCTTTTCCTATGTAGGGAAGTTCTTGAAAGTGCAATCTGTGAGAGTTGGGGTCATCAATAACATCTGGCTGTTCATTCCGCTTGGAACGGGGCTGTATAGGTGGTTTCAGAAGAAGTGGGTGTTGCTGATTCCCTTTGTGATGTCTGTGGCAATCGAAACGACCCAGTATATTACGGGACTTGGCATCGCAGAGTTCGATGATGTGTTCGGTAATACGATGGGCGGTTGGATCGGTGTGCTGGTGGCGTACATCATAATGATGTGGCGTAACGAAACGGTTAATCATCGGCCTCAACGCCACTCCATCCTATGAAGATTTCCTCTGCGTCTTCCAGCTTTGACCAGTCGAGATACTGCCCACATCGATGGCAGTACCCTTGGTATTCTCGCTCTATGCAGACATCGCACCTTGGGCAGACAGAGAAGATGTTTTCATCTCGATAGATGCGTACTGTGGTTACAGTTTTGGGTAGACGGTATGTAGGGGAGAGTACCAGATCAAGGATGACGTGGGAAAGAGACGGTTTTGTTGGATGATCCATCCATTCCTCGTCGTCAAAATCTGATTCATCTTCTTGTGGAACAGCATCAATTTTATGAAGGTAAGCACCTATTTTCGAGGAAATAGTTTTAAGGAATGCAAATTTCTTGAGCTGTGTTTTCATTGTAATCACCTCTGCGTTTAAGCATAGATGATTATTTGACTGCAGTGTTGTATATTTGCTTGCAATCCTTGAAAAACACCGATTTTTAGTATAATATTCAGTTGTGGGAAATTTCTCACGGTTTTGCCGCTCGAAACTTTGCACACCTCTTTGTGGTGGGTGGCAGGCAACACAGTAAAAGGTACTGTGGCTAAGAATGCAAGGGAAAATATCTAGCAGATGGAGTGACCTGTTGTGGAATACGAAAAGCAGATTGATTTGTTTGACTATGCTTTGCGTATGTTGTATGAAAAAGACCATCTACTCTTTGATGTAGAAGCGCAGGAAAGAACATTTGCAGGAAGGCTTGCAATATATTTGCAGCATGCCTTTGATCCGGAATTTCAAAACGAACTATGTGTTGATATAGAATATAATCGTGAAGGCAATGAAATAAAACGACGGCATCGAAGAGATAGAAGAGGGTGGATAGCACCGGATATTGTACTGCATAAAAGAACGAGCGTTGATAAGGACAATACTCTCTATTGTGAAGTAAAAAAAATGAGGATGGATTCAACAACGATTCAGAACGTGTAAAAGATGCAGTACGAGAAAGGCACTATCAATTTGGTGTGAATTTATATTCGATTCAGCCAGAAGAAGCAAAACTATCTGTTTTTATGAGCAGAGATGGTACTGTGAGAGAAGAAAAGTATTTATTTACATGTTTAAGCAAAAAATTGATATATAGAAATCAACATAAAGATTGGTATTGCGAAAACAGCGAATGGTATTATGTTGAATAACTTCTGGAGAGTAAAATGAAGACAGGCGAAGCGGCGAAAAAATGGGAATGTACGGTTGATGCGGTGAGAAAGTACTGTAGTGAGGGGATGATACCGCTTGCAGAAAAAGGCACCGGCTTTCCATGGCAATGGAACATTCCAGATAAGGCCTACAAACCACCAGTGACACGCCATAAAGCGGTTGTAATGATGCGAATAGCTAATTCTGTGTGCGATGGAGGAAAGGTTAATTTGAAAACCTTGGGTATATCTGAAGAACTTGCACGGGATGTCTTTCAATATCTGCAAGACTGCGGATTTATTGCAATGCACGAAGTTCAAGGCGAGATTGCGGAGGCAATGAAGACTATTCATGTCTTACCACTAGGGGAAAAGCTGATTGAGGCAGATGACGAAGCAGCAAGAGCTAAACTAAAAAAGAGTGCCAAAGCGGAAGTTGGCTGCGATAAAACCGGACCGCATGCAAATTTTACACTGGGGATATCTAACACCTAATCTGTTCTTGATACATGAAGAAGACCGAAAAAAAGTGGCCTCCCTGAAATCGAAGAAGGCAGAGGCAGATGCTAAGGTCACTAAAGAAGCTAAGAAGGCTGAAGCCGAGAGTGTGGTTAAGAAATTATTAGCCGGCGGTATGAGCGCGGATGAGATCCTTGAAAAACTGAAATAAGATCAGCCGTGTGAACTGGATTCCAGAAGTTCACACGGCTGATTCTTGAGCACGATATATAGTTTGTGACGGAAATAAAAATGAGGTGAAAATCAGTGAGTAATACACGCGCGCGCAAGCCCGGCGGTGGGCGGAAGCCATCAAAGCCAGAGTACAGTGCAGCCAAGAACCTGGCACAGCAGATGAAAGCGGCTGCTGACCTTTATACGGACAAAATGAGCCTGCAAGCCATCGCAGACGCCTTGTCCCTCAACCCCATCAAGGTTCGGAAGCTGCTTATCACCGCCGGAGTCTACGAGTCGGATACCGCAAAGCTCGTCCGGCAGACCTTTAATACCTTCAGAGAAACACAGGACTACTCCACTGCTGTCACCTCCACAATGGCTGCCTTGCAGTTCTCCCGTCCCTCCGTGACCTCCTATCTGCCGTATGAAAAAGGTGTGTACTTCCCGGAAGACGCTGAGGCGGCGAATATCAGTGCCGGTGCAGAGAGGCAGCGACACTACCGAGCTGTGGTTACGCTGAAGAAGAATCCATGCGAGCAGAACCTCTGGAAGTGCGTGGTGGCTTTTCGGGGATACAAGTTCAAGACGATGTCCGGCTTGCCCTTTACATATACGCTGAAAAAGGGCAGGGGAGATGAATTCACCAAGGAGCTGTGGATCGACCGCAGAGAGGACAGCAAGAGCCTTGCTTGGAGTTCTGTGATGCTGGCGTATCACAATATCGGTAAAATCGGAGAGGTAGTGGACAGACCCAAGGCGCTGGGGGATATCCGGGGTGTGTCCTACATTTATGGGATATTCTACCGATTTGGCTTGATTGACGTGCCGAAAAAGGTTAAAGAGAAGATGACGAAGTGATAAGGACGTAGTTTGTGATAGAAATAAAATTGCCCCCTGTGGATACCACAGAAGGCAGTCAATTGGTTTATTCCCATCTCATCCCTAGCCCGCAGAAGATCCTGTACTTCTTTTTCGGCTGCCGAGCGGATGGCGGGCCTGCTCTGATAGTCCGTTTTGCCGCAGTCTGGGCAACTGTCGGGCAGCGATTCCGCCTCAAAGCAGTAATGGCAGACATCGCAAAAGTAGTAGTTCAAGCTTTGTTCACCTCAATTATGGCATGTCTTTCTTGGAAATAAAATCAGACCACAGAAGACCTAACATTGCCCCATTATTTGCCAGAAAGCAAATGCCATCGTAACCATGTGTTGAAATTTGTTATATCCTTGGTGCAACGCAGAAACACACGATGGAGGATGACAACATGAAGGAACTGTTCCCTGAAGCCTATGGCTTGCAACAGGAAGAACTGGCGGCTGCCGCAATATTGAAGCAGTATGTCATGGACAACGGAATATCGGAGCTGGCGCAGGCATTCGATGGAAACACTGTGGATGCGGCAAAGCTGGTTCATCTGATTGAAAAGGCAAAGCCCCACGCCCTCGCTGCAATCCGGCAGAGCAGTCTAAATACTGAGGTGGAAACGAGGCTTGAACAGGCAATCGAATCCGTCAAGGAAAGCAGGGGGATGGGGAACATCAATCCCAAGTTCCTGGCATTTCTGGAAGACCTCCTGAAAAGTGATATATCCAATTGAAGCATATGACCTGGACAGTGTTGAGCTAATGGATTGCGGGGAGAAGAAAGTTGACGAATAAAGAAAAATGATAGATATTTTGCTATCTTTTTTTACCATTGTGGACTTTTGTGCAAAGGTATGATAGAATTATATAATAATTGGCATATTTTGGTTATGCCAGCATTCTGTGCTCGAAAGGAAATGGACATTTTGGATAAGAAAAAAGTAAGGAAGGGTTTCACCCTCGTCGAACTGATCGTCGTTCTCGTGATTTTAGCGATTCTGGCAGCTCTGCTGATCCCGGCGCTAACGGGTTATATCGATAAAGCAAGGAAGAGCCAGGTTATTGCTGAGACTCGCATGATTACGCAGGCAGTCCAAGCTGAAATGTCGGAATTGTATGCATCCGATGAGTATCGCACTCAGCTTTCTGCAAAAACCAATACCTGCACTGCCGCATCTAAAAGTGGAGATTCTGTGCTTGAACATGAGCAGAAAGTCACCGGGCTTAACGAACGTTACAATGAAATTGTAAAGTTGGCCGAGGTTCCGAGTATCACAAACAGCACAGGCTCTTTCTTTGCTATCACTGACCTAAATTGTAAGATTCGCTGGGTCATCTACTCAGACGATAAGGGTTACTGCGGTGTGTATAACGGCGAGGATGGCTCGTATCAAGCATTTACGGACAAAGAAGCGCCTGATTATAATAATTCGTTTTATACCTACCTGAATACTGTTATATGTCAGGATTTTAGCAGCTTAACTATATGGACTCCTGAAAATATCGCCGCCATGCTCGGTCTCACTGATTTTAATGGGTGGGACTAATAACATTATAACAAGCCACCTCAAATCCTCCAGAGTGTACCTCTGGGGGATTTTTTGCAAAGAAAACATATCTTGCAGTAAGAAAAACAGTTGCCACGGCTACTTCCGGAGCTGATTCTTAGCAAAACACCAAAAATTTGCTCATAAATCACCGATGTGTCATATAACAATTCACGCTTTACCGCATAACACGAGCGCAAAATATGTGCGGTCTTAGAAATTGGTTTTTTGAGACCCAAGACTCTCCACTTTTATGTTGTATTGAAACATGATGAACGATACATCGTAATAATATCAGCATTTTCTGCACACCAAGAACAGAATTTATAAAAAATCTAACAGAAATTAACAACGGCCCGAATCATCTTTATTCACCCACCAAATATTTATTGCGTAGATGAAATGGATTCCTTGAAGCTTCGTATAATATGTGTTATAATAATACAGTAAACGTCGTTATTTTGGACATAAAATAATGCCGAAAAATAAATGGAGGAATAAACATGATTTCGAAGATCCGTTCCCTGAAAAACAAGAAAGGTTTTACCCTGGTCGAGTTGATCGTTGTTTTGGTCATTTTGGCTATCCTGGCTGCTCTGCTGATTCCCGCTCTGACTGGCTACATCGACAAGGCCAACAAGGAGAAGGTTGTTGCTGAGACCCGCATGGTCGTTATGGCTGCTCAGACCGTTATTTCTGAAAAGTATGGCAACGATCAGCTCGGTGCTACGACTGAAGCTCTGAAAAGCGACGATTTGCTCAAGGAGATTAAAGCCCTTAGCGAAGCTAAACCTGGTTGGAGTGTTACTGTAACTGTTAGCAAAGAAGCCGGCAAGGTTGGTCAGGTTAAGAGCGTTGCTCTGTGGGATGGCAGCTATGGTTGTGTCTATGTAGACGGCCAGTATTATACTAAGGGTGACACGGTGACCGGTGGTACCGTTCCCACTGCCAAATTGACTGAAAGTGTTACTTGGGCTGACTAATCTATTGTAATCAACTCAAATAGTAAGTCATAGCACTTTGCCCATCACCATTCGGTGGTGGGCAATTTTATATTAAATGTATTATGAAACACGAACCCAAAACCAAACGCAAACAGCTCTCCTTCGACGAGTGGTATGCTATTGCTAAGCAGTATTATGAAGAGCATGGGGATCTCCTCGTTCCTCGCAACTATGAGGATGCAGAAGGTCACAAGCTCGGTCGCTGGATCGAACGTCAGAGAGCTTTTTATAACGGCAGTCCAAATGTCACGGTTTCAGTGACGCAGACGGACATTGCCATGCTTAATAAGATTAGTATGGTCTGGAAACTCGGAGATCGCTTTCCATGGCCCGAATGGCTTCTTCAGTGTAAGCTATACCATGCAGTCAATGGAGACCTCCTTGTACCCAAATCCTATAAGAACGAAAAGTATGCACTTGGAAACTGGATCGGGGAGCAGCGGCGTGCCTATAAGAAGGGGACACTTTCCCCTGAAAAAATTGAAGCATTGGAACAGTATGGCATGGTTTGGGAACTTGTAGACAGAGATGTCTGGGAAAAGCGTTACAATGACGCTCGTGCCTACTACAAAAAGCACGGTGATCTGGATGTTCCGCCCAATATGCTCACTGCCGGCAACGGTTTTCTCAGAGAATGGCTAACCTACCAAAAGAGTATCTATCGGGAGGAAAACTGCAAAACAGAAACCGACTGGACACGGCATGACCTTCTGGATGATATCGGTATCAACTGGGAGCGCGTCAGCGGCAGCACACTGTTCAGCTACAACAGCGTTGCCAAAAAATACTTTGAAGATCATGGTGATCTGAATGTCCCGGAAGATTATGTGGATCCGAAAGGCATCGATCTTTATCAGTGGGTAAAACGTCAATGGGTGCTATACCATAGACCAGCTACTGCAAGATGTAAGTCCTATCAGATTCGAAAGAAGGAACTTGAAGAGATCGGCTTTGACTGGAGCTGCGAAGGCCGCTGGGATTGGGATTCTAAAGAACTTGATTGGTATCGGAACTTTTGTGCTGTCAAGGAATATGTAGACAATTACGCGAAACTTCCCCTTGGGGCTGCTGCAATTCCCATCCCCACGGTTGTCAACTCCGAGATTTGGATCCGTGCACAGCGCGTTGCGATTTGCAACAATCTGATGAACGAGGATAAGCAGGAAATGCTTGCAGAAATCGGTATCGTGTATGGTCAACAGGAAGCTACCTGGCAGGAGAGCTACGAGTTCATCAAGGCTTATGTGGAGAAGCACCACAGTCTACCGACCGGCAAAAATTCTATTAAAATGAAAAATGGATGCCAGACCGGTCCGTGGATCGCAAACCAGAAGATTCGTATCCGGAACGGCGTCATATCGAAAGAACGAGAAATCCTATTGCGTGAGATTGGCATTGGATGCCTTCCTGCTGAGGGCAATAGTTAAAGAGAACGAGCGCTATGAGGGTGTGCTTCACATCATGGTGCAGTGGGTCACGGACGAGGAGCGATTGGAGTTCTTACAGAAATTTGGCTGGCTCATGAAAGACGCTGCGGTGAACGCATACAGCGCAAAACTCAAGCCGAAGAAGTGAGTAGCAGCACCTTCAGGGAAGCTAAACTGCCTAGGTCCATACCTTATTATAATAGGTGCGTCTAAAACACACTCGATTACAGCCCATGCAGGTTGCTCTCTCCAATGGAGGCTGCACCTGTGTGGGCCTTTTTTTGTTTCCGCGCTTGCCTGCTCGGCAATAGAGCGGGTGCTGTCATTATATACACTGGGGCGCTGGTTTAGGTGTTCTGCCACCAATACGCGATTTGCCGGTAGGTACTCCCCTGATTCAGCTCCCACTGCAAGTCGTTGGCCAGATTGGGGTGTTCCATCACTGCTTCCTTGCAGTATTCCTTCGCTTCTTGTTCCGTCATATTGGTTGCGTTCTGGTACTGCTTCATTTGTCACAACTCCAATGTTATTTATATCATTATATCCTGTATCAATCACGGCGTCAATCGGCAAACTGTGAAGACAAACTGTCCGAATTTTGCAAAGCAAGTTTAGCTTCATCTCCGATTTCCTGCTGGCGTTGCAACACGCTGCGGCGCAGCTACTCGGCCTCTTTTTCCTGCACGCCGTTCAAGCTGACCTGCCCGCGCAGTTCATCCAGCGTATTCAATGCGCTGCGGTTGGCTGCGTCTGGCGTGTTCATCCGTTGTATCTGCGTGGCAAGCCCGGTTGTGCCGTTGGCTTCCGGCTGCACAATGTTTCTTGCCGGGGCGGCGCTCTGCACATCCTGCACATCATTGCCAGCCTGCTTCAAAGCGTTCTGTGCGGCATCCCCTGCCGTGCCTTTCAGCCTGTTGAACAACGCACCGCCGATTTCCGGCAGCGCGTTCATCGCAACATTGCCTGCAATGTTCTTTGCAGTGTTTCCCGCAATCTCTCCGATGCTCTTGCCCTCACTCACATCGTTCACAAGGCTCGGCAGGGTGTCCAGTGCAAGGTCTGCGGTCGGTCAAAATGCGTCCCAGTGCATCACCGTCACCCGCGCCCAGTGCATCCCCCAACACAGGGGTTTTCTGTGCCTGCCCCACAACGGCATTGCCCGCCTTGCCCATCGTCTGCGCAAGCGGTGTGCCCGCTATAGCGGTGTTGAACAGGTTGTACTGCATTCCCTTGCCGACAAGCGTGCCTGCCGCCGCCAGCGGGTCATAGCTCTTTGTCAAAAACAGCACACTGTCATACAGCCCGGCTGTAAAGGCCTGCGCAGTCTGCCCGGCTCCGTTCATCTGCGCTTTTCCGCGCAAAGCACTGTTCTGGTTCAGCTCGGCATTCATGGCAGCCGTCTTTTTTGCGTGGTCCTCTTGGCTCAGGCCCTCTTTGTTTGCGGTAGTCTCGAAAACCTGCTCCAAGCCGCTAAAGCCGGTGCTTTTTCGTGCTTTTTTCGTACTGGTTTAAAACATGCAAGTCATTTGTTAGGGTAGTGTACTATTTTCTGAAAATTCATATTATTCAGCGCACGGAAACGAAAGCGTGAGCAATTTTAGAATGTAGATGTATAGAATGTGACGTAAATAAAAACAAAGACTTTTCAAAATGCATTAACCGCTTTGTATCTGTTCGACTTTTTCCTTATCTTCTTGTATGGCTTGATTGGTTTTGCGAACTATTTTTAATTCAGCAATA
>ERZ838577.4342-NODE-4342-length-12026-cov-4.692089_pt1 | contig 12026 bp, 8 predicted proteins | sample MGYA00519682_ERZ838577 | MGnify/ENA primary metagenome ERZ838577 (study PRJEB31850, sample SAMEA3708838) | human gut metagenome | biome: human gut; feature: human-associated habitat; material: faeces | place: China | collected 2014 ...
TTTGAAAGACCTGCTTCAAGTGTCCGTCTCGTGAAATCCATTCACCTTCGGGCTTGGCCGTAAATATTGGATTATCCACAAACTATTTCTTATTCACGGGCTAGGTTACGACCCATGAACCCTTAATCATATTTACTTTCTATATACAAGATTTCCCAGCATAAGATCCTTCTTCAGATTGCGAATGGTTGTCTCGTTGTCGATGTAGACAGGCTCGATTCCCATTGCTTCTGCCCAGTCGCCCATCTGCTCTGCTGTGAGGTCGTAGGTGAATGCTGTATGATGAGCACCACCTGCTAAGATCCATGCCTCTGCTCCTGTAATAAGGTCTGGCTGTGGTGTCCAGAAGTTTGTTGCTACTGGAAGCTTTGGCATCGGCTTTTCTACCTTCTTGCAGTCAACTGTGTTGATTAACAAGCGGAAGCGATCTCCTAAGTCTACTAAGGAAGTTGCAATACCTGTTCCTTCCTTAGAAGTAAATACAAGACGCGCCGGATCTTCTCTGTCGCCCATGGACAGCGGCTGACACTTGATGCTGATCGGTCCGTCTGCGATAGATGGGCAGATCTCAAGCATATGAGCCTCTAAGATACCTTCCTTGCCTGGAACAAGGTTGTAGGTGTAATCCTCAAGCATGGAGGTTCCCTTTGCATCCTTCATTCCAGAAGTCATGATCTTCATCAGGCGTACCATTGCAGCAACCTTCCAGTCACCCTCTGCACCAAAGCCATATCCTTTTTCCATAAGTCTTTGAATTGCAAGACCTGGCAGCTGCTTTAAAGCACCAAGATCACCAAAGTGAGTTACAATTGCCTGATAATTCTTTTCCTCAAGGAATCGCTCAAAACCAAGCTCAATCTGTGCCTGAACTGCTACATGCTTTCTAAATTCTGCCGGATCTCTTCCCTCCAGAAGAATATTGTACTTACTATAATATTCATCCACCAGTGCATTTGTGTCTGATTCGGATACAGCAGCTACAGATTCTGCAATCTCGTTTACTGGATAAGCATCAATCTCCCAGCCAAACTTTAACTGAGCCTCTACCTTATCACCCTCTGTTACTGCAACATTTCTCATGTTATCAGCAACACGCATAACGCGGATATGACTGCTCTCTACAACACCAATTGCTGTGCGCATCCAGCTGCCGATCTTCTTTTGAAGCTTCTCGTCAGACCAGTGACCAACTACAACTTTACGCTCAATGCCCATACGTGTTACCATATGACCAAACTCTCTGTCACCATGTGCGGACTGGTTCTCATTCATGAAATCCATATCGATTGTGTCATATGGAATTTCCATGTTAAACTGAGTATGAAGATGAAGCAATGGCTTTCTGTACTCCTGAAGACCAAGAATCCAAGACTTTGCCGGAGAGAATGTGTGCATCCAAACGATCACACCTGCACACTCATCGTCGATATTTGCCTCGTTAAAGGTACGACGAATCAGCTCGTTTGTAATCAGTGTTGGCTTCCAGACAACCTCGAATGGAAGATTTCCAGACTCATTTAACTTCTCTACAATAATCTTGGAATGCTCTGCTACCTTCTGCAGGCACTCGTCACCATACAGATCCTGAGATCCGGTGCAAAACCAAAACTTATAATTTTTTCCTGTTTTCATTTAAAAACCAGTCCTTTCTAGTAATGTATTCTGTCTTTTTACTAATTTTTAATTAATGCTTCTGATAATCAAAGATCGGGCGTCCATTTTCGTCGTACTGCACCTTTAACAGATGAGCATGACGATTTGGATCATACAGTGGATCCTTTGTCTTGATGCCATCATATGTTCTTGCATGGTAGACCATGATATCATTGCCATCTTCATCAGTTGTAAAGCTGTTATGTCCTGGTCCATACAGACCCTTCTTTTGATCTGTTTCTAATACTGGCATACGCTCCTTTGTCCAGGAAGCCGGATCCAAAAGATCTGCATTTTCATCAGCGCTTAAAAGGCCAACACAATAGCAGGAGCCTGTTCCGCTGGCAGAAAATGTAAGCCAGATCTTTCCACCATGCTTTAACACTGCCGGTCCTTCATTTACCCAAAACAAAATGCGCTCCCAATCATAATCTGGCGTTGTAATCATCTCCATTACAGTTGCTAACTTATTTGGTGCTGCCATTTTTGCAATATAAAGATTGGAAATGTTAGATGCCTTCTGTGCCCAAACATAATAATAATCACCCTTGTGCTCAAAGATTGTTGCATCCAGTGAAAAATCTGTAAAGGAAAATGGATCATCATCACAGCCCTTCATAGGACCAAGCTCGCTCCACTCGCCTGTCATCGGATCACCATCGCACTCAAGTACATATGGGCGAATCTTCCACACATTCTCTGCCTCACCTGCTGCAAAATAAATATACCATTTTCCATAGACAAAATGAAGCTCTGGCGCCCAGATATGGCAGCTCATAAGACCATGCTCATGCTTTACCCAAATCTGACGCTCCTTTGCATCCTTTAAGCCATTTAAAGTCTTGCTGCTTCGAAGCAGAATACGGTCATAAGCCGGGTAGGATGCAGTAAAATAATAGGTGCCATCGGCAGCCTTGCACACAAATGGATCAGCACGCTGCTCAATGAAAGGTTCATTATACTCGGTGATAGGTCCATTTTTTTCAAGTGACTGCCAGTTTGTTTTCTCATCCATTACTGATACCCCCGCTTTGACTTATTCTACAGTTACAGTAAGATGAAGAACACTGCACTTTGGAAGTGTAAGCTTAAGTCCATCATCTGTCAGCTTAACATCATCAAATGACGTGCACTTTACCTGCTCTGGATTATCGAAGGTGTTATGTTCATGCATCTCACCAGTTAAGATCATACCCTCAACTGCTGCTGCCTTACCACTGTCTAAGATTACATCAATTGGGTAATCCTCGCTTACAGACTCGTTTGTCAGTGTGATGTGCATCTTTCCATCCTTACCCATGGACACAGACTCTGTCATGTTAGGTGCCTGATGACCCTCTGGTCCAACCATTGCTGTCTCAAGTGTACTGTCAAGAAGCTCAGCATCCTGATGAGCCTGATACAGATAAAATACAAACCAAGTCGGTGTCTTAATCATACGCTCACCATCTGTGAGAATTACAGACTGAAGTACATTAACCATCTGTGCGATATTTGCCATCTTAACGCGGTCACAATGCTTATTGAAGATATTTAAGTTAATTCCTGCAACAAGTGCATCACGCATTGTATTCTGCTGATATAAGAAACCTGGGTTTGTGCCTGGCTCTACATCAAACCAGCAGCCCCACTCATCAACGATCATGCCGACTTTCTTTTCTGGGTCGTACTTGTCCATGATTGCACCGTGACGTGTCACAAGCTCCTCCATGTAATATGTACGCTTCATTGTTTCATACCACTCGGTCTCAGTGAAGTCTGTTGCACTTCCCTTATTCTCCCATCCGCCTGGATGCGTATAATAATGAAGAGACAGACCATCCATTGCACCGTGAGCTTCTTTTGGCATGCGGCGATTTGTTGTCTCTAATACCTTCTCTGTCCACTCATAATCATCAACATTGGAACCGCAGGCAATCTTTGCAACTGGTGCTGCATTATTATAATTTCTCACATATGTCTGGTAACGGCGATACATCATACCATACTGCTCTGGCAGCATATTTCCGCCGCAGCCCCAGTTCTCGTTGCCGACACCAAAATAGTCAACCTTCCACGGCTTTTCATGACCGTTCTTTGCACGAAGATCTGCCATTGGTGATACACCATCAAATGTCATATATTCAACCCATTCAGACATTTCCTGAACAGTACCGCTTCCTACATTTCCGTTGATGTAAGTCTTGCATCCAAGCTGACGGCACAGTTCCATAAACTCGTGTGTACCAAAGCTGTTGTCCTCAACAACACCGCCCCAATGGGTATTAATCATTTTCTTTCTATTTTCCTTTGGTCCAATACCATCCTTCCAATGATATTCGTCTGCAAAGCAGCCGCCCGGCCAGCGAAGTACAGGAATATGAATCTCCTTAAGTGCCTCAACTACATCATTTCTCATTCCGTTTGTGTTCGGAATCGGAGAATTTTCTCCTACGTAAAGACCCTCATAGATGCAGCGTCCAAGATGCTCAGAAAAATGTCCCTGAATTTCAGGATTGATATGTCCCTTAACAACGTCCGGACGAATATGTAATTTTGCCATAACAAGCCTCCCTTGTATTTCTATTTGTTATCTCAATTTTACAACTTGTACCCTCGTATTGACAAGTTGTTTCTTAAAGAAATACAAGTTTTTCACCGTAACCTATATTAGTGTCAACACTTCCTGATATCCTGCCATCTTTTCAATGCGCATTCGCGCCACTGTACCAAGCAAACGGCTATCTGTTATCCGGTCTAGCTGTTTTAGTCGTGTATCGGAAATAGGTTCTTCTGACAGACATTTTAGATAGCTTGTCTCATCCATATTAAGGAAGTGAAAGGTTCCTGGATAAAATATGGCTAACCGCTGTGCAATCCACAAACCTTCTGGGTCAAAATCGCCTGAGTAATACACAGCTGTCCCGGATGCGGCAAATAATTCGAGGGCAATAAGCGCTGCAAGCTTTGGCTGTCCATTCATGCACATGCATGCTGATTCTGGATGGCTCATACAGCGAGCTGCAAAAACAGATGGATTCTCATCTATGTATATGGTCTGATCTGGGCTTTCCAAACACGAAAGCTTTGTTAATACGGTAAGCGGAACTTGAAGCATATCATCTTCTGAAAAAAAACCACTCAATCCTCTATGATAGCCTCCATCCTTTTGTACCCCTGCCACATGATACAAAAGTACATAATTTGAGACATCATCAAGCAAAATTCCACAAGAAAGAAAGCTTTTTTGCCGTTCATAGGATAGAAAATAAGAAAGGCTTGTTACTTCAATTTTTCGATAATTTAAATCAAGCTTTACCAGCTCATACAAGAGATTACCAAATACGGTGCCTTTGTCAAAGGCATGCGGATTTTTCGTCAGTCTGGCAGCAAAAACAGGCAAATACTCTGTTCTCTCACTGCGATATGGCAATGAATTTACGATATCTGCCGAGAAAAATAAAAGCTGCCTCCATTCTGACAGGTTGTCTTTTATATGAAGTCTCTGCAAAACGAGCATTTCTGGCGCAAATTTTTCTGCATAGCTTCCCTGACAATAGTCAAAAAATTCATCCTCAATCTCCTGTTTTTCCTGCTCTCTTTTTTTCTTTTGTTCTTTCTTTGAGACTGGCTCTTTGCCAAAATAGAATTTCAATAATTGATCTGGTGAAATTTCTTTATATCGGCTATTTTCTAGTGCCTTTGCAAAGCGCTCTGCACTGATGGTGATACTTTTCCTTCCATGAAAATTCTGACCGAAAAAACCTTCTAATACCTCAATTTCATCTGCTGATAAATTTTTTAGCTGCACCTTTCCTGTGAATTTTCCAAATGATACGTATTTTTCAAGAAAGCCGGTCAGGACTTTCCTCCAGACCGGCTCACTCTTAAAATAGGTCAGGCACTCACTCTCTAGTTTCTGTAAGCTCTGCACCTTCTAACTCCACCTCCTCTTCATTTTCAAGGAGCTTTTTCACATGACCATTCCAAAGATATGGCATCACAGAGACAAATTTTTCATTCTCTGGACGGATCAGCTGATAGATTGCCAATGCATCAAGTGTGTCACTGTCTCCCCATAGCACCTGTGAGTTAATGATAAAATCAAATTCAAACTCACTCATCAATCGGAACATGTCGCGAATATTTCTGCTGTCAACACCGGCAAATGCCTCGTCTAGCGATATTAATCGCGGTGCATCTGCACGACCACCCTGATATTTTGCGACAACTGCCGAAAACAGTGGCACATACATCGACATTGCCTTTTCACCACCACTGAACGTGCCAAATACACTATTGGTCAGCTCTTTTCGGCGTTCATTGTTTTTCTGGCTAAACAGCTGAAATTCAAACCACTTTCGATAGTCAAGTGTATCCTTCATCACCTGATAGAACGACACGCCTGCGCTATCATTTGCATTTCTTCTTGCCTGCTCAACTTTTGAACGAAAATGCTTAGAAAGCTTTTCAAAATCCTCTGGATTTAGCAAATGAGCATCGCGTTTTAACAATCCTACTAGCTCATTTGTATCAAGCTGTTCCTCTTTTTCTGCTGTTTTGCTTTTCCAGCGAAGTGACAGCTTTAATCCACTTGACGTATTCATCGCGTTCATTAACGCATTCATCTTTTCCACCCAGGCATTCGAGGAATTGATTTTGGCACGAATTTTTCGGCCCATCGTGTTTGCAAGAATATCCTGAAACAGCGATTTGTCTTCGTCTTTTAGAAGTGTGCTTTGCTCATCAATTTCCTCTTCAAGATACTTAGGTAACTTGACAAATGGAATTTGTACTCCTTTGAACTTTGCAGTTAAATCGGCTCGGCTTGCATGAACAGAAAGTTGCGGTGACGACTCATCCATTTTTTCAAACAAAGTCGTCTGATCCACATCATAATCAGACAGATACGCTTTGTTTTCAAAAAGAACCTGATTTAAATTTTTTATCAATGTATCTCGATTTTGTCGACCCGATCCAGATAAAAGTGATACAATTTGTGCACTGTTAAGCTTTTCTTCTTGCTTTGCAAATGGAATGTATCCAAGATCTCGCTCTGACTCAAAGCAACCAGTCAGCCAAGAAACTCTTTTTTCTAATTCTTCTGCATGTACCTTATCGTTTTGAATCTGCTCTTCAAGGCGCTTTGCTTCTTCGAGTTTTTGCGTCTTTTCCGTTACGCAGGTCTGCATCTTTTTCGGATATTCATTCAGCCAACGTAAGCACTGATCCAGACGCTCCTTAATCTGATTATAATCAGTTAATTCTAACTGCTTTTTGATAGAATCTAGCTCCTGCAAGATCTTTGCCAGATTTCTATTTTCTCGATCCATATCATAGCGAAGCTCGTCTAGATCTTCTTCTCTCGCCGTTAGATCCTCTTCTAATAGCTGAAGGCTGTGTACACTATTTCGATACAATTCATGAACCGATACCAATTTTTCAAACTCAGCTGTATAGGAAAATGCAGCCTCCTCTGCCCGCTCAAATACCTCTAAATTACAGTCAAGATACAGACTCTGAGCCAGCACGAGTGCCTCTTTTTTCTTTTCTCCAAGCTTTTCTGCAAGTTTTTTTCTCTGCTCCTCAATGCGAAGCGCCTCTGCCTGTAAGCGTTCCAATTCTCGCTTGCCAAGCTCTAGCATTTTGAAAGCCTCTCTCATATCGGCATCCTTTGGAAATGCCTGATACTCTGCTGCAAGCTGATTTTTTCTTTCTTCCAGTACCTTTTTCTTCTCTTCAAGAAGCACTCTTTGGATTTCCAAATCTGCCAGCATTTCTTTGCATTCTTCTATTTTTTGACAGCGGTTACGCTCTCTTGCCTTCACACCAATATACTGAGCCGTATATGTTTTCGTAATCGTACCGACAACTGGTCCCATATTGTATACACCATTAGAATTGATTGCCGCCTGCGCATTTTCGTTTGATTTTTCCCATGAAATACTTCCCAAAATAGAGACAAGACGCTGATTCATAAAAATATCATCGTCTGATGCAAAAGAAAATAAGTCAAGAAGGCTATGCTCGGCACGTTTTTGTGTGGCAAATAGATATCGATCACAACCGCCTTCATCCATTGATAACACAGTATCTTGATATGATTCATCGACAACCAATGCATCTAAAATGCCCATTTTTAATAGTGCTTCTTCTAAATGGTTGCAAACCTCATCGCTCACAGAAGGATCAAACTCAAGTAACTTATAAAATTCCTGATATGGAATGTTTCTTTTTGCCAGCTCTTCTCTATTTTTGATCACTTCCTCTTGTCGGTCTGGCTCTGGCTCTTTTTCATTTTCCCATGAAAGCAGTTCTGCCTGAACCTCTTTTGTCTCTTGAAGAATCTGTTCTATCTCTCTTTTTGTCTGAGCCTCTTCTGAAGAAATTTTTTCTTTTGCCAAAATCCAGACATCACCCAGTTTTTGCTGAATACTTGAAAAATCCTGATCTTCCTCATAGTGATCAGCAAAACTGCTAAATTCCTGCAGCAACGTCTTTTCTAATACCAACTCTTCATTTTTGCCATTCCATTTATAGAGTGCTTCCTTCCACTCATTTTCAAGCTGAACCAGCATCGCTCCTAATTCATTTTGCTTTCTCTCGGCTTTGTCAGATTCACTCGCATTTTGTTCTCGTTTTTTTAGAAGCTCATCCTTCTCGCGCTCTAATCCCTGCATATTTCGAAGAAGCTGCACACCTTGACGAATCTTTGCCTTGGCTGTCTCAAATTGCTGCTTATGAAGACCAAATGAATAGTCATTTTCCAGATTAGAAAGCAGCTCATCCTGCATAAAAGTATGCTCCTCAAATGCCATCTCATCCGCATATGACTGCATTTCTTCTAAAAGATCCTTGATCTGTGTCTCCTTCTCGTAACTTTGGTCTTCCTCCAACTTTTTTCGATTTTGTAAATCAATATACTGATCTTCTTTTACTGCAAGACTGCTTTTTTTCTTGTTAAAAAGCGCCTGATGCTCTGTCAACTCTTTTGAAAGTGACAGCTCTCTGCCCTTTAATGCTACAGCATCACTCTTATTTAAGCTTTCGCGCTCTTTCTCCATAGATTCGCGCATCGCATCCATCTGTACAAGCTCATCTTGAAGAGAGACTGCGCGATCTTCGCATTCTTTTTTCTTCTTTGTGTTTGACGCAATCTGCTCTATTGTCTGTGACAACTGCGCGCTTTCCTTTTCTAGACTTTGTGCCTTCTCATATAGAATGCAGCGATTATATCGGTCTAATGCCAATGCAATCTTATCAGCTGCCTGTTTTGCCTCCTGCTTGGCTTTCAAATTCATACTAATCGAGTCAATATTTTCAATCGCCTCTGACATAGGACGAAGGTCATCATCGGAAAGCGGCTGCAGAGAATCACTCAAAATCTCATTGATGACAGATGGCTTAAAATCCTTTGACAGCTTTGGTGTTCGAAGCTGAATCAAAAGGTCAATCATCTCTCGATACTCATCTACTGTCTCAAACCCAAAAATTTGTCGGTTTACATACTCCATATAGTCTACCTGACGATCAAATACCGCACCACCATTTGACAATCGATTTTGAAGCTCTCTTTTAGTAAGCGGTACTTTCTCGTCTGTCTCACGGTACAAGAAGAAATCTTTTCCAATTCTTCTGCCATCTGACAGAGAAAAATACCATTTGTCAAGCGGCTTTCCTTTTCTTGCTCGAATGCCCATACCGATTGTCAAATAGGTCTCGCTATCTTGTCTTTTAAATTCCAGATATAGATAGCCAGTTCTCTCCTCACGCTCGTCATCCTCCTCGAGCAGATAGCTACTCATCTTTCGATCTCTTGAGCCAAATGGATCGAGTCGTTCCGGACTCATATTTCCATCAAGAAGAAGCGGAACTACACTCTGCATTGTAACGGATTTTCCAGAACCGTTTGAGCCACGAAGAAGCATACGACCCTTTACAAATGGAAATTCTTGTTCATCATAATACCAAAAATTGACCAGTCCTATCTTACTTGCCTGCCATTTGCTGTTCATTCCTCATCTTCTCCTTTTTGATTTTCTTTTGAATTTTCCCTTAGTTGCTCTTCATACTCTTTTGGATACTTTCCTGCCAGTTTTCCGATCGCTGGATAAAGCATAAGCTGTTCATCATTTATTCTCTTCAAAAACATCAGTTGTTCCATACTGTCGATAACTGCTTTTGCAAACTCTCCTTCTGGCATCTGACGAAGCTCTTTTGTAAATCCCTCTCCAAATTTTCTCTTGATCTCTTTGATCAAATTTTCAAATTCGACTTCATCCACCAAAATCGTCTCGTCTTGAGAAAATTTCCACTCACCTGATGCAATTTTTTCCTGAATCTGTCCAAAACATAACAGACACACATCGCTTATTGCATTGCCACTTGGAAAAACAGCACCCATGCGACAATCCTCACCTACCATTAAAAAAGCACTTCCTCTGTGGATGTGCACCTGACAATTAAAGGTACGCTCAATATCCTCGCTCATGCGCCGTCCATAGTATTTTAGATACTCAAAGTCCTCCTCTGGTCCATCGTTTTGATACATGCCCGGTGCAAACAGCAGTCTTTTATAAACACGGTGTCTTCTAGCAATTCCCTTGCTCTCATCCATCTCGAACCAGTCGCTCTCTTCAAAATCTGAAGGCTTCGTATATCCCATAATATCATGAGAAAAATTTTTCATAAAATAGCGAGACACACCAGTATTTTCATAGAGCACCTCACCAGAGGCATCATCCATAAAGCCATCATCTGCACCGTCTGTAATTCGAATGATTCCCTGAATGACTGCATATCGAAGCACCTTGATCATTCGTCTTCGATTTAAAGTGTCCAATCTACACTTCCATTTGGCATATTGGAAGAGACATACTCGGTCAGCTGTGACAAAATAAACTGCTCCTGCGGATCCTTGTCTTCCAAAAACATTAAAAGAAGGCACAAAAATGCATACTCCTCTTTTGAAGTAAATTCCTGTACCCCCATAAAGCTTTCTGGTATCACTGGAATTTTCTCTAGCTTTACCAAAAATGCATTTTCAATGATATGGCAGCCCAGCTTATCAGATGCAAATTTTCGGATCTCTCCAAGCTGATCGCGCACCTTATAGTACAATTCCTTATCCTCTGCCTTTAAGATCCAGCGCTTATTTAAAAGTGCCTCCAGCTCTCTCATCCCTCATCCTCCAAAAATTCAATTGTCATATGAGGCATCGTGAAGTTTCCATCCTCGCAGTGAACGACACATTTTTCATCCATATGGCTTCTATCCAAGAAAAAGCGTCTTCCATCCTCTGTTCTTGCCTGAAATGAAACATTTTCCATTGCATCTGACAGCCATTTTAACAAAATCTCTCGAACACGCATCTCAATCACAGGAAGTGTCGCAAAATCAATTTTTCCATCTTTTTCCAGAAGGCGAATCTTCTCTGCATCCTCTTTTTGCCTTTTTATCATTTCCTGCCTGGCTTTTTTCTTTTGCTCGGCCGACTCGCGAATTGCACTTCGATTGTTTTTTTCTCGGTAGGTGCGCACTCGCGGCTTGACCGTAAGCATCATTGGTTTTTCCTCATAGACACCTTGATTCATGCTATCTGTCTCGCGCACCTGCTCGCCCTTTAAATGAAGAGGTCGTTCCATACCAAAGACCATTGCTGACATTTTATGAGCCTCATTCAGATCATTACAGTGCAAAAACAATTCTGCTACTTTTCTGTATTCTTCCCTTCGATTTGCGCCAGATGCATTTTTCTCGGTAATTCGAGCTGCATACCGCGTAATCTTTCGAATAATTTCATTCGTCTCATCAAAAATCCTGCTTGCCTCGTTTTCGTCAGTGCCATCTGAGACAAACCAATTGTAAATACTCTGAAAACGACCTCTTATTTTCGGCTCCAAAATTTCTCTTGTCATTTCCACATCAATTCTTGGAATAGAAAGCTCGTAATTGATCACCTTTTCAAAAACCTGTTCACAAACTTCACTATCTAGTGTTCGAAGTGTTTCTTCAATGACACCTACATTTTGCTGAAGTCCCTTGATAAAGCTTCTCAAATATTCTACCAGTCGATCCTTAAAGACAAGAAACTCCTTTGTATGCATCAGTTCCTCTGCCTTTGCACTGTTTAAATCACGCATATAATCCTTATAATTCTGATTCAAACGAATAAAGTCATTATTTAAATCATTCCACCAAATATAAACCGTGTCGGTATCTTTTTTTGACATTTCCTCAAAGCGATCTACATTTCTTCGGATACGCTCAAGAAGTGTCGGCTCAAGTGACGCTCCCTCAACAAACAAATTTTCAAGACGCATCACCAGACGCTCAATCTCAACACTATAACACTTCTAACCGGAGATTCCGAAAATAACGTCTCTTTGGAAATA
>ERZ838577.4349-NODE-4349-length-12007-cov-2.544344_pt1 | contig 12007 bp, 4 predicted proteins | sample MGYA00519682_ERZ838577 | MGnify/ENA primary metagenome ERZ838577 (study PRJEB31850, sample SAMEA3708838) | human gut metagenome | biome: human gut; feature: human-associated habitat; material: faeces | place: China | collected 2014 ...
TTTCAGTTTCCATATCATACGAAAATTCAACAGATTACGCAATCGCATCGCTGTTGAGAAGCAATTGACCGAATATAAGCTGGAATTCTTCACCAATATATCCCACGAATTCCGTACACCGCTTACTCTGATTCAAGGTGCTCTCAACAAGCTAATCAATATAGAGAATCCTCCCAAAGAGATGCAACGTCCTTTAAAAACCATGGATAAAAGTACTCAGAGAATGTTACGCCTCATCAATCAGCTACTTGAATTCAGAAAGATGCAGAAAAACAAACTGGCCTTATCTTTGGAAGAGACGGACGTCATTGCTTTCCTTTATGAAATCTTCCTGAGTTTCAAGGATACAAGCGAGTCCAAAAACATCGATTTCAGTTTTGAGCCGTCACAACCTGCTTATAAAATGTTTATTGATAAAGGCAATTTAGACAAGGTTACCTACAACCTCCTATCCAATGCTTTCAAGTATACTCCTTCTAACGGAAAGATTATATTCAAAATAGATATTCAGGAAGACAAGCAACAGCTTCGTATACAAGTCATAGATAACGGGATCGGCATACCCAAAGAAAAACGTTCTGAACTGTTCAAGCGTTTCATGCAAAGCAGTTTCTCTCATAGCAGTGTCGGAGTAGGTCTCCACTTGACACACGAACTGGTACAGGTACATAAAGGTAATATCAGTTATGATGAAAATGAGGGAGGCGGTTCTGTCTTTACCGTCCTATTGCCGACTAATTCTGATATCTATCAGGAGAAAGATTTCCTGATTCCCAATCAGTTATTAACCGAAGAAGAGGAACAGCACTCCAAAGATTTTCTCAGAAATGAAACGTCAGAGGATACTTTCCAGCCTCCTGTCGATCCTTTGAACAAACGCAAAGTTTTGATTATAGAAGATGATACTGATATCCGTGAATTCCTAAGAGAAGAAATAGGAGTTTACTTTGAAGTTGAAGTAGCTGCTGACGGAACATCCGGTTTTGAAAAAGCAAGTACGTATGATGCTGATTTAATTGTTTGTGACGTTCTGATGCCGGGAATGAATGGATTTGAAGTGACACGCAAACTTAAAAATGAATTTACCACCAGCCATATCCCCATCATATTACTGACTGCCCTCAATATAGAAGAGAAATATCAGGAAGGAATTGAATCCGGAGCTGATGCGTATATCACGAAGCCATTCAATGTCTCTTTACTACTGGCAAGAATCTTCAAGTTAATCGAGCTACGGGATAAACTGCGCCAAAAATATTCTAACGAACCGGGATTGGCTCATTCCATTATCTGTACCAATGACAAGGATCAGAAGTTCTCGGTAAAGCTGAATGAAGTATTGAATGAGCACATGACCGATACCGATTTTTCGGTCAATGACTTTGCCGGAATAATGGGACTAGGACGTACTGTATTCTATAAAAAAGTACGGGGAGTGACCGGTTATTCTCCTTACGAATATTTACGTGTCATGCGGATGAAAAAGGCTGCTGAAATGTTATTGACAGAAGATCTCACCATAGCCGAAGTCGCCTATAGCGTAGGTATCAACGATCCGTTCTACTTCAGTAAATGTTTCAAGAACCAATTCGGGGTATCTCCATCTGCCTATCGGAAAAAGCTGTCTGAAGATGAAAATGAACCCATAAATGATGCCGACGTATGATCTTACAGGTTTTCCGTACTAATTTAAGGGGTGTTTCTTTCATTGATGTACTTTCTTTGCCAATGAAAAATTAATCATTAAGAAATCATGAGAAACAAACTCTTTCTATTTGTATTTCTGTTTGCAGTGCTGGCTATTGTTGATAGTCACGCTTTCGAACGCAAAAAATACAATTTCAACAGTGAATGGCGTCTGCAAATCGGAGACTTTCCCGAAGCTAAACAATCTCAATTCGACGATAGCCGGTGGAAAGCGGTCACTTTACCGCATGCCTTTAATGAAGATGAAGCCTTCAAAGTGTCCATCGAACAGCTGACGGACACAGTGGTATGGTATCGGAAACACTTTCGGATTCCGGCTTCCGGTAAAAAACAAAAAGTATTCATCGAATTTGAAGGAGTGCGCCAAGCCGGTGACTTCTATTTGAACGGACAATATCTGGGAAAGCACGAAAACGGAGTAATGGCGGCAGGCTTCGACCTGACACCTTATATTAAGAAGGTGACAATGTACTGGCAGTACGTACGGACAATGACTGGATGTATCGCGAAAAAAGTACTAACTCCAAGTTCCAGTGGAACGACCGTAACTTCAACGCAAACTACGGTGGTCTGCCCAAGAATGTATTCTTGTACGTTACAGATGAAGTGTATCAGACTCTTCCTTTATACAGTAATCTGAAAACTACCGGAGTTTATATTTATGCTAAAGACATCGACGTAAAAGGACGCACTGCCACCATCCATGCAGAATCGGAAGTAAAAAACGACAGTCGTGAACCACGCCAATTTAGCTACCAGGTGGTCTTGCTGGATGCTGACGGCAAACAGGTGAAAAGCTTCGAAGGTGAGAAAGTAACCTTACAAGGTGGCGAAACAAGGGTAGTGAAAGCTGCTTCCAAAGTAAATAATCTCCATTTCTGGAGTTGGGGATATGGGTATCTTTATACTGTCCAGACGATTCTAAAAGACAATAAGAATCAAGTCTTTGATGAAGTAAGTACTCGTACAGGTTTTCGCAAGACACGATTTGCAGAAGGCAAAATATGGTTGAATGATCGTGTGATCCAGATGAAAGGATATGCACAGCGCACCAGTAATGAATGGCCGGCGGTAGGCCTGTCCGTTCCGGCATGGCTTAGTGACTACTCCAATGGCCTGGTAGTAAAAGGCAATGGTAATCTGGTACGCTGGATGCATGTTACCCCATGGAAACAAGACGTAGAGTCCTGCGACCGTGTAGGCCTGATTCAAGCAATGCCGGCAGGAGATTCCGAGAAAGACCGTACAGGACGCCAATGGGATCAGCGTACAGAACTAATGCGCGATGCGATTATCTACAACCGTAATAATCCAAGTATCTTATTTTATGAATGTGGAAACAAAGGTATCAGCAGAGAGCACATGATAGAAATGAAAGCTATCCGTGATCAATACGATCCTTTTGGCGGACGTGCTATCGGCTCTCGTGAGATGCTGGACATCCGTGAAGCCGAATATGGCGGAGAAATGCTTTATATCAACAAGAGTGAACATCACCCGATGTGGGCTACAGAATATTGTCGTGATGAAGGTTTGAGAAAATATTGGGATGAATACAGCTATCCTTTCCACAAAGAAGGAGACGGACCGTTACATCGTAACCAACCTGCAACAGACTACAATCACAATCAGGACATGCTGGCGATAGCAATGATCCGCTGTTGGTATGATTATTGGCGTGAGCGTCCAGGGACAGGTCGCAGAGTCAGTTCCGGAGGGGCCAAAATCATTTTCTCGGATACCAACACACACCACCGTGGTGAAGAAAACTATCGCAGAAGTGGAGTAACGGACCCTATGCGCATCGAAAAAGATGCTTTCTTTGCACATCAGGTCATGTGGAACGGATGGGTAGATACAGAAGAAGACAATACCTATATCATCGGTCATTGGAACTATCCCGCAAATACAGTAAAACCGGTCTATGTCGTTTCTACAGGTGAAGAAGTGGAACTGTTCCTGAACAGTCAGTCACTAGGAAAAGGCAAACGCGAATACAATTTCCTGTTCACTTTTGACAATGTGGCTTTTAAAGCCGGTAAACTGGAAGCTGTCAGCTACAACAAGGCCGGTAAGGAAATAAGCCGCTACGCAGTAAGTACCGTTGGTGAACCTGCCGGACTGAAACTGACAACGATACAAAATCCGGAAGGATTCCATGCGGACGGAGCTGACCTGGCATTAATACAGGTAGAAGTGGTAGATAAAGATGGAAAACGCTGTCCGCTTGACAACCGTACCATTCAATTCGACCTGAAAGGGAATGCCGAATGGCGCGGAGGCATCGCACAAGGAAAAGACAATTATATTCTTAATACCAGTCTCCCTGTGGAATGTGGTATTAACCGTGCTCTTATCCGCAGCACTACCCAAGCCGGCAAGATCACTCTGACCGCTAAGGCAGAAGGGCTCCCCAGCGCTACAATTACATTAGAAACCCTTCCCGTCAAAGTTAGCAACGGATTGAGTACTTATTTGCCTCAGATGACTCTGAAAGGTAATCTGGATAAAGGAAAGACTCCCCTTACCCCATCTTACAAAGACACAAAACGTGATATACGTATTGTATCCGCCAAAGCCGGAGCCAACAATGAGACTGTAAACCAAAGCTTCGACGATAATGAAAGAAGCGAATGGATGAATGACGGCAAGCTCAGCGCCGCATGGATTACATATACGCTCGAAAAAGAAGCTGCAATAGATGATATCTGTATCAAATTGAATGGATGGCGTTCACGCAGTTATCCTTTGGAAGTGTTTGCCGGCAATACTATGATCTGGAGTGGAGATACGAATAAAAGCCTGGGGTATGTTCATCTTAATGTGGAAAAGCCGGTACGTTCCAAACAAATTACCATCCGTCTGAAAGGTAATACCAGCGATCAGGATGCTTTCGGACAGATCACTGAAGTTGCGGCAAAAGCAGCAAATGATATGGAACTCGAAGCAAAAGCGAACAAGAATAATGCTAATCTGAGAATTATTGAAATAGAGTTTCTGGAAGCAATCAAATAGAATAAAACATTTTCTCCCACCATAAAGGAGATATGTAAAAGAAGGTGTCACAAAAACCATATTGCCCCATAGGAACAAAAGATTAGTACGGAGAAACAACCGTCAATGAACCGTTCAGTAAGCTATTATGCAGGCTAGATTAATGTATCCGGTCAGTAACAATAGATTGTTTCATGTACGTGGTCCCATCAGTCTACGTACATGAGCCATTGGGTTTACGTACGTGAGCCGAACGGTTCATGAACATGGAACGAAGACATAAAACCGACTTAACAGATTAATCAAACCTTGCTTGCATATTAAGGTTACCGGGCTTTGTTCTTAATGTAAGCAGCATACCTTGGAAACATTAAGGTGTAAACAGCGTACATTGACGCCCAAAATGATGTTTTTAACACATGCAGGCAAAACCCTCAAGCTGACTATCTATCATCTGATAATCAAGACTTTAAATAAAAGATTCATCAAGGAGAGGTGACAATAAGAATGAAAGATACATTCTATTGTCACCTTATTATCACCCTCTATTGTCACCCCTATCTTCTTTATTATAAAACACTTAAATCAGAAAAGTGACAAGTGACAATAACAATGGATAAATATTTCCTATGTATATGTTTAAACAGAAATGAGTGTAGTCTGAAACGACCAGCTATTTCTTTATTAGTTTCTTAACTTCTTTAGCATAGCGTTTGCCTAAAGTAATCTGGCTTGCTGCATCAAAATGAGGATCCGTTTCATCCTTCAACGGAGTAAGTCCTTCGGAAGACACACAAGCACTATGGGGCAAAAAAGTGGAGATCTCTTTTATCATGTCATTAAAGGGTTTTGTACCTTCGGGAATATAAGGTTTCTTTGTCCAGTTCCATTGTGCTATTTGTCCTACGACAACTGGTAAATCAGGCATTCCCAGGTCATTACGTAAGTCTGTCATCAGCTGAATAATCTTCTCTTTATATGCTTCCGGATGATGACAATCGGCTTCTCCCTGATGCCAGATAATTGCTTTCAATGTACCATACTTCATTGCTTCTTTTGCACGTCGTATTGCTTCATCATAATATCCGCCGGACTGTTTGGCATTCTTAACCCATGAACGAATCGAAGATCCTCCCCGTGCATTGACGATTAAGCCTACCGGATGTTTTTTAGTAGCCATCGTCTTGGCAAATCCATATGCAGGTCCTACTTGTTGCCAGCTAAGTCCTTTTCCTATCGTAGAATAGCGGTTCAAGGGATTCACTGCGGGTTCGAACTGATCATCTGCATTCAGCAGGTATACATTTTGTAGAGTATCCATCACTTCCGGTGATAATTTCCCTCTCCCTGCCATATTCGACTGTCCACTGCAAAGATACAGATCCAGAGTCTTCAGCGGTTTCTCAGCGTGTGCTTCCGATCTTCCCCATACTAGCACACATAAAAGGAAGAGGCCACATAGATAATTTGTTTTCATTATTTTATTGATTTTATTATCAGGTTAAACTTTATTCGTACACACCCCTAATTAAAATGAATTTTAATAGTTCCTCCATAAGGATTAAAGTCAAACATAACTTTATTCCCATTTATATACACAGGTAATTCTTTCCTGCCTTGCTTCACCAGAATTCCATTCATAGTTTCCCCTTGAATCACCATCGTCAATGGCTCAGCAAATAGTTTTCTATCTAATTTTAACTTGGGAGTAATTGTCATACCATTCTTTTTATTAGAGACTTTCAATTGTATCTCCTCCCTTTCTTTGATATAAGATGCCACTTCACAGAAGGTACCTACCCAAATCTGATTTTCCATACTTTTCACTTTATCCAAATGTTCCCAAAATAAAGAAGGCGATTTGAAAGCATCATATCCATAATTAATGCCGTGCGTCATACCTACTCCCCAATCTTCCGCTTTCATCAAATCCTTCAACCATTTGTCAAACCGTTCGGGAGTTGACTTTCCTCCGATTGAAATTTGTTTAGTACGTGTAGCGACCCTGCCTTTAGAAGCCATACTGACTATTTCTTCTGTCTTATAATTATATGGGTAACAATAGGTACGAGGTACAATGCCAATATTAGCATAAATAGCACTATCATTCTTTTCTATCTCCGATTTAACTTGCTCTATAGTCAATCGTTTGGCATTCTTATGTGCCCAGCTATGGCTGGAAACCTCATGTCCTTTCTTTGACATTTCACGCAACTCATCCCAAGTCATTCGAGGTACCTTTGCAGATGCACCTTGTTCCGTATAATAGCCGCATACCCAGAAAGTACCTCTAAAACCACGTTTCTCCAACTCAGGGGCAGCTACAGTTGAATGTTCTGCCAACCCATCATCAAATGTATAACTGATAGCACAAGCTCTGTCTCCTTTATATTTGGCGACATATACATGAGGATCATCCGAAAGAGTCTTTTTAATTTGTTCATATACCTGTTTACCCATATACTCGGCAGAAACCTGATTAAAATGAAGTTTATCTCCCATTAGTTCCGCTTCCGACATATCAATCAGATAAGCGTTCTTATCTTCTTTTGCATAGCGACGCATTCCTTCCTCAACATCACTATTATACCGTTTGTTTTTCCTGGATACGGTACCAAATATAAATGGAAGTTCAGAGTAATCTTTTCCGGTTTTCTCTGTCAGGTGGTTACGCACATAGGAAACTACTCCTTTCAGATTCTGATAATATTCTTTTCCGTGCTCATAATCACTTTCTCCCTGATGCCAAACGAAAGCATCAATCTGATAACCTTGCTTTAGTTTGGAAAGTGTCTGATCAATACTCGCATCAATATTGGCAATCAAAGAAAGTAATAAAGATTTTCCTTTCTCACTGGTAGCTGTATTCTCTGCCAACCATTTCGGGTCGGCAGACCAGTAAGTTCCCCGAAAAGGAGTAGTAACAGGAGCAGCTATGGCAGTGCCACCGATAGCCCACTTGATAACATAAAAATCTTCCTGAAACAACTGTTCCAACCAATAATAAGCAATCGCATCATATCCCCACGTATAAGGCTTACTTTTAGGATGACTCAATGGCCAAAATGGAACAAACATACCATCTGTACGATTATGGGCAATATGGCAATATTTGTAGGCTCCCGCAGTATACGTACTATCCACAGCCATTGCCTTTATATAATCCGGTAAACGATTGTTAGGTACTCGTCCATCCGTGTTTGACTGACCAGCTGTTATTATAACATGTGCAGGCTTCTGCCCTCTCGCCTGAATATAACAAAAGCCTAATACAAAAAACAAGATAAAAAAGAGTGTTCTCATGATCAATGATCCTTTAATTTTATAGTAATATTCTCCTGCAAAAATAAGGGTACTTTTACTATTCGACCATAGACTATTGTACACAAATACAAGGTCGATCATTCACATCGGGCACTACAGAGAAGATTTAAACTACCATTTAGAATAGCTTGGTTACTCAGGCTTCTGCCGTCTCATTTTCTCCCTGTTCTTTCATTTCACCGCGTTGATATACGGACGGCGCTACCCCAAACTGAGTCTTAAAGCACTTGCTAAAATAGAACGGATCGCTGATGCCAACCTTGTATGCAACTTCCGCAACAGTCAGATTCTCACCAGACAATAACAACTCAGCCGCTTTTTTCATTCGTACAACCCGCAAATATTCATTGGGAGAATACCCCGTCACTCCGCGCAGTTTTCTATAAAATACCGTTCGTCCTAATTTCATCAATTGAGCAAACTCATCAATAGAGAATTCCGGACGAGAAAGATTCTGTTCCAGTACAACAGCCAATCGGTCGGCAAACTCCTTATCACGGTCAGTAGAGCATACGGCAGCACGAACAATTCCCGGCTCACTGGAGAATTTCTCCCGCAACTTATCACGCTGTTCTATCAAGCGGAATACGCGCGCCAACAGAAGTTTTATACTGAACGGCTTCGCAATATAGGCATCAGCACCGGCTTCAATTCCTTCCAGATGTTTTTCCGGAGAATTCAATGCTGTCAGCAAGATAATCGGGATATGACTTGTCGCAAAATCAGATTTCAATTTCTTTGTCACTTCAAATCCGGTCATTCCGGGCATCAGTACGTCACAAATAATCAAATCAGCATCATAGGTACGAGCCTTCTCAAATCCGGAAGTTCCGTCAGCAGCTACTTCAACTTCAAAATAAACTCCTACTTCTTCTTTCAAAAATTCACGGATATCATTATCATCTTCTATAATCAATACTTTACGCTTATTCAAAGGCTCTGCTATTTTCTCCGGTTCCGGTAGTTCTTCCGAAAGTTCCAGTAAATGATGTGCTTGCCCGCCTGCCTCTTTCAACAAGACATTACCGGGAATAAGAAAATCTTTCTCCGAATAAACACTTTTGTCCGTCGGGATACAAACGGTAAAGACAGAACCTCCGCCGTCATTGTCTTTATATTCAATCGTACCTTTATGCACCTGTACCAATTCATAACTCAGATGCAAACCAACTCCGATACTATCACCGGAAAAACTACTCTGCATAAATCTCTTGAACAACTCATTTTGCTTCTCTTTTGGAATACCAACACCTGTATCAGCTACTTGAATCTGCAATGTCTTCTTCACTTCATCTACCGTAACAGAAAGTATAATCGTACCGTTCGAAGGAGTATATTTAAAAGCGTTAGACAACAGGTTATAAGTCACTTTATCCAGATTACCCTTATCAAGAAACATCTTGTAAGACGGTATAGACGGAATAAAACGGAAATTCATATTCTTTTGCTCCGCTACATCACCGAAACTCAGGAAAATTTCATAAAGGAAAGCAATCACATCCGTTTCTTCCAAAGAGAGCGCCAACTTATTATTCTGCATCTTGCGGAACTCCAATAACTGATTGATCAGCCTCAACATTCGCTGAGTACTTTTATCCATCGTTTTGAGCGGGTGTATCAGATCACGGGGAATATCAGCAACCCGTTGAATCTTTTCCAACGCTCCTTGAATCAAAGTTAACGGAGTACGAAATTCATGGGAAATATTAGTAAAGAAAACCAGCTTATATTCTGTCAACTGTTTTTCCACATTAATACGATTACGCAGACTGTTAAAGTTACGCACAATACGGAAAGTAAAATATAAAGTTACAATCAGCAACAGCACATATCCCAACATAGCCCAGTTCGTCTTCCAGAAAGGAGGCACAATGACAATCTTCAAGGTTGTTTCACTTTCATTCCAAACACCTGCTCCATTACATGACTTCACATGAAGTACATAAGTACCTGGGTTCAAATATTTAAAAGAAGCAAAATTCAACGGAGAAGGTGTGCTCCATCCCTTATCATAGTTTTCCAGCCAGTACATATACTTTGTACGTCCGCTGTCCGAATAGTCAAAAGTAGAGAAATCTATCAAGAATGAATTCTGAAAATACTTCAAAGTAATTTCATCCGAATAAGCAAGCGATTGTTTCAATGGAGAATCCCCCATAGTAGGATTTATCTGGGTACCATTCACATGCAAATCTGTAAAGACCACCGGAGAAAAAGTTTCGCTATCCTGAATTTTATCCGGATCAATGACAAGCAGACCGTAATTTGTACCGAAAAGCAATTTTCCGTCTACTCCCACACAAGCACTATTCTCACTATAAACATTACCCAAAGTATAGGAAGAAAAGAAATAATTTTCAAAAGAATGATTAGTCGGGTTAAACTTAGAAATACCATATTCCGTAGCTACCCATAAGTTTCCGTTATTGTCCCCCAAAATTGATTGAATCACATCATTAACCAATCCTTCAGAGGTTCCGTAATGTTCATATTTCAATGAACGGTAATTATCTTCCGGCTCACAAAGATTCAAGCCGGAGCCAGATGTCCCCACCCACATACGTCCTTTCGTATCACGGTAGATACATCTGATTTCATTGCTGCAAAATGTACCGTTTGTATAATTGAACAGATGATAATCGTCACTGTCAGCTATCAATGAATCCGGATGAAAGATGCACACACCCTCACTGGTGCCCACCCAGATCATTCCATTATCGTCTTCTTCTATTACTCGCACCATACGCAGACCAAACTTCTGCTGTAAAAAATGACGGAATTTATACTTGCCATCAGTCGTCGGTTCTGCCAGTTCAAGCCCACCGCCAAAGGTACCTATCCACATACGGTCTTTCCGGTCACGAAAAAGAGAAAAGACATTATTTTCTGATAACGAAGCCGGATCCGAGACTTCATTGCGATACCATGAATCTCCGATCTTCAATCCATTTCCACGGGTTCCCACCCACATTTCGCCTTGATTATCTTCTGCTATCGCATAAATATTGGAATGGAAATACTGATTGGACATTTTGGAATGAAGATTCGAGTCAAACGTATATAATCCGCCTTTACGTGTTCCGACCCAAATATCCCCATCCGGCATTTTAGTCAACATACGAATCGTATTCGAGCGGTCAAATAATTCACGGGATTCGGGATAAATACGCGAGGTTCCTTCATTCAGAACTGAAATACGGGATAAACCGGAATACTCTGAACTTACCCAAATACCTCCGGCACGATCCTCCATCACATATAACAGAAAATCCGAACTTATATGACTCTGATCATTTATATTAGCCAGAAAATGTTCTAACTTATCCTCTGTCGTGTCATAGGCAAACAATCCGTTACCATAAGTAGAAATCCAAATGATTCCCCGGGAATCATGGACAATATGATAACGTTCATAATCAATGTATCCCAGTTTATCTTCAGGTATCAACTGAAATTCTTTTCTTGCTCCATTCTTGGCCAAAATATAAGTGACACATCCCGTATGATTATATATCCAGAAGTCACCATGATTATCACAAATCACTTCACCATTTCTGATGTTCAGACCAGAGTCCACACTGATCTTGCGTATATTGAAATCATAGTTAAAAATCCCGGTATTGGTAAGGATGACCCATTTATCGTTCAACAGGAAGTTTCCCGTAGGTGACGTCTTACCCGCAACAGCAGAAAGCGAACCGACTTTTGTCAGTTTTTGCTTTGTAGTCTGATAGCAGTAGATGTCTCCGTCCACTGTCAGAAAATACATATCATTCTTGAATGCCAGAGAAGAAGTAAAATGGAGTAATCTGTCTTCTACCTTATACTGTCCGTCGGATACGGAAACTAAGCCACGCTGTGTCCCGATCCAGATTCGTCCGCCGGCATCTTCATTTACAAACTGTACCCGGTTATCCGGAAGATTTCCACGCTCCGTCTTAAATTCCGTAGACACCATCTGTCTGTCTTTCTGATGGACCAT
>ERZ838577.4361-NODE-4361-length-11969-cov-6.869481_pt1 | contig 11969 bp, 10 predicted proteins | sample MGYA00519682_ERZ838577 | MGnify/ENA primary metagenome ERZ838577 (study PRJEB31850, sample SAMEA3708838) | human gut metagenome | biome: human gut; feature: human-associated habitat; material: faeces | place: China | collected 2014 ...
GCTCACGCCTACCGGCATACGGAAAATATGAGCGTCGTGTACTTCCCTGCATAAGTTGTGCAGGCTTGTAGGTCCTATGGTAAATTCGATAATTCCCGATTCAATTTTCGAAAGATCAAGAATCTCGTTGATAAGATCCAGCAGGCGACCATTATTGGACTCAACGATACCATAATACGTCTTCCTTTCCTCCTCATCATTACTTTCGGCGATAAGTTGCGAGAAGCCGACAATGGCGTTCAAAGGAGTACGAATCTCGTGACTCATGTTGGCGAGGAAAGCCGATTTTAGCTTGTCGGACATTTCCGCTTTCTCTTTTGACGATTGAAGTTCACGTTTGATCATCTCCAGTTCCGTGATATCCCATTCGATGCTGACGATGATAGGAGAGGACAATTCATCCCCGTCCACCCGGATTTTCCGTTTGTCGAGGATAATCCGGTTACCGTTTTTATCCCTCCCTTCGGTCGTCCAATGCAATCCCTTTCCGGTGGTTGCCACTTGTATATCCTCCTGTCTCTTTTTATCGGCCACTATGGGCGGATAATAGTCAAAGTCATTCTTTCCGATCGACTCACCGACGCAGAGATCACGGTTGTACGACTCACGGTTACGGTAGAGATACCGGAAATCATTATTGATCTCCTTCACCACAATTCCTGCAGGCAGATTATTGATAGTAGTATCCATAATCAAGTTGAGTCGCTTGATTTGCGCCTCATACCGGATTCGTTCGGAAATATCATGTGCAAACGACCAGTAACTTTCTTCTCCGGAATCATTGGTCACATTATACATTGTGCCTTCGTATGCCAGAATATCCCTGTTGATTTTCGAAGGATGATGAGCGATAAAATTGCTGCTTCCGCCGTGCATGATGTCCTTACAACGTTCGTTCCACGCTTTCTGCGTAGGCATATCTGCGGCAATATCATAAATTTTCAGTTTACAGATATCCACATTCTCGCAAATCCCGTGATTGTGGAGAAAACGCCGGTTGGCAAAGATGATCGTACCGTCCTCTCTGGCGGCAAAGATACTCTCCTTGGCGTTGTTGATAGCGTGCGTCAGCGTATTGATATCGTTTCTGCGGCGCTGGATATCGGTGATATTCTGGATATATCCCTCGATCGTAAGGCTGCCGTCCGGGAGTTCCTCACGCAGATAAGCCTGGATACGCATATAATATATCTCTCCGTTCACCTGTACGCGGTAGCTGATACTGTCCGTATTGAACCTCTCCAGATTTCTAAGTTTCCAGTTGATAAACGTCTGCCGGTCTTCTTCAACGATATACTCCCTGTATTTCTCGAAAGAAATGCTTCGTACCGTTTCTTCGCACAACACGCCGGTATGTCCCAGATAATGAAAAACGTTTTCATTCGTATTGTACACCCACTGACCGATTTGCGCCACTTTCTGTATCTCCCGCAGCGTTCGGTTCGCTTGTTCCAGTTGGCGTTTCACGTTGCTTCTTTGGGTGATGTCGCGATACTGGCAGAGCACCATGTCATCATAAGGATGCATGATACATTTAAAATAATAAACATCTTCCTTTAGTACCAGTTTGAAGTTTTTACTGACGCTCTTTTTCCCTTCAAGTACCGATTGGAAGGCAGGAACAACCCTTTCCCGCGTATATTCGGGCAGGAGTTCAAATATGTTTTTTCCTAGAAGTATCTCATCTTGTAAGAACCATAGGTCACAATGAGGATCAATGTCTATGCAAACACCATTCTTGTCGACCAACAACATTGTATCGGCTGTCAGTTTCAATATCCTTTGCGCGTTATTTGTATCATGTAATGTTCTGTTCATGTCCATTCGATTAGATGATTAAGACTATTGCATCTTACAAAGATAACAAAAGATTTGATTATTTGTTTTTATTTTTCTGCCCGCTTCGCTTTTTCCCAAGTCCCGCTCCCTCTTTTCTTCTTCAGATAGCGGATTCCTCTCAAGACATTTATATTCATAAAGAGGAAGTAATAGGGGATAAACAGCAATTTATTCTTTATCTGTCTGGTAGACAGATAATATCCCCAGTATCCCAGTCCGTAGAAAAACACCTGTAACACGAGCAGGACGCCGTAGAACACAGGCGAGCTGCCCGTCAGCAAAATCGCAACATTCAGCGGGAGAAGTGCGAACAATAGAAAAGGCGTGACAGACCACCTCAACACCCGGTGCGACGTGTACTGAAAACTAAGTACCCCGTAGCGGAAAGGGTTCAGCAATGGGCGAAGCCTGCGGATTGACTGCAATCCTCCGGCAGCGATACGCACCTTCCGTTTTTCCTCCTCGCGCATATCGGCCGAACCGTTTTCAATGGCGTAAGCATTCGTACAATAAGCAATGATATACCCCTTCATCGTGATACGCAGTGAAAGGATGAAATCATCAAGCAACGTGTCCGGCTCCATTGTCTCAAACAATTCCCGCCGCACGGCAAACAGCTCTCCCGCAGCTCCCACCGCCGAATACAACCGTGCATCAAGCGCCTTCAACGTTGATTCATATTTCCAGTAAATACCTTCGCCACCGGCTGCCGCCCCGTCCTTCGCTTGCACGGCAATCCGTTTTTCACCTGCCACGCAGCCCACTTTCGGATTCCGGAAAGCAAGCACAATCTCCCGGATTGCCTCCCGGTTCACCATTGTGTTCGCATCCGTAAAGACCACCAACGGGGTGTCAACCAGTGTCATGCCGCGTGTCATGGCAGCCGTCTTGCCTTGCCGTAGCGGTTGGAAGTGCACCGTTGCCTTTCCTGCCCAGCGAGTTTGCAAACGCTCGTTCGTTCCGTCATCACTGCCGTCCGTCACCCAAACAATGCGCAACTTATCCGCCGGATAATCCAGGTCCAGGCTATTCTCCATTTTCTCGTCCACTACATCTTCCTCGTTGAAAGCAGTGATGAACAGTGTCACTTCCGGCAATTCATCGTTCGATGCAGGTAATGAGTATTTCACCGGTTTCACGAAAAGTTCTTTCAGTTTGACGAGAATATAGAGCACGATTCCGTAGCCCAGATACGTGTAGAACACGACGAACAGGGCAAACCAGAAAATAACTTCGAGACAAAGAGTAAGACTTCCGTTCATAACTATATTATTATTTGTTTTTCGTATCGTTTATATTCGCCTTTTGCCAACCGTTTATTTGATTCGTTTTTTCAGTTCCTCCTTCTTTTCCGGGGTTTTACTAATTCACTTTACCACTTAAAATTAGAAGAAGAGCCATAGAGACAGTATATTACTTATTTTCTTCTTTAAGCCTCATATATTCTTCCAAACTGATTGGAGTATGTCCATGAATCTTATATTTAACCTTGTTTTTTATGATATAAAAGAAAGCATTCCATATCTTTTGTATCTCTTTTATTGCACTTCTGCGTGGATACATCTGTTCTACCATTTGTCGGCTCCACGGTTGGGTGAAGAAAGCAGTATACTTCTCATCGGTCGGGTTGATAATAAATTCTATATCATCTTTCCATTCACACCGGTTCAGCATCAAGTCTCCTTCGGTGAGCCATAACAATTTATAGGTCAGTGATTGATAAGGAAGATAATTGAGAAATAATTCACCATAATTATTTTCATAGTTTCCCGGCATTCTCGACTTCTCAAAAAGAATCAGTTTGTTGTCCAGGTGGAGAATAATCCATTTATGTGATTTCTTGGGGAAAAGAAATTCTCCCAGCAGACTGGGCGTTTCCATATACCCCCTTTTGGCAACTCTGCATTGTTCGCGGATGAACTCGGCAGGATTTTCCGCGTGCTCAAGTACCTGGTTACAAATAACATAATCAAATTCTTTATCTTTAAAGGGGAGAGCTTCTCCATTCGCATTAATAAACTGCTGATGTGGATAAATCTTCAGATTCCCGCATCTATGGTAGTTAGAGTCTACAAATAAGTCCACAAGCACGTTTGAACGAAACGTAGGGCTGTGTCCCGGCCCCACTTCCAACACCTTGTCTTTCTTGCCTATTTTCAGGTTATCTCTATCGTAAGGAGTACGCGTTATCATAATAGCATTTGTTTTATTTGTTTTTTATCAAATTATTATCTTCGTCTTTATATTCATTTTTTCTGGTAAACATACTGCCTGCTCCTTTGAACGCTTTGACTAGTCTCGTTTTGAAACTATTAAAGAGCGAACCGTCGTTATTTAGAGTGCCATATCCTGTCATGACCCTGGCTTTTCCGGAATGGATAAAGACCAATTTTCCATAAGGCTTCATTGCCAAAGCCAGTGACCCGTCCTCGCCCCGGATAATATCTGTCCGGAAACCGAATTTTCTGCCCAGCTCGGTGTTAAACCCGAATGTCATTCCCCGTACACAAAGTTCCGGACGCTGTATCGACTGAATACGCAAATGAAGATCCCTCAATGCTTCGTACCACCACAGTCCCGTGGCGGAATGGCGTTCATCGGGAATAAAACTCCACAGGCTGAACGTGCAAGCCACTCCCGGCTTCATCAGTTGCTTTACGTGCGTCTTTATATAACGGGAAGGATATATCGTATCAGTATCGATGCAGATATGATACTTTCCTTTAGCCTGATTAAGTCCGCATTGGCGGGCGTGTCCGGGGCCCTTCTTGGTTTCATTGAAATAAGTCACTCCCAGCTGTTGCATCACCGCTTCCGTGCGGTCTGTGGAGTTGTTGTTGACCGCTAAGATTTCTATCGGGAAATCACATTCATTGTCGCAAAGCGACCACAAACAACTCAACAAACGCGTTTCCTCGTTATGGCAAATGAGAACAACCGAAGCCAGCGGTTGCTTGTTTTCGGATAACTTCCGCAACTTTTTCTTCACAAAACCGACCACCTCCGGCGGTGCCGAAGCAAATGGCTGCTCGTAAACCTGCAAATATTTCGAATACCATTTCATAATCAATTCTTTAAAGTGAGGCTTTCAAACAACTGTTTCCATTGTTCGGCAATCTGCTCTATCTTGAAACGTTCCACGTCAATTCGGGCTTGTTGTCCCATTTTCCGGCGTATTTCGTCATTCTCTATCAAGTAACATATCTTTTCTGCCAGCATTTCTATATTTCCGTTTTCTACCAGCAAGCCATTCTTACCGTCGTCAATAATGTCGCGTGGCCCGCACGGGCAAGTGAAAGAAACAGGGGGAACACCGCACGACATCGCTTCGGTAATGACCATTCCGAATCCCTCATAGCGCGAGGAAAGCACAAAGATAGAACTCCGGCAATAGTTCCGGATAATGTCGGGTGTTTGCTCCTCAAGATAAAGCGTATCCAAGTGATATTTGTCTTTTAGGGCAAGAAAATCGCTCCTGTCTCCTCCGCCATATATTCTTAAATTCCAATCAGGATGCTTTTGGGCTACGATTCTCCATGTTTCTATTAATAAGTCGAATCCTTTTTGGTACGCATATCTCCCTACTGCAATAACCTCCTTAGCCGTGCAGTCCGACGTTTGCTCCGGATAGAAAGGCAGCGGGTTGTAGATGACGGTGGTATTATCCAGATAAGATGAGAAATTCTTCCGGTCCTCTTCCGTCAGGATAATAAACTTAGACAATTGTTTTACTTGCCGATCCAACTGCTTCATCCAAAGTCTGGAAAGTCTGCTTTTGATGAATCCGGTATTTTTGGCTTCTGCAAGATCTCTGAAATTCGACTTGTTAACATGGATTTCTCCTATTTTCACGCTGCCGTCGTGGATAGAGTTTATAAAGTTAATTTCCCTTCTGAGCATGGATACGGTGATGTCCGGCCGTATTTCAAACAAACACTTCGTGAGGCGTTTTTTGTATAAACGCTGTTTGCAGGCATAGATGAATAACTTCTTGTACAGAGGTTTGTTCCATAGCTCGTTGAAATTAATATCCAGATGAATCAAATGTACTTTAGGCGATAAGGCGTAAAAAGGTTCCAGCCCTTTGCCGTCTGTCAGGATGATGTATATGTCATATCCTAGTTTCTCGGCAAAATAGTTGGCTTTTATGGTAAGTACCCGTTCCATTCCCCCCGGTATATAAAGCGAAGGAAGGCAATAGACTATTTTAATTTTTTTATTCATCAACCATTGTTTGTTATTTATTGGGGAATACTATTCTAGTGATCCGAATCCGGCTTCTTTGATAACTTTCTGCATTTGCGCCTTCCATGATAGCGGATAGACGGATTCTCTGATCTCAAGCGGCGTCATGGTCAGCGCACGTTGAAATTCGACCAGTCCCATGATGTCAACCGGTGATTCGTCTGCGGGAGCTTTCCATACATACGGTGCGGAGTCGAAATCATCATCATTTTCCGAATAGGTGAACGCTAATCCACGTGCGGCATATTCGCGGTTTTTCAGCGTTTTAATATGAGCTATGCCACTCCGGTGACGCCCTAAACTGCCAATGGCAAAATCTGCTTTTTCAAATTGTGCGTCCAGTTCTTCGCTGTGGAGAGGTCCGTGCAGAATCACGTAAGGCTCCAGATGATTGTCGCGGATGACGGGCAGGATTTCTCCCTGTTCGCGTTCGCCGGTCAGAGGTCCTACGATGTGAAAATAGACTTTGTAATCCGGATTTGTCCGGTAGTATTCGGCCAGTCCGTTAACCAGTCGGTCGAACCCATGCCAGTAGTGCACTTCTGCCACGCCGATTAAGTGCAGTTCATGTGAAGTGTTGTTCCGGTTCTGCTTCAGCGGGATAGCGTCAAAGTCTATTCCGTTGGAGATGCGTATCGTTTTCCCTCCGAAGATCCTGCCGGCATTAGAGAAAGTGACGATACCGTCCAGGATCTTGGCCAACGAATGGCGGAAGCAACGGTCGACGGCCAGACTGAGTTTCATAGACCGGGTGATGTATTCCTGGTCATACGGGTAGGTCGGTATTTCCATGACAACCTTTGCGCCGATACTTTTCAGATGTTTCACCAGCCGCAGCGTGAAAGGGTTGGCGTTGTGGGCCGACCGGATGTAGACAAATTCTATTTTTTCGCGGCGTGCATATTTGATAATGGGGGCGTAGTAGATGCGTTTCCACACTTTCGCTGTGGTTCCTGTCCCGAAATCGGCAATGACTTCGTTGTCTATCATCAAACGGCGTTCGCAATGAGGGGTGATGTCATAATAACACAAGCGGGCATCCACTCCACATTCTTTGAGAGCTTTTACCTGATAATGTATTTTCTTACTAATTCCATTTGCTTTATCGAAGCCATGGAAGATAAGGAACAAGGCTTTCATTCGTTTTTAAAGTCTCTGTATATTGTTTATTCTGTCTTTTTATTTCCCTTTTCTCGTCATGCCGCGCACTTTTCCGATAATGTCAAATTCGTGCGTAGCCTGTATATATCCTCCAAAGATAATAAAACTAATAATACCTTTAGCAATAATTGTCACAAAAATATTCATTCCCTCCATTGCGTACTGCACGGGAATGAGCGCCAACACCATTAATCCGCTTACAGCAAGCGGAGAAATAAGCTGACGTACGAACGGCCGGAGGTTCCGCCGGAAAGTCACCCGGTACATCTGCCAATAACATTGCACGAAGTTGATAGTGAACGTCGTTACGATACAACCCGCTATTGCTGTAAGTGTGCCGAAGTAGAAAATTCCGAGCACTATTCCCGCCACATTGAGAGTAGACGAGAACAGGCCGCAGATGAAAAGGCTCCGTGTGTCACCTGCTGCCTGAAAGATAGAACCCGATGAGGACAATATGATCTGAATTCCTACCGAAAGCGCCAGTATCCGGAATACAGCTACGGAGGGTAACCACTGATTACCGAAAATAATGAGTGTCACTTCTTCCGCAGTGAAAAAGAGCAACACGCTGAGCGGCAGTCCGATGAAGGCGAGGAAGCGGATGATCCGTTCGTAGGACGTTGCCAGTTTCATCTTGTCATCCTGAAAATCACTGAAGATAGGGTGCATCACCGGAGTGACCACTTGTGTGATATTCTGCAAGGGAAGCATCATGAGGCGGTAGGATTTCTCGTAATATCCGAGGTCGGACATTCCCATATGTTTGCCGATCAGCAGTTTGTCTAAATTCCTGCTGAAATAACAGATGACATTGAATAGAAACTGGTAGACGGAATAAGAGAAGATCTTCCGAATGGATGATAGCCCTAACGTCATGCGTAGATGTTGGGGATAGCGGTGGAATGAGATAATATAAATCAATATGCTCGACACGATCGGGGTGATGAGTAAAGCATACAGTCCCGCTCCGCTCAATGCGGCAATGACAGCTCCGGTGCCGGCGGTGATTTGAATGACAAAGCTGCGGATAGCAATGAATTTGAACTCCTTGTTTTTGTAAAACAAGGCTCCCGGCACGATATTGACCGATGCAAAGAACAGGTTGATAGATAACAACTGGCAAAGAGTGCGTAATATAGGGCTGTCGTAATAGGCGGAAATGGGCCATGAGGCTATAAAAAAGAGCAGGGCGACCGCTATGCCTGTCCAAAACGTGAACGAGTAGATGTTGGTCAGGTCGTCTTGGGTGAGAGTCTTGTTCTGTATAATGGCGGGAGACAGTCCAATATCTGTGAAAATGGCGAAAAAAGAAATGATGACCGTAGCAATGGCCACTATTCCGAAATCATCCGGCGAAAGCAGTCGTGCCAGAATACCGGCCACAACCAGTGAGATAATGATTCCGCTGTATTTGGCTATGGCTGTATAGAATACTCCCGAAAAAAGTTGCTGTTTAATATTGTTCGTCACTTTGTTTTTTCTTTAATTAGGTACTCCAGATAACTTTCCCACTGTTTGATAATGGCGGGCAGTTTTATTGATTCGGCTATCTCTAATGATACTTTTCCCATTTGGATTAACCGTTCCGAGGGAAGTTCCGTTATTTTAGTCATGGCTTCCGCCAGTTCTTCTATGTTTCCGTTTGAAAACATGAAGTGGTTGTCTTTCTCCTTGAGGAGTTCTTTTACAAAGGGAAGGTCGGAGGCTATGACAGGGAGGCTGTGGCTCATGGCTTCTGCCAGGACGAGCCCGAATCCTTCCCACCGTGAACTCAGTATATATACGCTTGCCGAGGCGTAATGTTTTTGTATTTGTCGGGTGAAGGGAGAAATTGTTACCCTGTTTTCCAGCTTGTGGCGGGCTATTTGTTTCAGTAATGCAGGTTTCTCAGGGCCTTCACCGACAATTTCCAGTGTCCATTCCTTGTTGTCACGTGCAAAGATAGCAAACGCTTCAATGAGGATGTCAAAACCTTTTGTCAGATGTGACATCCTTCCTACCGAGAGGAAACGTTTGTATGCCGGACTTCCTTCTCCCTCCGGTGTCAAAGAAAGGGGGTTGTATATGGCGATAGGAAAGAGGTTCAGCTCTCGTTCGTACAGTCCGCGGTCGTAATTGGTGAGCACGATGATTCCGTCCAGTTTCGTCATTTCATGTCGGAACTGATTTTTCTGCTCATATAGATAGAACCCCGGAGTGTTAAAGAAAGCGTTAAAAGAGGTGTGCATCCAGCCTACTACCCGGCGGGCTTTCAGCCGGTGGCGGATACTGGCCAGTTGGAGTGACAGAAAAGCGTGCACTCCAACGATTATGTCGTAGTTCTCATTGTTTAATTCACCGATGAGAACTTTCCGTTGTGTGTGTGGGAATGAGCTATATCCATACCATTGTGAGGTGATAGGGATTTGTGGTATGATTCTTTTTTTGTATAAATAACTGTATGTTTTGCAGGGCAAATATTCCCATTTTCCGATAGGGGGGAGGCTGATGTAGCGGAAACGAATATTCCTTTGTCCCAGTTCATACATATTGAGATCTTCTTGTTCCGGTTTGTCCAGGGTCAGTATCGTCACTTCGTGTTTGGCAGAGATTGCTCCGGCTATCACTGCCAAAATACGCTGTACTCCTCCAACACTGAATACAGAGTCACAATAGAAGCATATCTTTATCATTTGGATTTTTTTATTCTTTACTGTTAATAGTGGGCTCAACTCTTTGTCTCAATCAGTTGAATTGATGCCTGTCTGCCAATTCTTCGTAGAGTTCGGCGTATTGTTTCCCAACTTTGTTTATACCCATGTTTCCTATCGCATACGCGTAGTTCGCTTCCCCTTTTCCCCGGGCAGACAGATGTCGTGCCTCTTTCAGTGCTCGGATTATGTCCTGTTTTTTATCGGAACGGAAAACCGGATTACCCGTATTTCTCAATAATTCGCCGATATTCCCGGAATCCGGCCCGATAACGACTTTATGAAAGAGGAAGGCAAGCGGGATATTGGCTGAGTTGAGTTGTCCTTTTCGTTGAATGAATATGACATTTGAAGCGGCCATGTAGTAAGGCAGGTCGCAATTGTCGATTAGTTCGTCATTGGCACCGGCGCGTAGCTTCATCATGCGGTTGAGCAAGGACATGAGCAGGTAGTATCCGGTTTTTGAGGCCCACCGCTTGAGGAAATTTCCGCCGTAATGGTTGTGCCGTGAGAAAGGGTAGAGGCGGGGGGCTAACAGTAACTTTTGTTTTTCGTTCCACGAACGGAAGGCTCCCAACACCATACGTATCTCTTCGCAGTTTCGGAATTCCCCGAAAGCAGTGACGATAAATGCTTCTTGTGGAAGTTGCAGGTATTGCCGTGCACGCTCTACGCTGATGTCCTCTTGGTAAGTATACTGATAGATGTGATGCAGGATGACGGCATTCCGGCTGTCGGGATGTTTGCCGACGAACTCCTCCAGACTGAAACGCCCCATGTGCACCACAACGTCACTTTGCGATTCGATGATGTCGTATGCCCGGCCGATAACTTCGTTGGCGTAATGGGGACGCACATTGTGGCGGGTATAGACAAAATGTGTCCCTCGCGAACGGAAGAACGCGATTCGTTCTTCCAGCCGGCGGACGATGCCGGGGTCGTCGCACATCCGGCCCACCACTTCTTCGGGCCATTGGAAATGGATGATGTCATAGGTCTTGTCCGACTCCCAGAATTCCTTTGTGGAACATCGCACGTCAACACCTGTCATTCGGATAGCATCACACAATACAGGTACGAACAGATTGCCCGCATCTCCGTTTTCTCTAAAGACGATGAGCGCTGTTATCGACGAACCGCTTGTATCTTCACTGTCATTCATGTTTTTCTCTTTTGATATTGATTCGCTTTGCTGTGCTACAAAGGTATGAAAAGATATGATAACTCTCTCTTTTTTCATGCCAAAATTGCTATGAAACGGACAATAAAAAAATGCTGAACGGTTCTGTTTCTTCTATCAGCTTGATAATTTCTTTCGTAAGAGGGATTTTTTTCTCTTTTATATATTGTCCAAAGAAGACACAGACTTGTGTGTATTTGAGGGCACTGATGATACAGGGATTCGGTTGGAACCAACGGTGGAAAGTAGATGTGTCGATATTAAGATGTACACATAAGTCCATGACGGTCAAATGGCACGTCTCAAGTAATTTCTTTATTAACAAAATTTTTTTGTTATAAATCTGATTTACTATTTTGTTCTCTTCTTGCTCCGTTAGCGTGTAGTTACGTTTTTGTTTCATTGTCTGTATAAATAATTAGAATTAATGGTGCAAAGTTCTGATAAAAAAAGATATGTTGTGTTGCGTTTATGCGACATACGGAATAAAAAAAAATATTCACCTTTGCCTCCGTTTCTGTTAGAAGCTGAAATATAGGTAAATAACTACGATAATGAAGAAAGATCAGTATTTTAATTTGGAGGTAAATTTGTTGAATGACGACAATATTGCCGGTATGATGTTGGAGTTGGGAGCGGCAAACGCTCTCGGAGTTTATGTGATGTTGCTGTTGCATTTGCGCACGAAGGACAATTACGAAGCGTCATGCAGACCGCTGCCGTTGAAGGCCTTGGCCAAACGCTATGATGTGGATGTGGATTTGATAGGGAGGATACTCCGCGAGTTCGATCTTTTTGAGGTGGATGAGGAACGCCAAATGTTTCGCGCTCCTTATCTGGACAGGGTGATG
>ERZ838577.4369-NODE-4369-length-11948-cov-3.954595_pt1 | contig 11948 bp, 10 predicted proteins | sample MGYA00519682_ERZ838577 | MGnify/ENA primary metagenome ERZ838577 (study PRJEB31850, sample SAMEA3708838) | human gut metagenome | biome: human gut; feature: human-associated habitat; material: faeces | place: China | collected 2014 ...
AAGTATGTTTCATTGCCTCTACTTTGTCAATTCCGTCCTTATCCGGTACTCTCATCAACTTAAACGGCTGTCTGGATGTTCCCAGGATCGTTCCGCCAAGTGTCAGGATTCCCGAAAAATCTTTTGACGTAAGCATCTTAAAATTCGAATAGATCAAACCCTTATATCCATCCTGAAATCCATAAATCTCTACATCATCCCTTTTTGAAACAAGCCCCTTTACGACGCCTCTCATTGCTGCATTCAGTGCCTGGCAGTCGCCGCCACTTGTAAGCATTCCAATTCTTAACATATATCTGCTCCTTTCTATATTGCCTGTGTATTCGTTTGTTCTGCACCATATAGAATTTCCGGTTTAGAAAAGTCCTACCTATGAGCTTACCCACTTTCTGTATACAATACCAGTAAAATTATAACTTATTTTTATGGCCGAGACAATACGAGACAGATGTTTTTTCATCCGGCTCACTCCTGTTGACAAAAATTCCCCTGTCTCTTTTTCCAAAACGTGTTATAATACATGTGGAAAATTTGTGTAGAAAGCAGGTAGTATTGTGGATAAGTTAGATATAAAATTGTGGACACTTGCGTCCAAAGGCCAGATCGTTCCTGACCGTTCATTACTGAAGACACCGGAACAGATTGAAATGATCAAAAAAAGTGCAGAACTGAACACCGCAGTTCTCGACCATGTAGCAGCTCATATTCATGCAGGAATGAGCACTGCCGAAATTGACAAACTTGTATATGATTTCACAACAGAGCACGGAGGAATCCCGGCGCCTCTGAATTATGATGGATTCCCGAAGAGCGTATGTACTTCCATCAACAACGTCATCTGCCACGGTATCCCAAGTGAAAATGAGATTCTAATCGATGGAGATATCATCAACGTAGATGTGTCTACGATTTTAAACGGATATTTCTCTGATGCATCCCGTATGTTCACGATCGGTGACGTATCACCGGAAGCCGAACGTATTGTCCGTGTTACAAAAGAATGCGTAGAGCTTGGACTTAAAGCAGCAAAACCTTGGGGACATCTTGGAGACATTGCTTACGCGATCAATTCACATGCACAGGAAAATGGATATTCTGTCGTAGAGGAGATCGGCGGCCATGGAATCGGTCTGGAATTCCACGAAGAGCCATTCGTAAGTTATGTTACTCCGAAGGGCAGTGAGATGGTTCTGGTTCCTGGTATGATGTTCACGATCGAGCCGATGATCAATCAGGGTTCTCCGGAATTCTATGTAGATGAAGACAACGGATGGACCGTTTATACGGATGACGACGGTCTTTCTGCTCAGATTGAATATATGGTTCTTATTAAAGAAGATGGTGTAGAAGTTCTTACAAAATAATATAATTTTGCATTATCGAAACCAGATCTTACATTATTATGTTTGTATAAAAACGTAAAAAAAGATTACCGGAAAACGCACTACATTTTCCGGTAATCTTTTTATTTTCTTTATTTCACTATTAGTCTGTTTGTATCTTCTTTACAAAATTCACTATTAGCCGGTCCATACCCATTCTACAAAATATACAGCCAGTCATGATCCTCTTCATTTCTCATTCCCAGTACAAGTGCCGAATGTGGTCCCATGTTCGCAACCACTTCTCCGTCTTCTACCAGATACTCTTCGTACTCTGTTGTATATCCTTCTTTGTAAGAATATAGCAGACGTTTCATGCGGCATTTTATCGGAATCTCTGCTTCCCATACAGGAACTTTTACTTCCGCACGTTCGCTGCGGTTATTGATCACAACAATGATCCGGTCATGCCCTTTAAATCTCGCATAAGACAGGATATTTTCCTCTCCGCCAAGAATCTTCAACGAACCGGTCTTAAGTGCCGGATGCTCTTTGTGGATGCGGATCGCTTCTTTGTGGAATGCGATCAGTTCCTGATCTTCATGTCCCCACGGATAGGTTCTTCTGTTATCCGGATCTGTAAATCCACAGACACCAGCCTCATCACCATAATATACCGTCGGAGCTCCGACCCAGGTCATCTGCATAACAACCGCTTCACGCATAACCGCTTTATTCACATACTCGTTCGCAGCTTCCGGTCCCAGATGTTCCACACGGCCAACCATGTGATTCGTTCTCGTTAAGAATCTGGAATGATCATGGTTGGAAAGCTCATTCATCGCCACCTGAAGTGACGGAGTCAGCATGTTCGACATGTGATGTGCCATCGAACCGATAAAGTTATCGATGTTGCCAAGGAGCTCTTCTCTCGCCTCATCACTATGCTTTTCCATTCCGGTCAGGAACCATGTAACCGGCTCCATGAACGCATCATAGTTCATAACGGTATCCCACTCATCTCCCTTAAGCCAGTCACTCGGATCGCCGTAATGTTCGGCAAGGATCAGTGCATTCGGATTTGCATCTTTCACGGCTCTTCGGAATTTCTGCCAGAACTCGTGATTGTATTCATTGCTGCGTCCCAGGTCTGCTGCCACATCCAGACGCCATCCATCTACATTATACGGCGGCGATACCCATTTCCGTCCGATATATAAGATATAATTTTCCAGTTTTACAGAATCTTCGTAATTCAGTTTCGGCAGAGTATCATGTCCCCACCAGCCATCATAATTACCATTATACGGCCAGTTCTCCGGTCCTTCTTTGAAGAAACGGAAGTAGCTTCTGTACGGACTGTCTGCCGATACATAAGCACCCGGTTCATAATCCTCTTCACCTTCGTAAATTCTCTCACGGTCCATCCATTTATTGAATGAACCACAGTGGTTGAACACGCCGTCCAGAATCACTTTCATTCCACGGCGATGTAATTCCTCCACCAGTTTAATGAACAACTCATTACTTGCTTCCAGGTTCTTAAGACCTGTCGTGCGTTTTTTATACTTCGTTGCCTGACTGTTGTCCGTCACACCATTCGGAAGCACCTCGCCTCCGTCATCTACGATCTTTCCATAATGCGGATCGATATAATCATAATCCTGGATATCGTATTTGTGGTTGGACGGTGACACAAATAACGGATTAAAATATACGACTTCTACGCCCAGGTCCTGCAGATAATCAAGCTTATCCATGACTCCCTGCAAGTCTCCTCCGTAGAACTCTCTTACACCCATGTTCGCCGGATATTTGTCCCAGTTCGTTACTCTCTGCGAATAATCCCCAATGTAGTAATACTCATTCGTCTCTACATCATTTGACTTATCTCCGTTATAAAAGCGGTCTGTAAATATCTGATACATAACCGCTCCCTTTGCCCAGTCCGGTGTGGAAAATCCAGGTACTACAACAAAGTTATAGTACTCCAGGATCTCGCGAGAGATTCCACATCGTCCATAATAATATTTTTCTGTCCCAGACTGCACTTCGAAACAATATCTGAACGGCTCTTCCCCCAGACGTGTCTCGAACGTATAATAATCAAACTCTCCCTGTGTGCATTCTTTTTCCATTACATATGTGTCAGCCGATGTCACAAGCCCTACTCTGTCTGCATCATCCTTCGCCGTACGGAACCGAAACGTTACCAGTTCATTCTCCTTCGGTTCAGGGGGATATACATACCCTTCTGTTCCATCGCAAAATAAAGCCGCCTTATTCATATAACTAACACCTCTCTCATTTTTTGTTTCCGGAAAGGAAAGCTCTTCCTCCTAGTCCTCCGATACATCTTCCGGGAACAGCGCTTCAAATTCTTCCCGGGAAATCTTTTCTTTTTCCAACAGAAGATCTGCGCATGCATGCAGAACATCATCATATTTTCTAATGATATGTCTTGCTCTGTCATAACATTCATCAATAATTCTCTTTACTTCCTGGTCGATCACAGTCGCCACGCCCTCTCCGTAGCCTCTTGCTGTGTGCGCCAGATCACGTCCGATGAACACCTCATTGTTGTCATCATCATAGTTGATCAGCCCGACTGCTTCCGACATACCGAACTTTGTAACCATGGATTTTGCCAAACCGGTTGCCTGTTTGATATCCTGAGATGCACCGGTTGTAATATCATCAAATACTTCTTCTTCGGCTACACGTCCGCCAAGTGCTACCGTAATATCCTGAAGCATCTTTCCTTTTGTATTAAACATCTCATCCTTTTCCGGAAGCGGCATCGTATATCCGCCCGCACTTCCCGTCGGGATGATTGAAACACTGTATACAGGTCCCACATCCGGAAGCACATGGAACAAGATCGCATGCCCTGCTTCGTGGAATGCTGTGATTCTCTTCTCTTTTTCGGAAATAACGCGGCTCTTCTTCTCCGCACCGATTCCGACTTTGACAAATGCCTTTTTTATGTCTTCCTGTTTTAAGAATACTCTGTTATCCTTTGCAGCCAGAATTGCTGCTTCGTTCAAGAGATTTTCCAGATCAGCTCCGGTAAATCCTGCCGTTGTCTGCGCGATCTGCTGCAGATTGATCTCTTCGCTTAACGGTTTCCCCTTCGCATGTACCTTGAGGATCTCTTCACGGCCCTTAATATCCGGTCTTCCGACCATAACCTTACGGTCGAATCGTCCCGGACGTAAGATTGCAGGGTCAAGAATATCCACACGGTTTGTAGCCGCCATCACAATGATGCCTTCATTCACGCCGAATCCGTCCATCTCTACCAGCAACTGGTTCAGTGTCTGCTCACGCTCATCGTGTCCGCCGCCCATTCCGGTTCCACGGCGTCTTGCAACTGCATCGATCTCATCGATGAAAATGATACACGGTGCATTCTTCTTCGCTTCCTCGAACAAGTCTCTGACACGGGAAGCTCCGACACCAACGAACATTTCCACAAAGTCTGAACCGGAGATCGTAAAGAACGGAACTCCTGCTTCTCCGGCAACTGCTTTGGCAAGCAGCGTCTTACCGGTTCCCGGAGGGCCTACCAGCAACACGCCTTTCGGGATTCTTGCTCCCACCTGGATATATTTCTTCGGAGACTTCAGGAAATCAACGATCTCCTCCAGTTCCTCTTTTTCTTCTTCCAGACCTGCCACCTGGGCAAATGTCACTTTCTTGTCACGGTCTGTGCTCAGTTTTGCACGGCTCTTTCCGAAATTCATTGCTTTCGAATTGGCCCCGCCGCCCTGACGGTTCATCAGACCAAAGATCAGGAACACTCCGACCAGTGTAAGGATAACCGGCAGAAATGTAGTTGCTGCCCAGCTGTCCTGTGGAATATCCGGCATGGTATAATCCACATTCTGCTCTTTCAGGTAATCCTGGATCTCATTTACATCGGAGACATACAGATATCTGACATTATCGGAACTGTCATCTCCCTTCAGCGTAATCTCCACGCGCCCCGTCGGAACGCTCTTGTTCTGATTCACTTCTACAGACTCGATCTTGTCGTTCTGAACCAGCTGTTGGAATTTCTTCCAGGAAATTTCTTTCTCTCGTTGATCGAACTGATTGGTAAACCACAGTGCTGCGAACAAAAATACGACAAACACCAGGAATACAGCACCGTTCAGTCCTCTCGCTTTCTTATTATTCAATTTTCAGGCTCCTTTCTTATGCCGCGCCTTATTCCACGCCCTCTACCACTCCGATGAATGGAAGATTTCTGTATCTCTGGGCGTAATCCAGTCCATATCCCACAACGAATTCGTCCGGGATATTGAATCCGACATAATCTACTTTTACATCTTTTACTCTTCTTTCCGGTTTATCCAGAAGCGTACAGAGCTTCATGCTCTTTGGATTTCTCTTAGATAAGATGTCCATCAGATAATATAATGTTCTTCCGGAGTCAATAATATCCTCCACGATCAGTACATTTTTTCCTTCCAGTGTCTCATCTAAGTCTTTTGCGATCTTAACAACACCGCTTGACTTCGTTCCGTCACCGTAGCTGCTGACACTCATAAAGTCCATTGATACCGGAACGGTGATTCTCTTCGCCAGTTCGCACATGAAGAATACGCCACCCTTCAATACACAGATCAGATGTACCTGCTTTCCGGCATAATCTTTGCTGATCTGTTCGCCAAGCTCTTTGATTCTCTTTGCAACATCCTCTTCAGGAACTAATACTTTTACTCTCTCTGCCATCTTCTTCTCCTCCGTTAAATTCTATTTCCAGAATTCTTCTGGTTTTATCTGTAACCTGATATGCCTGGTTCTGTCTGTATCCGATAATCCACAGAATGTGACTGCCATCTGCTGCCAGCCAGATCTTATCTCTGTCTTCCCGCGGGATCTTCGCATTGATAAAATACTTCTTCAGACTCTGCGTTCCGCCATTTCTGTCGATTGTGATATAGTCACCGGACTCTTTATGTCTTATTTTTACAGTGCTCTTAATTATATCATAGTCAAACCATTTCGTGTAGGTTTTTTTAGGAAATACACTGGTTTGTGGTGTTCGTTCCAGTATGCGCATCTGTACCGGCGGCTTAGAATTTTCTCCGGATTTTTCTTCATCCTTCACTTTATGAAGCCAGATTCCTTCGTAACACCTTTCCCCGGTCATCTCATAAGGTAGCATAATCTTCCGTCCGGTCTGATGTTCCATCAGTTCTTCCACCAGTTTTACGTGGATCTGTTCAATATCTTTTTTGCGTCCTGCCGTTTCGCACAACAGTTCATGGATCAGAAACGTCCGGACAGTCTCATTTACACTTCGGAAACCCTCTTCCAGGATCACTACTCCATCTGCTTTATCTTGTTTGGGTTTTACGCAGTATTTTCTGCATTTTTCCACTTCCTCTTCCATAAATGCCCACACTGTCTGCATTTGCTCCATCGTATCCGCCATATGTGAAACAGCTCTTGGATTAATCTCTCGTTCCAGGTATGGGATCACATGATTTCTAAGACGATTCCTTGTATAATGGTCTTCCAGATTCGTCTCATCGGTACAATAGTCTATATTATTTTCTTTTAAATATTCTTCGATTTCCTGTCTTCTTACCCCCAGAAGCGGCCGGATATACTTTCCGTCAACCGGACTGATCCCGCCGATCCCTTTAAGACCACATCCACGGCTTAAATTCCACAGAAGTGTCTCCGCATTGTCATTCTGATGATGCGCCAGCGCAATCCTCGTTCCGTTTTTCCGGTGACAGACTTCTTCGAATATATGTCTTCTGACATTCCTTCCTGCCTCTTCGAGCGTCAGCTTCTGTTCTTTCGCATATCTTCCGACATCTTCATGAAAAGCCAGAAGTTCAACATCCAGCTTCTCACAAAGGGCTCTGACGTAATTCTCATCTGCATCCGCACTTTCTCCGCGAAGTCCGTGATGAATATGCACTACCGTCAACCCAAACCGCATTTCCTTTTGAAGTTTTACAAGCATGAAAAGAAGGCATACGGAGTCTGCACCTCCCGATACGCCTGCAATTACATGATCTTTTTCCTGCAGCATATGGTATTTTTTCACATATGCCCTCACCCGTTCATACATTCCGGTCTTCCTTTTTATCTGATTTGTTTTCATATTTTTTCGAAATATATAACTCTTTTATTTGTTTCGATATCATGATAAATATATATAATTTCTTATAGAAAGTCAACTTATCGGAAAGTCAGCTCACGCCCCACAGGCCGATCACAAGGATCGTCATATCATCCAGTGGCATTTCTCCCGAATATTTCAACACCTCACTTAGAATGCTTCTTGCAAACTCTGTCGGATTTACAATATTCGTGTTTTGAATAATATCTATCATCTGTTCTTCCTGTTCTTTTGCCGGAAGTGCATCCAGAACTCCGTCCGTCACCATGACCACATAATCCCCGGATTCCAGATCACACACTTCCCGGTCAATCTCAATATTCTGTATAACCCCGATCGGAAGTGTTGTTGATACAATTTTTTCAACTTTATCCTTCTTTTTGATAAATGTTGCGGCCGCGCCCGCCTTTACAAATTCACAGCTTCCACGATACAGATCAAACAGACATACATCCAGTGTGCAGAATTTCACTTCTTCCCTTCCGATCACCAGCGCCGTATTCATCATCTGCACCGCCGTCTCTACCGGGAATCCTGCCTCTAACAGTTCTTCTAACATTTCTACCACCATCGTACTGTCCCGGAATGCTTCTTCTCCCGATCCCATTCCATCAGAAAGCGCGATTCCTTTGCGGCCTCCCGGCAGATCTTTCATAAGAAAAGTATCCCCAGATATCTGCTCCAGTCCTTTTCCGATCCGGGCAATCCCCTGAAGCGTCTGGAATTTCGCACCTTCCACACATGCAATGGTGCCATATTCCCCTCCTATCACAAGTCGTTCTCCCTGTCTTGGGATCATGGTTCTTCCTATACATTTTCCCACCAGAAATGCGATATCTTTTGCAAGGATTACCCGTCCCTTAACCGCTTTTACCGTCAGATGTACCTCATATTTTCCCTGCTGGGTCATATAAAATACAATCGATAACATCTTTACATTCTCTTTTTTTAAGGCTGTTTTTATACGTTTTTCCAGATATTCATCCTGAAAGATCCCCGCATCCAGTTCTCTGGTTGTATACTGTATCATCTTTGCAAAGCTTGTAAGCTGTGTGGCATATCCTTCTCTTGTCTGCAGCATCCTGTGATTCCACATCAATATCTGTTTGGCATTTTCAAACACTTCCAGACTTTCCCTTAGGAAACGCGGCGCAAGCATGCATTGCCTTTTCAGTCTTTTTTTCAATTCCATATTCAGTTCTGCACCATACTCTTCTGCTGCACACATGATTTCATACATCATCTGATATGTTTTCTCCCGCCTCTCGCCGAGACACACTTCTTTTCGCTCACAACCGGCACAGACATTCCCCGTTACTTTGTCAAACATTTCATCAATTTCTTCTTTGGACAATGTTCCTTTATAATGTTCCATATTTAAAAATGTTTTTGATAGATGCTGCAGAGACTCCGCAAATTTGTCCATCTGCACCACATATGGATTCACAAATATTTCCTGTTCTTTTATCCGTGCCACTTTATTGCTCCCCTTTCGACCTTTTCTTTTTATTTCCCCGATAAACAGAAAAAAGCTTCAGGAATCTCTTCCTGAAGCTTATCATTTGTTCCGAGTACTCTTATTTTGCTTTGAAAATTATCTCATTATTATGTACCAGACCCAGCTTTTCTTTCGCCACGTCTTCTACGTATTTGTCTGTTCCGACATATTTATCTAATTCTTTGATCTCTTTTGACCGGTCTTTTTCTGCCTGGATCTGCTCTTTCAGTTCTGTCTCCTGCGCCTGATATTCTCTGTTCTTCGCCTTTAACGTCATACTGTTCGCAGACACCATAACTGTCAGCAAAAGAACAACAGCACTAATCGCCAGCACACTTCTCTTATGATCCTGAGAACGCCTGCACTGCCGTCTTCTGCGGTTTCTCTGTTTTACATCTTTCATCTTATTTTACTCACCCTTGTTTGACATCTCTGTCATTCCACTCACCTGTTAATTGCCTTTATTCTATCTTTTTTTCCGGCCTTTTTCAAGTGTTTCATCCAAAAACCCGCTCCCCGGACATACAATTTTTCGATACCACTTCCTGACAGCCACTAGAAAAACCGACATAGCTGATGCTCCAAGCCCAATACCTAGTACAAAATACCACCTTACACTACCACTACTTGTGTAGTAAATCTGCACAAACAAAAAAATTGCGGTTCCGACCCAGTATGCCAGATCTTCCAGCTCAATAATCCAGTGCGTATGATGTATCATATTTCGCAGACAGCTTATGCAGCGGTATACAAGACGTACAATTGCTCCGGACAATATTGCAGAAAGAAATATAAATAATTCTTTTGTTATTCCCATCTCATATTTCCATCCCGTTTCATAAATTTCACCGGATTTCTCTCCGCTTTTTCAGCGAAACAATTTTCCAAACAGACTTTCCGCCTGTTTTCCGGGAGACTGTATATCCGAATAAGAGATACTTTCAATGTTGCCGGACAGATCAATCTCTCCCTTTTCCAGATTCACCCGGTTTACATGCAGATCCGTGCCCTTTACCATGAGCATTCCCTGCTCCGTCTCCAACAATATCTCATTCAGATTAAAAGACAGGACATCCAACACTCCGGTCACCAGTCCGGTTTTCCGGTTATTTAATACCAGTTTATGGCTTTTTTGTACTGCTGTGGTCTCCAAACCTATCACAACCTTTCTTACTAATCATATGAACGGGAATCACAAATTATGACTTTTCATATGATCACTTAAGAAAGGTTGTGCTGATCTGCTGATTTTTCGCAGGCTCTTTATTTATTTTATAAATATTTGAACAGGTCTCCTGCCTCTTCTTTTTTTGTCGTATCCTTGATATCAAGTACTTCTACTTTTACGGTTCTTGTTCCAAACTGGATTTCTATGATATCTCCCGGTTTTACCTTTACCGATGCCTTGGCCGGCTTGTCATTCACCAGTACACGACCGGCATCGCAGGCTTCGTTAGCTACGGTCCGGCGTTTGATCAGTCTGGAAACTTTTAAAAATTTATCTAATCTCATATCTTTATTCTCCTGCATACTTTGGTATCTACAGTGCCTGTAGGTTGCAGCTTCTTTCGAACGCATAACGATTGAAAAAACCGGAGGGCATCAAGATACTCTCCGGCATAAAATACATTTATAAATATTACAATTCAGACTACTCGTTGATAGCATCCTTTAATGCTTTACCAGCTTTGAATTTTGGTGCTTTACATGCAGCAATCTTCATAGTCTCGCCTGTCTGAGGATTTCTTCCTTCTCTTTCAGCTCTCATGCTTACTTCGAAAGTACCAAATCCAACAACCTGTACTTTATGTTCTTTCTTTAATTCTTCTGTAACAACATCGATAAAAGCTTTTAAAGCTTTTTCAGAGTCTTTCTTTGATAATTCTGCCTGGTCAGCAATTGCTGCGATCAGTTCTGTCTTATTCATGGATTGTTCCTCCTCTTATTTACATTTAGAATTCACGATTTCAATTCTTTTTATACAAAGTCAACGTCCATACCCGTCATATGGCATGCCTTTATGTACTGTTATACCTGTTTTCACTGTGAATGTCAAGGTAAATCCCCCGTTTCCCCTGTATTTTCAAGCTTTTTCGCTATTTTACCATACCTTTAAAGTTCAAATCCAAATACTTCTTTTAAAAACATTTTTTTCTCTTCTGTCTGCCTTATCGCAGTCTGAAGCTTTTCTATGTTTTTTACCGATATCCATGCTTTATTTGTACAATAATACGAATTGGCCGTTTTCCAGAATTTTTCCGGATATGCCATATACAGATACAGATAGTTCAGTTCCACGGCAGTCAGCCGGCGCACACGGTCATACGCACAGATGAGATCCATGCCAAGTCCGGTGTTCCAGTTGTTTTTTTCCAGCATTTTCCGCATGTAATTCGCCAGATCGCTGACCTGTATCTGATAGGAAAAGCACTCAAAATGGACAATGCCGATTCCGTTTTTGGAAAACAGAATATTGTGCTGGTTATAGTCACCGTGACAAAACCCGGCGCTCTGCCCGCCCTGTCCCATCGCCGAAAGTTCCTGTGCCACCTGCCTTGCTTTTTCCATAAAGCGCTCATACTGCCCGTAAAAGAGCACTTCAAAATCATTCTTTTTCTTCTTGGACCGTATGTAATTCCGGACTTTGACCAGTTCCCGGTTATGTTTCTCATACAGTTCCTGCAGTTCATTCGGGTCGTTGCAGACAAACTCCGGAACCGTCTCCGAATAAGTTCCCGCCGCATTGTGCAGCATTGCCAGTTTTTCCGCCCCCGCGATCATGTCCGCCCGGTTTCTGGTGTCACCCTCGCTCCCGGAAACAGCCGTCAATACCATATACTTTGTCTCATCCTCCGCGACGGCAATCGGGGCGTCCTCCTTCGTCCGCACGACCTGCTCCGTTAAGAGTCCCTGTCCACCCAGATGCCCGAGTATGGCAGAGAGAAACTCTGCCCGCTCCGCCGAGCCTTTGTATTCTTTT
>ERZ838577.4372-NODE-4372-length-11941-cov-6.618795_pt1 | contig 11941 bp, 9 predicted proteins | sample MGYA00519682_ERZ838577 | MGnify/ENA primary metagenome ERZ838577 (study PRJEB31850, sample SAMEA3708838) | human gut metagenome | biome: human gut; feature: human-associated habitat; material: faeces | place: China | collected 2014 ...
GATATGCACAACTTATTTCCTGACATTTTTTAGTGAATTAATTCCGCCAACGGGTAATATCAAATTTGACAAGGCTGTTTCGGCAGCCTTTACGGGACATCGCTTTTATAATTTCTCACAAAAAGAGGTTATAAAAGGGCGGCTGACCCAAGTCATGCTCGGAGCATACGAGCATGGCATTCGCAATTTCATTTCGGGATTCGCCATCGGCATAGACCTTATGGCGGCGCAGATTGTGCAGTCGTTGAAACTTTCGTGTCCAGGAATGACGCTTACAGCCGCCATTCCTTTTAGAGGCCAGGCGGATAGATTCAATGTTAATGATAAGATGATTTATGAAGAATTGATGGCATCTGCAGACGAGGTGATAATCCTTTCAGAACGATATTATACAAGATGTTTTCTTGATAGAGATGAGTTCATGGTTGAGAATGCTTCACTTCTCATTGCCTTCTATGATGGGCGAGAGAAAGGCGGAACATACTATACCATTAAGAAAGCAAGACATTCCGGCATTCCGGTGGTTAATGTGTATTGAGTGATAATCAAAAATCAAATATATGGACGAGTTTGTTGCCATTATCGTTATCTATCTTGTTTTCCGTGTCATTATAGCCTTTCTGGGCGTATGGTGGCACGGTGGCAAGCATAACGATTTCAGACGGGATAGATAGTCGCCTAATCAAGGTAAGGCTATATGTTGTGTAGGGGCATTTCACACATTGCTTCTACCGAGTTGTTATGTCTGTAGAATGTTGTGCCATGATTTCTGTCACTATAGAGATTATTGAGACTATCTGGATGATATAAATATAAGGACTTCTTTGCTTGGTGTAAAATTTAGAATAGCCACAAGGAGAGCAGATAACAGGAAATAATACCCCAAAATATAGAATAAGGGATAATTATTTGCCTTAAAATATAATTTCTTTCCTAATGATTCGTTTGTTATAAAAAAACATATAACTTTGAAGTCACAAATAATCATAAGTTATATGACAAGTAATACAGGTCTAAATCGCATCAAAGTTGTGCTTGCTGAAAAACAAAAAACAAATAAGTGGCTCGCAGAACAAATAAACAAAGGTGAGGTAACAATATCGAAGTGGTGCACCAATCGAACTCAACCATCATTGGAAACATTGTATGAAATAGCTAATGTATTGAAGGTTGACGTGAAAGATCTTCTTCAGCCAACAATGCAAGACCACGAGGTGGTCTATATTAAGGTGCCAAAAAGAGACTGATGGTATTGCATAAATTGTTCCTTCTGTAAATTAATGGATGAAATATTAAATCATGAATAAGAATGGTTATAAAATAATGCATATCGGTAACGGAACTGATAGCGTATATGGTAATATTTATATAATACAAGCTAATCCGGTGAAAAGCAATGGCTTTAGTAGGTTTCTTTCTGTGACAATAGATAATGATACCGAGTCGTTTTTTATCCCTATTAATCAAAAACTATTAAATCAAATTTTGACGATAGCAAAAGGGGGTGGTCTTTGGTACCCAAATGAAGATGATTTCGTAGAAGAACGGATTTTCGACGAAGCAAAAATGGATCATATTGCTGTATATCGTCATGTTGGCTTCTTTGGTGATGATTTTGACGAAGATATGAATAGCGGACATGATGTCTGTCTTGTTCCTGACATGCCATTTAAAATTCGCACGTTGAATCAACAGTACTATTCTGGAAATTGGTTTGAGTCTTATTTCTCGTTTAGAAGTTATGTTGAGTCTTTGGCGGAGGGCGATGATGTACGAAATTTCTGGGGATGGCTTTTTGATAGACCGGATTTTAATGGTTTGAAGCCTTGGAATTTACCATTAGATTATGAACGCGAATATGAACGTTTCTTAAACGCATGTGAAGATACAGACAGTTCTGAATATTAAAACTTCAACAAATGAAAATAGTATTTATAGTTTATGCCGTTTCTTGGATAGTTCTTTTGATAGTTTATGCTTGTTCTGCTATAAAGGAGAAGAAGACTAATTTGCTTAACGAAAAGAATCCATGGTATCTTTATTTAGCTATTGTAATGTTAGCACCACTAGCTGTGTTGTTAATTCCTTATATCATTATCGATGGGTATAGAGAAGAAATGAAGCGTAAAAGAAATGAAAAAGAACTAGAGACCCAGAAAAGAATCGAGAATGAGCATCGTGATAATGCAAAGTCTGGATTTATACATGCATCTCTGGATAGAAAAAGCATAAAGGCGACATCAGAGCAGATAGCAATAGGAGGAATGTTAATAAACCTCGTGAAAAGGGGCAATTATGATAAGTTTCTTTCAATATTGGACAAACTATCATTGCCCAAAGGATGTGTACTTGAAGTTGATATGGCAAAGCAGACAGGTATCGGTGACAAGAGTCGTTTATTCGTTAAAAAAGCTTCCTCTTCCGCAAACTATGATTATTTCAAAGATATTATTGTAGAAGATTCTTCTGATGGTGCTTGGCAAGCATATCTTCTTTATTCGCTATGGCATGTTTTACCTACATTTTGGCATGGTGGATATGATACAAGAACATACCTTTTCTCAAAACAAGACCTTAAAGACTTAAGGACATTTGAGAAGGAAGACCAAGAGGTGATAGAGCATCTTGTAAATTATGACTTGATTCCAGAGGTTGTAAAGTCTTCCTATAATGACAAGTATTATGTTACTTGCTGTTACTGGTCTGACTGGGGCGGATTGATTAGAGAACTCGTTGAGATTACTATTGATAAAAATAAAGTTATAGACGTATTCAAAGTTCAGCAAACGGTTGAATTTGAATATGATTGTGGAATATTATTCTAATTTTACTGTTATGGGTATATTTGATTTTTTATTTGAAAACAAGAGAAAAAAGGAACGCATAGAAAAAGAACGTTTAGCAGAGCAAGAACGAATTCGCCTTGCCCGGGAAAAGGAAATCGCAGAAGAGCGTGAAAAGCGTCTTGCTGAAAATCGACGTAAAGAAGAACTGGCAAAACTTCAAGCCGAACAACAAGCACAAAGTCTTTTCTCTGTGTCGATAAAAGAAATTATTCAGGGAACTCCATTTGAGATAAAACTTGGTGTTTCTGTGGTGAAACAGCCATACAACGGAGAAGCAGTACAAGTTAAGACTGATAATAATGCAACTGCGATTGTTAGAAGAGTAACTCAAGATGGAAATATTGATATTACCTTCTCTAATCTTCATGAACTTCAAATAAAAGGGGTAATTCAAGCAAACCTCAATCTTGTTCCTAACTTCGAATATAATAAGGATAGTTATGGGAATGAGTTTGCTTCTGCAGAAATCAACAACTCATTTGCAGCAGTGGCTTCAGGCAAGGAATACATCTCGCTTTTCCAGATTACTAGACAGAAAGGAGAGATTGTCTCTTTCCTTGTAAATAATCTCCCAAATGTGGAAGATTTTTACTATCTTATCATGTTAAGACAAAGCAAATAGTATATGGCAACTTGGTCACATACAGAAATAAATATTGATGGAAGGCTTGTAAAAGCACAAGCCCCTATAATCGTGTCTGCAAGTAGAAGCACAGACATTCCTGCATTCTATGCAGAATGGTTTTTTAAACGTTTTGAATTGGGGTACTCCGCATGGACAAACCCTTTCAATGGTGTTAAATCATACGTTTCCTATGAAAAGACACGTTTCGTCGTGTTTTGGTCAAAGAATCCGAGGCCGCTTTTGGACTATCTTCATATTCTCGAAAAGCGTAATATTAAATGTTATATACAATACACGCTTAATGACTATGAAGCAGAGAAATTGGAAAAAGTTCCATCTTTAGAAAAACGTATCGAGACTTTCAAATTACTAGTTGAACGTCTTGGGAAAGGTTCTGTTGTATGGAGATTTGATCCAATGATTTTGACTGATGATATTTCTGTTGAATCACTTCTTGGAAAGGTTAAGAATATCGGTGACCAATTGAAAGGCTATACAGAAAAACTCGTTTTCAGTTATGCAGATATAGCCCAGTATAAAAAGGTGAAATCTAACCTTGAAAGGAATGGTATTCCTTATCATGAATGGTCTGAGGAACAAATGGAAGAGTTTGCTCAGAAACTATCCATCATGAATAAAGAACGTGGTTGGAACTACACTTTGGCGACATGTGGAGAGAAAATTGATATAAGCAAATATGGCATAGAACACAACCGCTGTATTGATGGTGATCTCATTACTCGTATTGCTTGGGAAGATGCTGAACTTATGAAGTTCATGAAGGTAAAAATAAAAGATATGCCTGAGCCCTTGTTATTTGGAGAAGTAGAAGTTCCGCAAGGTGCAATCATGTTGCCGAACGGAAAATACTTCATAAGCGCACATAAGAAGGATGTAGGTCAGCGTGAACTTTGTGGCTGTATGGCTGCAAAGGATATTGGAGAATACAATACTTGTCCACATCTTTGCGAATACTGTTATGCAAACGCTTCAAAGGATGTAGCTATCAGAAATTGGAAGCAACATCAAATAAATCCGAATGCTGAAACTATAATTGGTAAATAGTAGTTATGTCAAATTTCTCAAAGCAATTCATAAATAGAGGGGATATATCTTTTATGGGAATGCGTAGCACTGCCATCTCACTATTATCTACAGACAAGACAGAGCTTGATAAACTGTACAACGATTTAAAACGTGGTACAGATATTCTGGATGATGAACCACACCTCAATATGTATTTAAGAAGTTTCGGAAAGATGCACAAGGCAAAACTCGATACTGCTTTTACTTGCTTGCCTGATGCCACTTCTATCTTTTCTGAGAATATTGAGATTTATGACTGGGGATGCGGTCAAGGAACAGCATCTATCTGCTTACTTGACTTTCTTGCTTCCAATCATATACGACATAATATCGTTCAGGTTAACTTGGTTGAACCTTCCGTTCCAGCTACGAGGAGAGCAAAGGAAATCATCTCATGCTATGACCCAAGTATAAAAGTCAATGTCTTGAACAAGGTCTTTGATGATTTGACAGAAACAGATTTTGCTCGAACCAATAATAGGAAACTACATTTGTTCAGTAATATTCTTGATGTGGATGCATTTGATCTTGCTCAGTTCACATTTTTATTTCAGCAATGTTTTTGGGGGGAAAACTATTTTGTCTGTGTAGGGCCTTATTATTCAAATAACAAGAGAGTAGATGAGTTTATCACTGCCATAAGTCCTGATGATACATATGCTGTTTACAATAGAGAACGGGGCATGTGGAAAAACGATTGGACTATTTCTCTTCGCATTTTCTTCAAAGAATTTTGTAGGATTGAAAGTATTCAAGATATTCGTAAACGTATTGAAGAGTCACATAAGAAGGATCAGTTCTTTGCTGGATATATTCTTGATTCTATTGCAGAGGAATATACTAAGTCGGATATTGAAAAGGAAATTGAAGCCTTATTCAATTCGCTATCAGCTTTTGATGTTAAGTCAAATAAGTCACTCAACAATATGAAAGACTGCAACCCTAAACTTGCAGTTCTTGCTAACATTGTATCACGTGGCTTGCCAACTAAAGCTCCTGTTGCGGTTGAAAATATATTCTCTGATGCTTATGGAATTTCGACAAAACCCGCAGAAAACGCTATTTTATATTACAAGTCAAGACATAAGATTTCCAAATCTGAGATAAATGATGCTCTTCATGTTATAGACCCACGATTTGACGTGGATTTCTATAACGGCGATATGCTTGAAAGCCAGTTTGAAATAGATTTTGTTTCTAGATATTTGAATCATACTGATAGTCAGTATTTAATTCAGATTTTGGAACCCCAACGTCCCCTTTCTTCTATCGTCAATATACCAGATAGAAGATTCAGCAAAGACCAGCGAGTGGATTTTGCCATTGAGGTGCCTTATGGAGAAGCCAAGACAGGATTTATATTCGAACTTGATGGTGCTCCATATCATTCAAACATATTCCAAAAACTTAGGGACGAAAGAAGAGATAGCATGTCTTCCAATAGTGGGTGGGACACATATCGTTTGGAACAGCTAAAAGACAAGTCTTTCCTGAGGGCTTGGGAACAAGAAGCCTCCTTAAACAAATATCTCTCAACCCTTTGCCGTAATAGTAAGAAAAGTATTACAGGATCTTGGAAAGACACCCTACAGGTCGTTCTGTCTCCGCTTGCAATAGCTCGTGTTGAAAGAATGCTTCTACAGGCAATGCTGACTGGTGCTCTTGATCTTAACTGTGATGAGTGGAATATTCTGGTTGTGGAACGTGATGTCCCTTGTGCTGCCATTGCTATAGAACTTCTCAAAACTTCGTTTGAGAAGATGTCTGCACTTGATGAGAGTTACGACAAACTTCCAAAAATTAATCTTTCGATTGTATCAACAGAAGAATTTGTTGATTCCAAACTTCATATTGGTAAAGCTGTAGAAACATCTATCCCTGCAATTGACTTTAATCTTTGCATAGATGTTTCTGTACTTTTGCGTGACAATATTGATGCTCTACCACTCAATGTGGAAGCGGAAACGATTTACCTAATTCGTACCTCTCACTACAAAAAGAAAGAGAGAACGATTTGCTCTGCAGAAAATATCATATATCCTCCTTTTGTTACCAAAGATTCTACGGGAACCTTTGTGTCTATCAAGGAGAGAGAGTCCGTGCTTACATATTTCCTCCAGAATATATTCAGGAAGCCCTCATTCAGACACGGTCAACTTCCAATCCTTAGCCATTCGTTATCGGACAAAACCACTATCGGACTTCTTCCTACAGGTGGCGGTAAATCTTTAACTTATCAGCTTTCGTCTATATTGCAGCCTGGTGTTACAATTGTTGTTGATCCTCTTGTGTCCTTAATGGTGGACCAAGTTCGTGGATTACACGAATTAAGAATTGATGCAAGTGATTGTGTCAATGCCGGCATGGATGGAAAGGAAAAAGCGAAGAAACTAAATCTTCTACAAAACGGATCGCTTCAGTTCATGCTTTTATCTCCTGAAAGATTTATGATGGAGAACTTCCGTGAGAGCCTTATTACAATGGCAGAAAAGAATCACATCTATTTCGCATATGGCGTAATAGATGAAGTCCATTGTGTTTCAGAATGGGGACATGATTTCCGTACATCGTATTTGCACCTTGGACGTAATATGATAAACTATATGCGTACCAAGTCTGAACGGCCTTTGTCTATTATAGGGTTGACAGCAACAGCATCTTTCGATGTTTTGGCGGACGTAGAACGGGAACTTACATTAGGTGGCAATCTTACTATTGATAGCGAAACTATTGTTCGCCCAGAAAACGATTCTCGTCCAGAACTTACTTATAGAATAATAAATGTTGAATCTAATTTTGAATCTCTAAGAGATGAACATAGTCCTTTCATACTAAAGGCAAAGGATGAATGGGAACTCAAAGACCTAGTTGCAGAAAGTAAGAAACGAAAGATGTATGAGCTTCTGAAAGAGATACCTTCAGATATAGATGTGCTGAATACCCAAGGAGAAAATGAAGCTTGTCATCTTGGCGATTTCGTTCCTGTATCTTTCTATGATGCTGACGATAATTCAAAATATAATAATGCTGGCATTGTGTTCTGCCCACATGCCCATGGTACTTTCGGTGTAGAAGACAACGTTTGGGGTACTCGTGCTGGTATTTCCACAGGATTAATATCCGAATGTAATGATACGTTAAGGGTTGGTACATTCGTTGGAGGAGACCATCCATCAGGTGATATGAAATCGTTTAACGACAATGACCAAAATTTAATGGTGGCAACCAAAGCCTTTGGAATGGGTATAGACAAACCTAATATACGTTATACAATTCATATAAACCATCCTGCATCTATAGAAAGTTATGTCCAGGAAGCTGGTCGTGGCGGTCGTGATAAAAAACATGCAATATCATATGTACTCTATGATCCTACGGAGTATATTTGTCTTACAGTAGACAAAATTAACGACCTCCGTGTGGCAGTAATAAATGTACAGAATACGGACCCAAGTTGGCTTGAATTTTATATTAACAAATTCATTCTTCGTCCTGATTTTATTTCGTTCTGCAAATCCAACAACTGTAGTGAAGAGGTTGCTGGTCTTCTTCTTTCATTATGCAAAGAGAAGGGCTTTATCGAAAATGTAGATAAGAATATTGATTTATGGTTTCATAACAATTCATTCCGAGGCTTATACAAAGAAAAAATTGTTTTGCTGGAAATGACAGACAGAATCCTTAATGTTAAGCCTACATACCTTCAAAAAGTGCAAGGTATGCTGATTGAGGAAACTGGAAATACTGACTTGTTGTTACGACTTGATCTTAATAGAAATGCGATAAAGATATTGTCTCAGGACAATATCCAAAATCAATATGGCTATATATTCCTTGATGAACTCTCACCTAGGTATAATTATGTGAATTTTGATTATGTAACTTGCCAAAGTATTTCGGAATCTCTTATCAATATCCTGCGGAATTATGAAGACCATTCTGCACGTGCGCTAATTCGTCCACTGGAAGGAACAGATAACGCAACAGAAGGAATATATAGCGCAATGTCCAAGGCGGACTCTGATGGATATGTATTTGTTACTGTATCATGGGAAAATCAGATACAACAAGATTTTGAGCAGTTTGAGCAATCTATCAAATCTGAAGTGGCAAAAATCTCCAAAGAACAAGGTTGGGGAAATATAAATGAAGACAGATATGGCAATCTTAAACTGAACAAGGTTGGTGACTTTGATGAGCTAATTGCGCAAATTTCCCAACGTTCTGATGATATAAGGTGGTTGCGCTACCATGCTGCGACAGATATTTATGGTAGGCTAAAAAGATTGTTTTGCCAGAAGAGAGACAAAGATGATACGGATAAAGCCATCTATCGAATGTGCTGTATCGGTTTGGTGGAGGATGTCACTATTGATTATCTTTCTCAAACATACGAATTGAAAATTCGAAAGAGAACAGATGAAGAGTTTAAGCAATATATGCTTGAGTTCTTTAGAAAATATTATTCACTCGAACAGGCTAGAAAAAAAGTAAATGAGATTGATAATCAAAGAGGAAGAAACTATCTTGACAAATGCTTGGGCTATCTTACTGCATTTGTTTACGAGAATCTTGAAAAGAAAAGATTTAGAGCTATCGAGGATATGCGAATCGCATGTGAGGATAGTATAGCGCAACGCGAAGTAAATCAAAATGATGAGTGGCTAAAAGAGTTTATACATCTTTATTTTAACTCAAAGTATGCTCGCCATGACTACGAAGTTGAAGGAAAGTGCTATTCTCTGTCCAAAGATACTGATGAAGATGGGCGAGACGATTTTGACGTGGTACTTAAATATATAGATGTCATCTCTAAAGATAGTTCAGGAAGCGAGATTGATAATGCAAAACATTTGTATGGAGCGACCTTACTGTGTCTAAGAGCTCACACAGATAACGCAGCTCTTCAGCTACTACTTACATATTGCATTGCATTTCTAGGAGCGGGATATAACGAAACTCTAAAGTCAAATGCTCTTGACGGATATGTAGATGGATTCATGTCTCTATATGAAAAAGATGGCAGCAAAATATGGGATTATATAAAAAAATATAATGAACTTATAGCCCTTAAAGCAAGGGCGGATTTTATAATAGACAATCTGGTTAATAATGGCAAAGAATCAATCATGTTATTCGTGCATGAACAAAAATTTGACAAGATTGCAAAAAGATATACACAAGAAATAGTGATATAAATTAAAAATAATAAGATATGGCATACGATATTAATGCGGCTCTTGAACGCCTCGAAAAAAATCTTTTAGAGGTAGAATCTGCCAAAAGACAAGTAGATGAAACTATTGCTACTGGCGAAAGCTTACAGGCAATAATTGGTAAGTATTCAGAAGCACTTGATGCACTGAATAAAGATGTTTCAATGTTTATCAATGAAGTTCATCATTACCAGACACTTAAAACATCTGAGCTTGAGTCTGCAATAAATATGATAAAAGTATCTTGTGATGGAGTTGTAACCAAATTTAAATCGGACATTGCGACTTCCACCGACTCTTTTAATTCAAAGTTTGCAGAAACGATTAACAAGTTCGGTTCTGAGAATGGAAGATTTACAGAACTGGTCAATAAGCTTGTCTCCTTTCAAGATTCTTTTAATAAGGTGACAAATAAAATAAGTGAGGTTGAAAAGAAAGCGGATTTTTTAGCAAAAATTCTTCAGGATTTCCAGAAAGAACAAGATAAGACTCTTTCTGACATCAAAACGACACTCAATAATCTTCCAGCATCAGTTAAAGCCCAGATTGATGATGTCAGATTATTAATTAATAATCATGTGTCTGTCTTGAACTCTAAGGCTGATGAGATTGTCACAAAAGCCAATCAAACCATTCAGAAACTGGAAAATATCAATTCTGTAGTATTAGAGACCAAATCTATATGCAATGGTATAAAAACAGATATTGATAATCTGAAGAGTTCTGTTGATTCCGGTATAAAAACCATAGTGAGTACCGTAAATGTTAATCGTTGGATCCTAATTGCTGGACTTATTTTACTTGCTGCTCTGCACTTGGTTAAGTTCTAACGAAAATGGCATGGTGGGTTATCATCCTATCATGCCACCACCGCTATATAACGAATATGGATACTGGAACATATTTGTTAATAAAATAGATTATGTATCAAAGAAAGGAAAGTGGCAAGAATACGTATTATCCTTCATTTCTATGTATGGAGGTAGATACACCTGGAAATATTTTGAAAGTACTATTGATGCTACTGTCTCTGCTGTGTATTAGCAGGGTTGGCATAGATGTACATGCCAAGTGACCGACGACGTATCAATTCCATCGTCTCTGGATCCCTATATCCTGGCCAAAAGTCCAGAAACAGGGACTTGGTTCCGTTGCGTCTGTCGCGCATTCGGAGATTAACGGATTTACATACTTGCATACTATAGATGAGATTTATTATTAAAATTCGGTTGCAAAATTCCTAAATGATATAATGTTGACATCAGTAAAGAGAAAGTAAATCATACTATTCAGTATAATTTGCTATCAAATCATCACTTTTGAAACGTTTCTCCATAAGTCTGTCAAATTCTTCCTTTCTAAAGAACATGAATTGCCCCCTTTTTACTTTAGTGACTTTGTATTGTTTGACGTAATAATGCACTATATCTTTTGTCATTCCATACTTCTTCATCGCTTCTTCTACGGAATAATAGCGTTCTCTTCCTTCGAAATATCCGGTCTTTAGTTCGTGGATATGTTGCTTTGAATAGTATGTTACACCATATTCTACCTTAGAAGGTATTTTATGTCTGTGGATGAATGAACGTACTGCATCAAATGTCATCTTGTATGTGGTTCGCATTTCTTCAGGAGTAATCCAGTCATTTATGTCCGCATATTTATTCTTTTGGTTGTATAGGATGTCAATAGCCTTCTTCTCATAGAAGTTGAAACATTTTTGTGCAATCTTAGGAGTTTTGTTCTCTCTGGTCATAACACTTACATGCCTAATACTAATCTTGAACATCTCTGCCACCTCCTCTGTTGAGTAATATTCTTCAGGAGTAGGAGGGCATACTTTTTCTTGTGCTTTTGGTTGGAAGACGACTCGCTCTGTTCCATCTGCATTCTCGGCTTTCTTGGTATTACCCATGCGCTGTTGGGTAATTTTGTCAAAGTCGGTTCTATAAATCATAGTGAACTTTCCTCGCTTCTCAGTCCTCACATCGTAGTTTTTTAGTGTATAACTTATTTGATCCTTGGATAAACCATACTTGTTAATTATTTCTTCGTAGGTGTACCAGTCAGGATCCACGTCGCTGCCTTTTTGCTTTATACTGTCGATATGTATCTTTGTCAGGTCAAAAGAGTGTATGACACCGCTCAACCCACAGAGAGAATGTAAT
>ERZ838577.4386-NODE-4386-length-11917-cov-6.864441_pt1 | contig 11917 bp, 8 predicted proteins | sample MGYA00519682_ERZ838577 | MGnify/ENA primary metagenome ERZ838577 (study PRJEB31850, sample SAMEA3708838) | human gut metagenome | biome: human gut; feature: human-associated habitat; material: faeces | place: China | collected 2014 ...
GGATATTATTCAGGTGATAACCAAAGAACTTAATGTGGAAAAATGGCAGGTAGAAGCTGCAGTCAAATTGATTGACGAAGGCTGTACTATCCCGTTTATTTCCCGATACCGTAAAGAAGCAACTGGTTCTTTAAATGATGAACAGCTTCGTACTCTTCATGAAAGACTGACCTATCTTCGTAATCTGGAAGAAAAAAAGAATCAGGTACTTGGAAGTATCGAAGAGCAGGGAAAACTGACGGCAGAGTTGAAGAAACAGATCCTTGATGCACAGACGCTGGTCGTAGTAGAGGATCTTTATCGTCCATTCCGACCGAAACGTCGTACCCGTGCGATCATTGCGAAGGAAAAAGGACTGGAACCGCTGGCGAATATTATTATGCTTCAAATGACAGACAAGCCGATGGAAGAAGAAGCACAGGATTTTGTATCAGAAGAAAAAGGTGTGGAAACAGTAGCAGATGCGATCAATGGAGCCAAAGATATTATTGCAGAGCACATTTCTGATGAGGCAGATTATCGTATTTATCTTCGTAAACTGACTATGGACAGAGGTTCTGTTGCTTCTACAGCGAAGAAACCGGAAGAATCTTCTGTTTATGAAATGTATTATGAATTTGAAGAGCCGATCAAAAAGCTTGCGGGACATCGTGTGCTTGCCCTGAATCGTGGTGAGAAAGAAAAAATCCTTACGGTTAAAGTCAATGCACCGGAAGAAGAAGCAATGGGATGGCTTCAGAAACAGGTCATTACAAAAGAAAATCCAATTACAAAACCGATTCTTCGCGAAGTAGTGGAAGACAGTTACAAACGTCTGATCGCACCTGCGATTGAGCGTGAGATCCGAAGTGATCTAACAGAAAAGGCCGAAGACGGGGCAATCCATGTATTTGGAAAGAATCTGGAGCAGCTTCTGATGCAGCCTCCAATCGTTGGTAAAGTAGTTCTTGGATGGGATCCGGCTTTCCGTACAGGCTGTAAACTGGCTGTTGTAGATGAGACAGGAAAGGTTCTTGATACAACTGTTATTTATCCGACAGCACCGACAAATGATGCAAAGATCCGTGCTGCAAAAGAAACACTTAAGAAGCTGATCAAAAAGTATAATGTTTCTCTGATCTCTCTGGGCAATGGAACAGCATCCAGAGAATCTGAGCAGATCATTGTAGATCTTCTGAAAGAAATTCCGGAGAAGGTACAGTATGTGATTACAAATGAGGCAGGAGCTTCTGTATATTCCGCAAGTAAACTGGCAACTGAGGAATTCCCTAATTTTGATGTCGGACAGAGAAGTGCGGCTTCTATCGCAAGACGTCTGCAGGATCCGCTGGCAGAGCTGGTCAAGATCACTCCACAGTCTATCGGTGTAGGACAGTATCAGCATGATATGAATCAGAAGAAGCTCGGAGAGGCTCTGAGTGGAGTCGTAGAGGATTGCGTAAATAAAGTTGGGGTGGATCTGAATACAGCATCTGCATCCCTTCTGGAATATATTTCAGGTATCAGTAAAGTGATTGCGAAGAACATCGTGGCTTATCGTGAAGAGAACGGAAGATTTGAAAGTCGTCGTGAACTTCTCAAAGTTGCAAAACTCGGACCGAAAGCATTTGAACAGTGTGCAGGTTTTGCACGTATCACAGGCGGAAAGAATCCGCTGGATGCGACAAGTGTTCATCCGGAAAGCTATGAAGCTGCGCAGAAGGTTCTGGAAAAACTGGGATACAAACCAGAAGATATCACAGCTGGCAAACTGAGTGGTATTTCCAGACAGATTAAGAATTACAAAAAACTGGCAGAAGAGCTTGGCGTTGGTGAACCGACACTTCGTGATATTGTCAAAGAACTGGAAAAACCGGCACGAGATCCTCGTGATGAGATGCCGAAGCCGGTACTGAGAACAGATGTACTTGATATGAAGGATCTGAAAGAAGGCATGATCCTTAAAGGAACCGTACGTAATGTAATTGACTTTGGGGCGTTTGTCGATATCGGTGTACATCAGGATGGACTTGTGCATATCTCTGAGATGACAGAGAGATATATCAAACATCCACTGGAGGCAGTGTCTGTTGGGGATGTTGTAGATGTACGAGTGATTGGAGTGGATTTGAAGAAGAAGCGAATCAGCTTGTCCATGAAGGGAATCAAATAAAGCAGGGAATCTATTTTAATAGCGGGCTAGCAGATAGGATGAATGATGCGTAAGAGAAGGATGTGTGTGCAGGATGAATGTGCATGAATCCCTGAAACGGCTTCATCGCCCGGAAATACTAAGAATATACCCTGTCTGTTAAAAACATGAATCAAAAGTGCATAACTCGCCTGACGGCTCAGACAATGCACTTTATGCTTCATAACACAGACTGGGTATATTCAAGTATTTCTACGGACGATTGCAGAGGTTTCTGGAATTTATGCACATTATACCTGCCCGTTCAACATACCGGTACTTACGCCTATATTCATCCCATCTGCAGCCCGTTTTTGCATTTTCGTCAGCTTTATAAAAGCCCCCTTAACCCGGACAGCGCTGATTGTAGTATCGCGTGTGGGCGGGCTCCCTCCGGGAAGGAGGCAGCTGAGCGAGATGGGGGAGAAGGTAAAGATAAAATATTTGGAATTAAAAATAGACTTAAGAATATTATAGAAAATATGAGTGGAATTATGATTGGAGCTATTATAGAAACTATAGAATGAATTGAGACGATTTTCTTGCTGTGAACATAAAGTATATTTTTCCCAAATTACAGCAACTAAAAAAAGATATATGATTAATTCAACATCTGCAAGAATCCTGGAAGTTCTTAGGAATGTTCCGAGTGTGTTATTCATGAAAATCACACTGTTTGAGCGTCAGCGAGTTTGTGATTTTTATGAATGCATTTAACACGAGGGTTATTCCTTAGTACTTCCGGATGATGAAGCCGTTGAAAAATCATATATCTTTAATTAGTTGCGTGAATATTAATAGTAATATCAATAGTAATATCAATAGTAATATTACTTCTTTAATGTTTGCGTAAAAGAAAAACCATATCTTTTACGAAATCCCCATCTCAGCTCAGCAGAGCAGAATCATTGGAGAACTCCTGTCCGCTGGCTTTCTCAAACTGATCCAGCAGATTTCTTACCGTAAGCTTCTTCTTTTCTTCCCCCTGAATATCCAGGATGATCTTTCCTTCCATCATCATGATCAGGCGGTTTCCGTGTGTAATAGCATCCTGCATGTTATGAGTGATCATCATTGTTGTCAGATGATCGCGGTTTACGATCATCTCAGTGATCTCAAGGACCTTGGCTGCTGTTTTCGGGTCAAGGGCTGCGGTATGCTCATCGAGGAGCAGAAGCTTTGGTTTCTGGAGGGTTGCCATCAGCAGAGTAAGTGCTTGGCGCTGTCCACCGGAGAGAAGTCCGACTTTGGAAGTAAGGCGATCTTCCAGTCCAAGGCCAAGAATCTTCAGAAGTTCTTTATATTCTTCGCGTTCTTTCTTTGTGATTCCTGGTTTCAGGAAACGTGTTTTGCCGCGACGCTTAGCAAGGGCAAGGTTTTCTTCAATTCCCATTGTGGCAGCTGTTCCTGTCATAGGATCCTGGAATACGCGTCCCAGGTAAGCTGCTCTTTTGTGCTCGGATAATTTGGTAACGTCGATTCCGTCAATGATGATCTGGCCTTCATCGACCATCCAGGTACCTGCAACAGCGTTCAGCATCGTGGATTTACCGGCACCATTACCGCCGATAACAGTTACGAAATCTCCCTCGTTCAGTGTAAGGTTCAGACCATTCAGAGCCACTTTCTCATTAATGGTTCCAGGATTAAAGGTTTTATATATATTCTTAAGTTCTAGCATTATTTGTTACCTCCACGTTTTACTGGTTTAGAAAAATACTTTGCTTTCCAGTATGGAACAGCAAGGAAGACTGCAACTACAAGTGCGGACAGCATCTTCAGAAGGTCTGTATCAATACCCATCCAGATAACTGTCTGGAGTACCAGATAGTAGAGGATAGAACCAAAAGCAACGCTGAGAAGACGAAGCGCAAAGTTATGGAAGATCTTTCCAAAGATTGCTTCACCGATGATAACTGCAGCAAGACCGATAACGATAGCACCACGTCCCATGTTGACATCAGCAAATCCCTGATACTGTGCAAGGAGAGCACTGGAAAGCGCAACCAGTCCGTTGGAAATCATAAGACCAAGAACTTTACATACATCCGTATTGATTCCCTGTGCACGGGACATATTCGGATTACATCCGGTAGCGCGGAGGGAGCATCCAAGTTCTGTACCGAAGAACCAGTAAAGGATTGCAATCAGAACAACGATAAAGATTGCAACGATGAAAATTGTATTCTGATAAAATGGAACATTTTTTACATTACGGAGGGAAACAAGCAGATCAAATTTGTTTCCGTTTACTGCCTGGTTTGCTTTTCCCATGATCTTAAGGTTGGCAGAGTAAAGACCAAGCTGAGTCAGGATTCCAGCGAGGATCGCAGGGATTCCCATGAATGTGTGGAAGATACCTGTAGCGAGACCGGCAAGCATTCCGGCTCCGGTAGCAGCAAGCATAGAAACCCACACACTGTGACCGCTCATCAGCATCATAACGCAGACAGCACCGCCAGTACACATGGTGCCGTCAACAGTAAGGTCGGCTACATCGAGGATACGGAAGGTGAGATAAACACCAATTGCCATGATTCCCCAGATCAGACCCTGCGCAGCAGCGCCTGGAAGTGCATTGATTAAAGTAAGAATATTCATTTTTCAGTTCCTCCTGATAGCACAGAAAGCGAGAAAGGATAATTCCTTTCCCGCTGCCTGTATATATTTGTAATGTTTGATTATCTTCGAAAATTATTCAGCCTCTTCGGTTGTTTCCTCTTCAGATGTCTCGTCTTTTGCTGCATCATCATCAGAAGCTTCTTCTTCGTCTGCACCGATTGCTACATAATCATCCGGAACTTCAATACCGAGTTCTTCACAGATTTCCGGGTTGTATTCTTTTGTGAACTGTGGAGCATATTCAATTGGCATTTTGGAAATATCTTCACCATCTACAAGAACTTTGAGAGCCATTTTACCGGTAGCAACACCGAGGTCATAGTAATTGATGGAAAGTGTGGCAACACCGCATCCTTCGCAGATACCTTCCTCACCTGCGATTACCGGAACTTTTTCCGGAAGACAGATGTTGTTGATGATCTCTGTATTAGATGCAACAGTATTATCAGTCGGAACATAGATCACATCACTCTCAGTAGCTGCTGTTGTAGCAACAGAAGAGAGGTCGTTGGAGTCTGAGAATGCATAGTAAGTACATGTGTAACCTAATTTCTCAAGAGCTGCTTTTACTGTATCAACCTGATACTGGGAATTGGCTTCTGCTGAACAGTAGATAAGACCAACATTTTTTGCATCTGGGAACAGTTCGTTGAGCATTGCAGCCTGATCTTCAAGCGGAGCAAGGTCTGATGTACCGGAGATGTTTTCGCCAACAGTTCCATCGAAATCATCCAGATCAAGTGCTACACCGTATTCTGTAACAGCTGTACCAAGAATCGGGATATCAGATGTTCCTGCTGATGCTGCCTGAAGTGCAGGTGTAGCGTTTGCAAGAATCAGATCAACGTTTTTAGAAACAAAGTCGGTGATGATTGTAGAACATGTATTGGAATCACCCTGAGCGTTCTGCTCATCGAAAGTTACTTTATCGCCAAGTTCTTCTGTGATCGCATCTTTGAATCCCTGTGTTGCAGCGTCCAGTGCTTCGTGCTGTACGAGCTGGCAGATACCGATGTTGTATGTTTTATCATCTGCTTTATCTGCTGCAAATACGCTGACACCACCCATGCCAACTACCATTGTTGCAGACAGAATGCCTGCTAAAATCTGCTTTTTCATATTTTTAATCCTCCTGATTTTACTGATTCATGTTCGAATCAAATTAACTTTTTAAAGTATAACACTTTAACGTGAAAAAGTCAAGAAAATTATTATTTCCTAATTAATATACAAAAAAAATTAGGTTATCAAATAAATAGTACGTTTTTTGCAAATTTATTGACAATTTAAAAAGCGCCATGTATAGTAAAAGTACTTGCAAAGAGGCGTAACTGAGAAAGTTGTGCCTCTTTTGTTCCGCAACAGGAGTAAGAGCACAGAAAATGGAGGAAAGAAGAATGAAAAAAGCATTGGCAATTGGACTTGCAGCAGCTATGGCAGTTACTATGACTGCACCTGTATACGCAAGTGACGACAGCGAAAGTGGCAAGGGTATTGCAAAGGAAGACCTCAAGATTGGCGCAATCTACATCGGTGATGAGAACGAAGGTTACACAGCAGCTCATATGGCTGGTATTGATGAAATGCAGGAGGCACTTGGCCTTGACGATTCACAGGTTATCGAAAAAACTCTGATCGGCGAAGATGAAGGATGCTACGATGCAGCAGCAGACCTTGCAGATCAGGGCTGCCAGATCATCTTTGCAAACAGCTTCGGACATGAGACTTATATCCTTGAAGCAGCAGGAGAATATCCGGATGTGCAGTTCTGTCATGCAACTGGAACTCAGGCAGCATCAAGCGGACTTTCCAATATGCACAACTACTTCACAAACATTTATGAAGCTCGTTATGTGTCCGGTGTAGTAGCTGGCCTTAAACTGAATCAGATGATCGAAGATGGAACGATCACAGAAGATAGCTGCAAGATGGGTTATGTTGGTGCATTCCCGTACGCAGAGGTTATTTCCGGATATACTTCTTTCTACCTTGGCGCAAAGAGTGTATGCCCGTCCGTAACTATGGAAGTAAAATATACAAACAGCTGGGCAAGCTTCGACCTTGAAAAAGAATGTGCAGATGCGCTGATTTCTGATGGATGTGTTCTGATCAGCCAGCACGCAGATACAACAGGTGCTCCGACAGCATGTGAAGCAGCAGGCGTTCCTTGCGTTGGATACAATATTGATATGACATCTGTTGCACCGAATACAGCTCTTACTTCTGCATCTATGGACTGGGGTGTATATTACACATATGCAGTACAGTGCATGCTTGATGGAACAGCAATTGATACTGACTGGTGCAAAGGCTTCTCCGACGGCGCTGACAAGATCACACCTCTCAATGAGAAAGTTGTAGCAGAAGGAACAGACGAAAAAGTAAAAGAAGTGGAAGATGCACTTGCAGACGGATCCCTTCATGTATTCGATACTTCTACATTTACAGTAGATGGCAAAGAACTTACTACTTATAAGAAAGATGGCAGTGATACAGAATATGTTTCTGACGGATATTTCCATGAATCAGAATATGGTTCTGCACCGGCATTCGATGTAGCTATCGATGGAATCACATCTATCACAGAATAAGATCTGAAACAGGCGGAGCTGCTGGGTCAGCAGCTCTGCTTTTTTTCTTGTTATACGTGCAAAGGAAGTCTTCAGGGCGGAGGTTTCTTTTGCAGATATGACAATATATCAGATAAAAGGAGGGAACGATAGTGGAAGAAACTTATGCACTTGAGCTTAGAGATATTTCCAAGCGATTTGGATCAGTTCAGGCGAATGACCATGTAAATCTTACACTGAGGAAATCAGAGATTCTCGCAATTTTAGGTGAGAATGGAAGCGGTAAAACGACTCTGATGAATATGATCTATGGAATTTATTATCCAGATGAAGGTCATATTTTTGTAAATGGGAAGGAAGTAAAAATCCGTTCGCCAAAAGACTCCTATGAATTAGGAATAGGTATGGTACATCAGCATTTCAAACTGGTAGATGTACTTACGGCAGCAGAAAATATTGTATTGGGCCTGCCTGGTAAGGCCAGACTCAATATGAAAAAAATAACCGAAGATATTCAGAAACTGGTCAATAAATATGGTTTTGATCTGGACCTTTCCAAAAAAATCTACGAAATGTCCGTTTCTGAAAAACAGACAGTTGAAATTGTGAAGATGCTGTATCGTGGAGCAAGGATCCTGATCCTGGATGAGCCGACAGCAGTGTTGACGCCACAGGAAGCCGACAGGCTGTTCGATATTCTTCGAAACATGCGTGACGATGGATGTTCGATCATTATCATTACCCATAAATTGCAGGAGGTTCTTGCTTTGTCTGACCGCGTTGCAATTCTTCGAAAGGGTCAGTATATTGACACGGTAGAGACAGCACAGGCCAATGTGCAGAGTCTTTCAGAAATGATGGTTGGAGCCAAAGTAGATCTGAACATTGAACGTCCGAAACCTGAAAATGTAAAACCGCGTCTGATCATTGATGGAATCAACTGTAAGGACAAAGAAAATGTCAAGACACTGGATGATGTGGATCTGACAGTCAATACAGGGGAGATTCTTGGAATTGCCGGCATTTCAGGAAGTGGACAGAAAGAACTTCTTGAGGCGATTGCAGGACTGCAGAATGTAGAAAGCGGTTCCATACGTCTGTTGGATGATAACGGAGGCGAAATGGAACTTTCCGGAATGGATTCTATTTCCATTAATGAAGCGGGAATCAGCCTTGCTTTCGTTCCGGAGGATCGTATTGGTATGGGACTTGTCGGTGATATGGACATGACGGACAATATGATGATTCGAAGTTATCGTAATGGAAAGGGGCCTTTCCTGGATCGTAAGGGACCTAGAGCACTTGCAGAGAAGATCAAAGATCAGCTGGAAGTTATGACACCAAGTATTTCTGCACCGGTTCGCCAGATGTCAGGTGGTAATGTACAGAAAGTTCTGGTAGGAAGAGAAATCGCACAGAATCCAAAAGTTCTTCTTGTAGCATTCCCGACTCGCGGTGTGGATATCAATACCTCTCATGTTATTTATCAGCTTCTGAATGAGCAGAAGAAAAAAGGCGTAGCAGTTGTTTGTGTAATTGAAGATCTTGATGTAGTACTTGAACTCTGTGACCGCATTGCGGTACTGTGTGGAGGAAAAATCAGCGGAGTGGTTGATGGCAGAACTGCAACCAAAGAAGAAATCGGTCTTCTCATGACGAAACATGAAAAAGGAGGGGTTGTCAATGAATAAAGAACCTTTCTTACAGGTAAGTAAAAGAAGAAACAAAGCCGGATGGCAGGAAAGACTGCTGATTCGATTTATTGCGCTGATCCTTGCACTGATCGTGTGCGGTGCTGTAATCGTCGCACTTGTCAAGATGAATCCGGTAGATGTATATAAAGCAATCTGGGATGGAGCAATGGGATCGGAACGTCGTATCTGGCAGACAATACGTGATACGATGGTTCTTCTGTGTATTGCAATCGGACTTGCTCCGGCATTCAAAATGAAATTCTGGAATATCGGTGCAGAAGGTCAGATCCTGATCGGTGGAGCCTGCTCTGCAGCAGTCATGATCTATGCCGGTGATAAAATGTCACCGGTGATCTTACTTATTGTTATGTTTATTGCAAGTGCACTTGGCGGCATGATATGGGGTATGATCCCGGCGGTATTCAAAGCATACTGGAATACAAATGAAACACTTTTTACTCTGATGCTGAATTATGTTGCCATGCAGGTGGTTACATATTGTATCGTTTTCTGGGAAAATCCAAAAGGCTCCAATACTGTTGGTATCATTAATCAGGCAACACAGGCAGGCTGGCTGCCGGAACTGTTTGGACAGAAATACGGCTGGAATGTTCTGATCGTTCTGATTTTGACTGTTGGGATGTTCATTTATCTGAAATACTGCAAACAGGGTTATGAGATCGCTGTAGTTGGTGAGAGTGAGAATACTGCAAAATATGCCGGTATCCATGTAAAGAAAGTTATTATCCGTACCATGGCAATCTCTGGTGCAATCTGTGGTATCGCAGGATTTGTTATTGTAAGTGGTGCGAGCCATACAATCTCTACTGCAACAGCAGGAGGACGTGGATTTACAGCAATCATCGTTGCATGGCTTTCCAAATTCAATACTTTTATTATGGTGGCTGTATCTTTTGGTATTGTATTTATGAATCAGGGTGCTGTTCAGATTGCGACTCAGTATGGATTGAATGAAAATGCATCCGATGTTATTCTCGGCATTATTCTGTTTTTCCTGATCGGGGCAGAATTCTTTATCAACTACAGAGTAAAGCGTACAAAAAAATAGGAGGTAGATGCAATGAGTGTACTGATAATTTTTATTCAAAAAGCAATTGTCCAGGGCATCTGTATTCTGTATGGTGCGCTTGGGGAGATTATGACAGAAAAATCCGGCAACCTGAATCTTGGTATTCCGGGAATCATGTATATGGGCGGTATTGCCGGACTGATGGGAGCTTTCCTTTATGAAAAAGACAATCCGGATCCAAATGCTTTTATAGGTGTACTGATTTCTTTTGTATGCGCATTTGCATGCGCTATGATCGGAGGTCTGATCTACAGTATCCTGACGATCACGCTTCGTGTAAATCAGAATGTAACCGGTCTTGCACTGACCATCTTTGGTACAGGGTTTGGTAACTTCTTCGGTGGTTCTATTTCCAAACTTGCAGGTGGTGTCGGACAGATTTCCGTAAAAGTGACCGGAAGTGCCTATACGGCAAAAATCCCGGGACTTTCAAAGATTCCGGTGATCGGTGATATTTTGTTTAATTATGGTTTTATGACATATCTTTGTGTGATCGCGGCAGTTGTACTGTCTTTCTTCTTATTTAAGACAAGAGCGGGACTGAACCTTCGTGCAATTGGGGAAAATCCGGGAACTGCGGATGCGGCAGGCATCAATGTAATCAAATACAAGTACTTGTCTACATGTATCGGCGCAGGTCTTGCAGGTCTTGGCGGACTTTATTTCGTCATGGAATATTCCGGTGGAACATGGACCGACAATGGATTTGGTGACCGCGGATGGCTGGCTGTTGCGCTGGTAATCTTTGCATTGTGGAAACCGTTGAATGCAATCTGGGGTGCATTCCTTTTCGGAGCACTGTATATTCTGTATCTTTATATCCCGGGACTGGGACGAAGCATGCAGGAGGTATTTAAGGCATTGCCGTATGTGGTAACGATCATTGTGCTTGTATTTACAAGCTTCCGAAAGAAGAAGGAACATCAGCCGCCGGCAGCGCTCGGATTACCGTATTTCCGAGAAGAAAGATAGGATAAAGGATTCCCGGTGAGGGGAATTTGAAGCAAATGAACTCCAGGAAGGGGAATGTGTAGAGCCTTCTCTGGATCTGTCTCAATTCAGAACTTCTAAGGTACCATGGTGTACAGAACTTTGCTAAAAACGATACGGAAAATGCTGAACTCGCTGACGCTCAGACAGCAGCATTTTCTGTATCAACGCAAAAACCTGTACGACCAGGAACCTTCACGAAGTTCTTCAGGCGAGACAGTATAAAATCCCCTGGCTGGAGTTTTTAACTTTCATTCCACCTCATCGTACTTTATCTGAGGTAGCGGCGCTGCCGCGGGTGAAGTCGGGAGCCGCGGGGCGCCCCCCGGTGGGCACCATTGCAATATGAAAAGTGAAAATCAGATATAGAGGAAGAATGAGTGTCTGAAATAACACAGGAAAGATGCCATCTATGTGCAGAGGATATGGGATGCTTGTGAGGCTTTCGTTATGACGTGCAGGCAAGCTGCCACCATTAAAGCCCATTGTCTGAGGCGAAGCCGAGTTTGGGCGGCTGGTGGCAAATAAGCGCATGCACGGAATAGAAAACGCAGCAGTATCACATTCCCTGCATATGGATGGCATCTTCCGTCAGATATAATTCCCGGAAAATTATATCTGTATATACTGATTTTCATCAATTTTATATTGCAATCTCATAAAGTTAGATATATAATACAGTCATGTAAAAGAAAATTCTTCGGGGCAGGGTGACTGAATACAAATCAGAATTCCCTACCGGCGGTAAAGTCCGCGACCCGCGTAAGGCGGCTGATCCGGT
>ERZ838577.4388-NODE-4388-length-11917-cov-3.229472_pt1 | contig 11917 bp, 17 predicted proteins | sample MGYA00519682_ERZ838577 | MGnify/ENA primary metagenome ERZ838577 (study PRJEB31850, sample SAMEA3708838) | human gut metagenome | biome: human gut; feature: human-associated habitat; material: faeces | place: China | collected 2014 ...
AGGAATTCCGTTTTCCAAGGCGGCACAGGCGACAACCGCTTTAAAAACGGCCATCAGTATGTTTGGGTACGTGTTTCTTTGGGAAAATGGATACCCAAGCATGTGCTGTTATGGCAACAGGCACATGGCCCGGTTCCGAAAGGCTACAATATAGTTTTCCGCGACGGCAATACGCTGAACTGCACACTTGAGAACCTGGAATGTATTAGCAATGCCGAGCTCATGCAGCGTAACAGCCTGCACAACCTGCCCGAAGAGGTAAAGGAACTTGTATATCTGAAGGGGCGCCTTTCAAGGGCTATCAATGAATCAAACAATCAATAACCAACCAATAAACGACAATCGATTATGAATACACTCGAACGTTTGCAGGGGATGGTGAACAAACCATATCTGTACAGAAATGAAGAGGTCGTCGTACTGGGCTACTGCGATGGAACCGGTGATGACGGCGATGAGGTGGAAATCTACCTGAACAACGGAAAGACGCTTGTCTTCAATTACATTAACCTTCCGGCCAAACTGGAACAGTTCAAACCCGTAACTACACAGGTCATCGTGCTTGCCAACAAACGGCTGGACGCCGTATCGACGGTAAATCCCGGTGTCATCCAGAAACTTCGTGATACGGTACTCCAACAGATTGAGGCCGTCAAATCCTCTCCGGAGTATGTCAGTCAGGCGAAGCAGGTATTCCAGGGTGTGAACACGCTGATAAACCTTGCCAAAACGGAACTGGAGTATCGTAAATTCGTGAACGGGATGGAAAGTGATTGATTTAAAACAAAATAGAATATGAATAAATACATGGGCTGGGAACTTTACGATGAACCTCCCGAAGGTTTCTCCATTGACAGACATACCGGTTCTCCCCTGTCCGGATATGATTTCTATACGAACGGGAAAAGTATTTTAAACGGTGGAATAAGAATCCTTGTAAAATCTCCGGGTGTTCTCGTCGATAGTATGGCAGTCAACCATCCTCCCGCAAGAGAATCCGTCCCCAAGGGCAAAGAGCCCAAAGAAGATCCGATGATCAGCCGGGAGGTGCGTCAAAGAGTAAACGCCTTTGCCCGCGAGAACTTCAAAGTAAAGTTACTCCAGGAAATAGAATTTGACTTGATGGTGTGCAAATTGGAGGGATGGAGCATGGAAAGCTATGTCTGTGAGATTAAAGGATTGATGATATATTTCGGAAAATGACAGATAAAGAAAGGAGTAAATTATGAGTTATTTTATAGACTACATCAAAACTTACGCAAACGTTAACAGGAAAGGCCGTGAGCTGCAGATATACGTGCAGCAATTCGAGCGCCACCTGATAGAGGACGAAAATTCGCTCAAGGCACTGGAACATGATATTGAGTGCCGGATAACGGCGATGAATGAGAAATACCCCCGCAGCCGTCCGGTCCGGCTGGACGTTTTTGATGACGGTAGAGTCGGGCAATGGACCATCCTTGTGGAGCATGACAGTGACAGTATTGTCTGTATCATATCCTACAAGAAAGTTCTGGGGTGTTATGCGGAAAATAATATGAACGATAAAGACAAAAGGCAATGAAACGATTTATGACCGAAACATTTTTCGTTCCTCTTAAAGTCAGCGAGGAACTTGGCATGACGTCCGTCAAGGACAAGGACGGCAAGGAGAAGAGATTCAAGACGCGCAAGGCCGTCGAGAAATACTGCAGGGAGAACAAATGTGTCTACGTAGAACATAAATTCATATTTTACAGATAAAGATATGGAACTTATGAAAAAGCTGTTGCATGAGAGTGCAACGGTTTTTTTGTATCGGATAGTCATTTTTCTTACTTTTGTATCATATTCCAGCAAATAACCAACCAGTCTATCCGGATATGAACAAGCGTAGGGGAAAAATCATCGGCAGGAGTTATGCCCACAAGGTGGGTGAAATTCTCCGCATTTACGACGAGCATGCACGCAGCGGTCTGTCCAACCGCGAGATCTTGCGTCGCTATATCTATCCGGTTTATCCAATTTGCGAAAAGACTTTTTACAATATCATCAATGCCAGTGCCGATCCTCGTATTATCCGTCAGCAGGAAGATTTGAAACGCCAGCTATCTTTATTTTAGGTTTCTGCGGCGGTCGGTTTGGTACGCATGGCTCCTGTTCCGCTGTCGTTCCGTATATCGTGGAGGTGTATTCCGTTTCATACACTTTTATTCCACCGGGCAGGGAAAAGTTCCGGCTTACACGTCTGAGCATGATGGTTGCACATTCTTCAAACCGTATCCCGTTCAGATAACCATTCAAACGTTCGGCCGTTGCCATTCTTCCAGCAGCATGATCTTCTTGCGTACTTCCATAATGAGTGTCGTCATAGCAGTCGAATGCCAGGCGGACAGTAAGTGAAATTTCCCCATGCTGCACCCGGAGTTTCAGATCTTTCCATTGTATCTCGGGCATGCTTATAAGTACACAGGGGAATGTGACAGGATACTGGTCTTCTCCGTTAAGTAGCGCATCCAACTGGCCGTAATCCTCATCAATGAGCGAGAGTATATCGCCCATATTTTCCGCAATTCTTCTCTGAATATCGTTAAATAACCGTTCCATGGTGTAATGTTATTGGTGAATGATTCTTTTTATTTCCGCATCAAACTTATCCCTTATTTTCTTCTCCAATTCGCTGCTGGAGGTGTCCGGCATGAACTGCCGTTTCGGTATACGGACATTGAGCCGTTTTTTCGGTGTCAGTGCCAGTCTTTTCCACATGAGCGCCTCTCCCGGTGCGTTTTCGGTAAGCTCCATACGTTTTTTCCCTCCTTTCTTCATACCTTTTTTAATTCCGGCCGTCTTGTAATATATCGCCCAGGCAAATTTTCTCATCTGCGGTGTAACCGTAGGATGCAGAGTCCCCCCGTTGTTATGGATGGCAGCATACGGTACGTTGGTATAAACCCTCACCAGTCTGTTCCCGGGACGGAAGTTGATACTGCCTGAAAGGTGGTTCCTGCCAGAAAGCAGCGGTCCATACTGTGAGACGGCGCTATTCCCACTGCCGCGTTGCCTGCGGGTTTCTTTCCAGCGATGGAATCCTCTTCCTGTAAAGCCGCCTTTACGGAAATCCTCTTCAATGTGCCGTTTCGCGATGTTTCCGGCCAAAACGGGCATCCTGCGGTTCAACAATCCGCTTATCTGCTGCGCCTGCTGACGTATCCGGCGGTTAAATTCTTGTATATCCATCGTTTATTAAATCAATATCGGCATCATCGGGAAATTCATCTTTCAAGAAAGACTTTACCGTCTCCTTTGCCCCCTCATACGCATTGGCAATATACGGATGCGTGTCGCTGAACAGCCGCCCGTCCACTCCGGGATTGTTGTCAAGTCCGGGTGCGGGACGGTCTTCAGGTCCGTTGGCACGTGGTGTTGCAGTAGGCGGTGCATCAGTGGCGGACAGGCTGCACTTGCAGTTCCAGCGGTCTCCCGGGCGATGGATGTTCCAGAACGGGTGGCCTATTGGCAGCACTGTTCCCCAAAACGCTTTATGGTCCGCTCCCGGATGTGCGCTTGTGCTCGGCATCCATTCCAGATTGGGCAGGATGTCGGCATACTGCTCGAAGCGTTGCCAGTCGGCAGCCTGTCGGGCACGTATGACGGCGGTGTCATACTCCGTACGAAGCCAGTGCCGCACATGGTGGTCGAGCATGGGATGAACATCCTTTTTCCACTGTTCAAACGGTTTTAAAACGCCGTTAGATTCGTAGAGCTGTGAGGCGATATCGTTCTGCATGCGGTGCACCTTGAAAGCGGAAAAGGCCGCATTGCCCCGATCTATCTTTTGTTTGAACGCCATCGGGATTTCTGCAGCTGATTGGCTGATGCCGGTGCTCGATGCTTCGCGGAAGATACGGAAGGTTTCGCTGAAAAGGCTCTCCTCTATTTCCGATATGGGGTGGAAGTCCTTTTCATAGATATGCTTCAGGGCACGTTCCAGGATATTGTTATCAAATACGAAAGCGGATTCCGTACCGCCGGCTTTGCATTGCAAAGGTGTGGCAGAGCCGGACATGTAATCTATATCATCCAAGTCGGGCAGTTGCCAGTCCTCGTAATAGAGTGAATTCATCACCAGCCTAAAGCCCCGTCGTTTTGCGGGGCTTTTCCGAAAAAAGAGCCGGCGGCATTACGGGGCTGTTGCGTGGTCTTGCCATCTTCGGGTCCGTCTTTACCAACAAGTGGAATCCCCGCTGCGGCGAATGGATTAGCTGCTTTTCTCTTCTCCTCCAGTTCCGCCTTCAACTGTTCATAATCCTGCGGTTTCTCAATGTACAGTTGTTTGTACAGGTAGTCGTCGGCGACGGGAATGCCAAATACGGATACGGCTTTTTCCAGTAATTCTGCTTTAACTTTCACACTTTCCATATCCGGTTCTTCCACATAGACAAATTCGCCACCCTGGGTATTAATACCCAGTGAGGCGAACAGTGCGGTCATGTCATAGTTCAGCAGGTTCAGTATGCTTAACGCGTCCTGTTCGATAATTTCCTGTTCCACCTTGTTGTGTATGGTTCCAAGCGCCTGTGTTCCAGTTTCACTTGCTTCGGTTGTAAGCGTGTTGCCAAGTACCGCCTTGCTCATTTCCGCATTGTAACGGTCAACAAGTGCGGAATACATGTCGCTGCTGCCGGAAAGGCTTCCCGGTTCCACAAATTCGAGTGTTGTCCCGTCCGGGCAGAGGAATACGGATGCACCGCCTTGTGCGGCCGCCGCTTCCAACGTGGCATTCCGCGCTTCCGGATCTGCCGCGTCATAGGTGTATTTACGCACCGGACGGCCGAATATCTCGGCAAGTTCCGCCCAGTCGCCTATCGTCCCGCGTTTGTAGATAACGTACGGTGCCGTACGCGCCAGAATTCCCAGCGGTTCCTTGCCGCGTATCATCAACAGGTCTGAATATTCTTCGAAAGGTTCCCCGTTTATGTCAGTCTGGCGGGTTTTGATGAGGTTCAATACCGGGTCTACGTGCTTTCTCGGAACCATGTAGTAGTCTATCCATCCTTTCTCGTTGATATAGAACTGTACAAGTGTAAATCCCCAGTAGTCAGCATCCAATGCGTCACTGATAAACCGCAGGAACCAGGGGGAACTGATTTGCCCATTTACTTTGTCGTCAGCTATCCCGTTACGCCGGAATTCGATTTTCCGTCCCAATACTCCGCTTTTCCGTTTTTGTACTACGCTGAACAGATGCGGATCCATCATTGATTCGCTATATATATCGTATAGTTTTATCCTGCTTGTGAAGTCCACATTTTCCGCGTTACGGATTGCATTCATGTAGTCATTCAACCCGATGCCGAATCGCTGCGGCTGTGTCAGTATTACGGTTGCACCGGGCCGCGTCACGTTACTTCCTTCAGTAATACGTTTTCCGGCAGGCTTCATCGCACGACTTTTGAAAAAAGGAATTTTGAAGCTCATGTTTCTTTCTGTTTTTTGGGTTTATCAATAATTACATGTGATTGATCCGTTTAGGATTGCTTTTCATCAGGTAGGGATTATTTTGCTGCAGTGTTTCATCCGGCAGAAGTGGTGCCCCGTCAATGGTAATTTTGTAGGCCGCCACTTGTTTTAACCATTCCACTGCCCGTTCGTACCTGTCCTTTCGGATTTGGGATATTTTCTGTGGATTATGGATACTGAAAAGATGATAAACAGTTATGTCTATCGCCAGCATCAGGATAAGCTGGTTACGGGCTTCTCCTTCTGCGGAAAAGATTTCATCCACATCGTAACGTGCGTTGAGATACCCGCGCATTTCCGCGATTGCGCGGTCTTCACAGATTTCAACGATTGCGTTGTCACTGCGTGTCAAGGCATCCAGTATTTCGCGGTGTATACTGGCATCGTAATCCTCTTGCGTTATGAATTTGCTCATGGCTATAATCGTTTTGGGTTCCGGCGCGCGCTGTGGTGAATCACCGTCACCGGTTCCAGTTGTTGTACTTTCTTTTTCAGGATTCGCAGTCCCCCTTCCACACAGTCGGGACCGTCCGCCGGGAATTTAAGACGGAGGGTGAAGAGCTTGAACTGGTCGTCCAGCCGTCTCATGTGTGGGTTGTCCCGTTCCTCTTCGTTAAAAACAAGGTTACCCTCGCGGTTGAGCGGTTCCAGATTCGCTTCGATACGTGTCGCTTTGTCGGTCTTCCTGTCCTCGTCCGGATGAATGTAGAGCTGTACGTTCCTTTCATTTCGTACCTTTGCTACCAGCGGTTTGAACACCTGCTGAAAAAAAGGATCCTGCAGTTTATTGTTCTCCATATAGCAGTACACCGGAACTTTACCGCCCACATATTCAAGTAACTGTACATACCAGTCTATGAAATCCGAGTTCAGTCCGCGGTCCAGACGTGCATTTATAATATAGACCTTCTGTTTTATCTGTCCCATGAGAATACAGCTCTTAGTGCTGCTGTTCTTGCTTTTGTTCTCTCCTGGTGCAGGGTCACCGTAAATTACCAGGAACTGGAACTTTTTCAGTTCCGGCACCCGGCCATAGGTTATTTCCTTGAATACCTCCCCTTCGGTGACGGGATTGTTATAGTACTCCTTCTGTGCGCTGGCGGCACTGATCTTTCTCAGTACGGTATCGATATGTTCTTCCGTATTCTTTTCTGGCCAGGTACTGTGCCCGTCCTTATCCCGGATATTTACAACATCGTGGTGATCTGCGAGAGCCGCTGCCCGTACCACACAGCAGTCTCGTGCTATGAGGTTCCCACACCATACGATCAGGGTCGGTTCACTGATGGAACGTGTGGCATAAAAAGCCTGTTCATACCAGTCCCATTTCTTTTGTATAATGTCCGGATTTCGGCAGTCCTCATCTGTATCGTAGTCGTCCACAAGCAGTACATCAGGGCGTACAGCTTCGTTACGGCTTCCACGTGGGGCGTTACCGGCACCAATAGCGCGAAAAGCACAGCCGCATTTGGCTATGAACTCCGTATCCGTCCATGAACCGATATTCGTTTGCTCCCCATAGTAAGCTTTGATGCGCCCATTAGCTTCAAAATTGGCTCGATAAGGATCCAGCAACCGCTTCGCACTGTCCTGCGTAGCACTGGCAAGCATTACGTTTTTTTTCCGTCCTGTAAGCGCCAGGTACATCACGCAGAACATGACAATGGTGCTTTTTGCCAACTCACGACTCCATGAGAGCACTTCGTACCATTCATCATTATTCAAGATGCGTTTGATGGCCCTTTTATGGAAAGGGGCAAACGGGTATTTTGCATATCTCGGGAAAAAGAATCCGATCCATTCTATCGGGTGTTTTTCCAGATAAAGTAGGTGCTTCTCCCGCTGGGCCTGGCTCATGCTCACGTCTACCGGAGTGGAATTACTGATATCCGTTTTGTATTCTTCCCAATTGGCGAGGGCCGTTCTTTCTTCTTGTTTCATGACAGGTTGTCTTTAATGAATTTATCCCATAGTACGGTTATTTCCTTGGCCTTATCCAGATCAATAGGCCTTATCCATTCTATAAAGCGCATGCCTACGTTTACAAGGTCGGCTATTCCGACTTCTGTTTCCATTTTTTTTATGGCGGCAGCCAGTTTGCCCAGTGTGTCGGCCTCGGCAGGATTAGCGAATCGTTCTCCTTCCGGGCGTGAAAGGATAAGGTTGTTCAGCTCCATTACCTGTCGGTGCAGGTTGGCGATTTGCTGTTCACGTCCCAATGTGATGCCAACTTTTAATTTTTCCCATTGTCCTGCCGCCATCCACCGGATTATGGTCTGGCGTGACACGCCCACCTTATCTGCTATTTCCTGTTGCGTCAGATTATCTTTGAGATAGAGGGTACGGGCGTAATCCTTTTTTTGTTGTGAGGTCAATTCTGCCATACTGTTTTCTTTAATGATTTTACGCAAAGTTCTTTTTTCATGCTGTGAACCGGAAAAAAGGATGAAGCGGTTGCAGGACATAGTGTATGGCCTGCGTACTTGTCCGTAAGGATTACACACTTTTTTGTGCGGTTATCACTACCTACGTAAGTTTGCTGCAAATAATCAAAAACGTATGATAGTTTTTAAATCCATATTAAATAAAAAGACCGCCTGTCTGCTGCTCTACGGAGAAATCAGTGACGAAGGTGGGGAAGGCAAGATAGCCAGTCGTGACATCGTAAACGAACTGATGCATCTGGATGGCTATGAGAACCTGAATATCCGTATCAATTCCATTGGCGGTGACGTTTATCCCGGTATTGCTATTTTCAACGCCATCCGCCAGTGCAAGAGTAATGTCACTATTTACATTGACGGTATCGCCGCCAGCATTGCCGGTGTGATAGCCCTGTGTGGGAAACGTGTCGAGATGAGCCGTTATGCCCGTATGATGTTGCACAATGTATCCGGTGGCTGTTACGGTAACAAACAAGACCTGCGGGATATGATATCCACCATTGAAAGTTTGGAGGATACCATTGCTGAAATCGTCGGCGAACGTTGTGGTAAGGACAAGGAAGAGGTGAAAAACACTTATTTCGATGGTACCGACCATTGGTTGAAAGCCGAAGAGGCTTTGCAGCTGGGGCTGATCGATGCTATTTATGATGTGGAGCCTATTCCAGAAGAGAGCAGTACGGATGATATCTACCGCATATTTACTAACCGGCTGGAGCTGGAACAGCAAAAGCCACAAAACCCCGATAAAATGAAATTGGAAGATTTTAAGAAGATTCCCCGTTTCGCCAACTGTACTGACGAGGCGGCGGTAATGGCCATGTTGGGCGAAACGGTCCAGAAGGCAGAAAAGGCCGATGATTTGGAGAAGGAGAACGACGAACTGAGAGAAAAACTGGAACGGCAGGAAGAAGAACGGATTGAAAACGCTGTGGCGGATGCTGTGACAGATGGACGTATCGGTGCAGACCAGAAGGATATCTACAAGAATATTCTGAAGGCGAACTTTAAGGACGGCATGACCGCACTGAAAGCTTTGAAACCGAAAAGACTTTTGAAAGATAAACTGGAGGGTACTGCTGCCGGTGAAGGTGAAAGCCCTTGGCAGAAGCGCCAGAGAGAAATTGAAGCCAACCGTAAAAAGTAATATGCCATGATTCCGATTAAGAACCCTAAGAACGTTAAGCTGGGTGGCAGCTCCTATTTTGGCAAGAAGATAGGTAGTAGTGTACGAAGTGCCGGCAGTGCTCCGCAAATACGCGGGAGACAAAAAGTGAAGATGTAGTGTTTATGACAACAGAGTAAATGTTAATTAAAAATAGAAAAGACAATGATTCAAGGATTGAATACCACCAACTACGGTGGCGAAGTACTGGAACACGTGCTCACCCTTGCCACTACCGGCAACGAACTGGTGAATAAAGGGCTTATCATGGTGATTCCGGGTGTGAACAGCGCTATCAGCATTCCGCGTGTGAAGACGGGCAGAATGCTTCAGAAACGCAAGGAAGACCCGACAAAATCGGACAGCAAAGGCGACTTCACCTACAGCGAACGGAAACTGACGCCCAAGGACATGATGGCGTTTACGCTCTTCAACCCGCGTGCCTTCGAGCACATCTGGCGACCTTTCCAGCCGACGGGCGACCTTGTGTTCCGTCAGCTTCCGGCTAATATCCAAAGCCTCCTGCTGAGCGAGCTGCTGAAACAAGTGGGACACGAACTGGGCTACCAGTACATCAACGGCAAGTACGAGGACGGCTCGGACGATATGCTGCTGATGGACGGCATACTGACGCAGGCCGCCAAGGATGAGGACGTGGTAAAAGTGAAGACTGTGGGCACCACCATGCTGGCACGCCTGAAGGAACTGCGCACAGTGATTCCCGTAACCATGCGTAACAACCCCAACCTGCGCATCCTCATGAGCGTGACGGACTTCGACACCTACGACGACGAACTGACGCAGCTTACCAACAAAGGCACGGCTCCTACGGACATCAACCAGGAACGCTACAAAGGCATCCCGTTCGAGGTGCTGACCCAATGGCCCGAAGGACTGATAGTAGCCACCATCTGCGACAGCGGGATGAACGGCAACCTTTTCGCGGCCGTCAACCTGCAGGACGACGAGAATGTAATCCAGATTGACAAGTGGGCCAACGCCAGCGAACTCTATTTCTTCAAGATGCTGATGAAGGCGGATACGCAGATTGGTTTCGGCGAGGAGTTCATCGCGCTGGACTGGCGTGCCGATGGTGCATTTAAACCAGCAGAAGGGTAATGAGCCGCGGACTACGCAATAACAACCCCGGGAACATCCGCTTGTCACGCACCTTGTGGCAGGGGGAGGTGAGGCCTTCGCAAGACAAGTCGTTCTGCCAATTCCGTTCGATGGCATACGGATACCGTGCGCTTATCAAGCTGCTGCAGAATTACCGCCGTAACAACAGCTGCCGCACGGTAGCGGACTTCATCAACCGCTGGGCACCGCCTTCCGAAAACAACACATCGGGCTATATCCGGAGGGTGTGCACCGAAATGCAGGTGCCGGACAGCTATGTGCCCGATGTGAATGACAAAGCGACGATGTGTGCTTTCGCAGCCGCGATTTCGCTGGTGGAAAACGGAGTACCCGCTGTCATGGCGGACGTACATGCCGGTTGGGACTTACTCTAAAATATAGGAGGAACGATGAATGGATACACTTGAATACATGAGGCTTGTCTGTGGTATCCTTACGGCTGTCATAGGCGCCGGAGGATTCAAGATGTATATAGACAGAAGGAAGTACATCCAGGAAGTGGAGAAACTGAAGGCCGATGTGCAGGCTGCGCAGGTGAACACCCGCGGCAGCGAGCTGGACAACGTACAGAAAGCGATGCAAATCCTGATGGACCAAATAGTAGAACCCTTAAAACAAGAAATCAATGCGATTAGAAAAGAACTCGGGAAACTCCGCAGGGCCGTGGAGAAGTCGAATACTTGCCGTTTTGCTACTGACTGCCCTGTGCGCAGCGAGCTGCAAAAGCCCGATAAGGTTGGAGAAAACCACTTCCCTCGACAGCCTGCGCGGCGTAAAACGATTCGCTCTGATACAACAGCCGATACCGCCAAGTCTGGCGAAGACGGCCTTTCCGACTGCGATATTGAACCGAATACCTATCGGTACCGGGTTTAGTGCCCGCAGCGGGCAGGCAGCGGTGAACGTAAACCGGATATCGGGCGACAGCATCGAAGTGACCGCCACGTGCGACAGCCTGGCCCGCGAGGTGATTATCCTGACGGAAGAAAACATCCGCATACGCAATGAACTTCTGGAAAAGGAAGAAGACCCTCCGCCTGAAGTGGTACATGCACCTACGGGTTTCCAATGGTTCCAGATATGGATAGGGCGGCTGGCCGTTGCCGTCCTTCTTCTGATACTGATTAAACGGCGATTAAAACCCAATTAAATAGCAAAGAATATGGCAGTGAAAGATAATAACGGACTGATTTACGGCATCGGTAAATTGAAGTTCAACAACAAGGAAATCGGATGGATTAGCCAGGAAGGCTTGTCGCCGAAGGGTGAGGCCAAGCAGACTACTCCTATCTATGCCGCCCAGGTGCAGGATGGTCCGGTGGATGAGATAACCAGCAGCCCCGGCACTACTGCTTTCGGCTTCAAGCTCATCCAGTTGAAACCTGAGATGTGTAAAGACTTGTTTGGCGGTACGATTGCGACGGCCGACGGCGCTTATGAGCCACCTACGGACTTCAAAGATTTGGAAGGACCGTTCGAAGTGGAATGTGTCAGCGGCCATAAAATTGAAATTCCCCGCGCGAAGATGAGTGGCGAACTGGCCGATTCCATCAACATGAACGGTGTGTTGAGTTATGACTGCACGGTGAAATGTCTGAAACCTTTGGAGACCGGCGTGACCCGTTACCGCATTGTCCCTCCGCAGACCCAGGAAGGATGATATGGAACA
>ERZ838577.4396-NODE-4396-length-11892-cov-7.471910_pt1 | contig 11892 bp, 5 predicted proteins | sample MGYA00519682_ERZ838577 | MGnify/ENA primary metagenome ERZ838577 (study PRJEB31850, sample SAMEA3708838) | human gut metagenome | biome: human gut; feature: human-associated habitat; material: faeces | place: China | collected 2014 ...
GCATGTCGATGGATGATATTTTCTCCATGTTCGGTGATATCTTCGGAGGTCGCGGTGGCGGTTTCGGAGGTTTTAGCGGATTCGGTGGAGGCGGTGGAGGCTCACAGCAACGCCGGTACCGGGGTAGCGATCTTCGCGTCAAAGTGAAACTGACTTTGAAGGAAATCTCTACGGGAGTGGAAAAGAAGTTTAAATTAAAGAAATATGTTCCGTGCGATCAGTGCCACGGTTCGGGCGCCGAAGGTGACGGAGGTTCGGAAACGTGTCCTACTTGTAAGGGTAGCGGTTCGGTGATCCGTAATCAGCAGACGATTTTGGGCACGATGCAGACTCGCGTCACGTGTTCTACTTGTGGCGGTGAAGGTAAGATCATCAAGAACAAGTGTAAGAAGTGTGGTGGCGACGGAATCATCTACGGTGAAGAAGTAGTAACGGTGAAAATCCCTGCCGGAGTAGCTGAAGGCATGCAGCTTTCTATGGGTGGCAAGGGTAATGCCGGTAAACATAACGGTGTGCCGGGTGACTTGCTGATTCTTGTAGAGGAAGAACAACATCCGGACTTGATTCGCGATGAGAACGACTTGATTTATAATCTGTTGTTGAGTTTCCCGACTGCCGCGTTAGGCGGTGCTGTGGAGATTCCGACCATCGACGGCAAAGTAAAAGTGAAGATTGATTCGGGCACACAACCGGGCAAAGTACTTCGCCTGCGCGGCAAGGGATTGCCAAATGTGAATGGATACGGAACGGGAGATTTACTCGTGAATGTCAGTATTTATGTGCCGGAAACGCTCAATAAGGAGGAAAAAAGTACATTGGAAAAAATGGAAACTTCCGATAACTTCAAGCCCAGCACTTCGGTGAAGGAGAAGATTTTCAAGAAGTTCAAGAGTTTCTTCGACTAATTTTTTTTATGAGAAGGTGCGACATAATGAATAGTAAACCTGCGTATTACTATTCATTATGACACACGATAAGACGTCTACAGGTATTAATATCCCGGGTTCTGTGTCAAATTCGTGTTCATCACCCGTATTTTCTCCGGTATAGGAAATACAGTTGTATATCCACTTGCTTCATCCGGCAGTTGCGGACGGCTGCTGTAAGCTCTTGTAAACTTCCCGAAGCGGACTAAGTCCTGTCGTCTCCATCCTTCCCAAGCCAGTTCCAGCTGACGTTCGGCAAGGATATTCTCTAAAGTGGCAGTGCGGGGAGAAGCGTTGACACGGCTACGAACTTCATTGAGTTCTTCATCTCCGTTTGCTCCGTTCCGGACTTTCGCTTCACTCTTCATCAACAAAGCGTCTGCATAGCGGAACAATACAATGTCATTCTCCATCAACTTACCGTCTTTTGTGGCAGTCGGATCGACTTCATACTTTTTCATGCGGGCTCCTGCGGTTTGTTCGTATGGGGTGTCTGTTATATCCAGAGATACTTTCCAGGGCAGATATTCCAGTACCGTTCCATTATCCAGTTTGATTATGTTTCCTTTCAGGTCGTGGACAATTCCTGCAAAATAGCAAATATCAAAACGGGGATCTTGTTCCGCGGTTTCATAACCGAAAGTTTCGAGGGCTTCAATGGTGGCGCTGGGACCGTTCTCACCGCTTAGTCCGTAAGCCTTGGCGTGATTATAGTGGCGGGAACGGAAGAGATATTGCATCTGGTTGGTGTACAGAGTTTTATTCATCGGGATAGTGAAGACATTCTCTACGGACGGTTCGTTGAATATAGAGAAATTCGTTTCGTATTCCGGTTCCAGTTTGTAGCCCATAGTCTTGAGTTGGTCACAATAGTAGATGACTGTTTCCCAGGCATTGAGTTCGCTGCCGTTCACTGTGAACTTTATATTTTTTCCATCCGGGCGTTGTCCGTCCGTCCAATCATTGTCTGTATAAACTTCGGAGTTCAAAGCCAGTTTGGCCAGTAGGAAAGTTACCACGGGGCGAGTGATACGGCCATAGTAAGGGCCGGACTGGTTGCTATGTGCATCGCTCAACAAAGGAGCCGCCTCTTGCAATTCCTTGACAACAAAGTCAAAGACCGTTTTCCGTTCACTTTGCACTACATCTTTCATTGCTACGGAAGAGGATTGAACTAGCGGGATGCGTCCGAACAAATCCATCAGGTAATAATAATACATAGCCCGCATGGCACGTACTTCGGCACGGTATGCCGGCAGTTCCGTAGCGGAATGAGTTTCGGCGAATTTGTCTATCCGTTCCAGTGATTTGTTACTTAACATGACGACTTTATAGAGATATTCCCATGTAGCCTGAATGGCATCATTCTCTATTCCCCAATCGTGCAGGTAAAGTCCTTGCCAAAAACCACCGTCATACCAGTCACCTCCACGGGTGGGGATAATGGCTTCGTCGGAGGTAAAGGTGTTCAGGTCGTAGACTCCCCTACCCGTTCCCTGCAATCCCTGACTATCACTATAACCGCCTACGTATGTATAAAGCGAAGCTACTGCATTGAGATATACTTCCGAGATTGTATTGTAAACGTCATCTTCGGGTAACTTATCTTTCGGATTTTCCTCCAAAAACTTACTACATGAGAATAAACCCAGGCACATTGCCAGAAAGAATCCTAACCGACTTTTATTTTTCATATATTGTTTCATCATCTCCTCCTCCATTAAAAGTTAATACTCAATCCCAGTGTGTACGTCCGCGCCAACGGATATCCCCGTTTATCATCCACGCCTAAAGTGGAGTTCACCGTTGAACTGTTAATCATAGGTGAAAGTCCCGAATAACCGGAAATGGTTGCCAGGTTGTTGACTGTAAATGCCAGACGCAGGGAACGGACATATTTCTTCAGTTTCTGTACTTTCTCAATCGGCACGTTCCAACCCAGCGTCACATAGTCGAAGTTGACATAATCTCCCTTTTCCAACCAATAGTCGGTGGCGGTTTGATCCTTGATGTTCTGTTTCGGGGCTTTCTTCATTACGTTATAGTCGGGAAATATATTCATGTTCATATAGGTCAGGGAGGTTCCGTTGTAAATTTTATGTCCGAAAGCTCCGTTAACCTGCAAAGACAGGTCGAAACGCTTGTAGCGGAAACTGATGTTGGAGCCAAGAATCGTTTTAGGTACGGCTTGTCCTGCCACGTAGCGGTCTTCACCATCTTCAAGGCTGACACCTCCGCCATTCAGATCGGCGATGCCATAGGTGTATCCACCGTTTCCATCGGATTCGAGTCCCGTACTGTGGGGAAGATAGAACACGCCCAACGGTTGACCCACCATCTGATATACGATGTGGTTGTATCCTCCGTGAAAGCCGGCTCCGTCGAGGCTGGCAAGACTTTTATATTCGGGGGCAGAAAGCATTTCGCCGTTGTACATACCGCTTAATGAGAGCAGTTTGTTGCGCTGGAAAGTGATATTGGCATTGATATTCAGTTCCATATCCTTGGTCTTCAAGGGGGTGATGCCGATGGCGATTTCCGTACCCCAGTTGCGCATGGAACCGATGTTGGCAAGTAAGGTGTTATAGGTGAAAGGCGGTACGCTTACGTTGTAAAGGTAAAGCATGTCTGTGGTTCGGGAGTTGTAATAGTTGGCGGAAAGCAGCAGGCGGTTGCCGAAAAGAGCTACGTCGATACCGGTATTAAAGGTATGTTTCACTTCCCATTTCAGGTCGGGATTTGTGTTCCGTAAGTCTCCTAAAGATACGACGGCGGAGTTTCCGACGGGGACTACACCGTTCGGCTTTACAAGGTTCAATGTAGTGTATGAGTCAATCCCGCTCTGATTACCTGCCAGACCGTAGCCAATACGGAATTTCAGATTATCCACCATCGGCAACTGCTTCATAAATTCTTCTTCACTAATCACCCATGCGGCAGATGCGGAGGGGAAGAATCCCCATTTATGGTTCGCTCCGAATTTGGAGGAAGCATCTGTACGGGCGTTCAGCGTCAGTACGTAGCGGTCGGCGTATGTATAGTTGAAACGTCCCATGAAAGATGCCAGACGGGGTTGGTCGTAGTAAGAATTAGTGCCTTCCCACAAGCGGAGTGCGCCTGCCTGAAGATTATTATACCCGAATTTGTCGGTGCTGAAATTGCTTACTGTTGTATAATATCCCGTGTAGGTTTCTTTTTGAAGTTCGGCAAGTGCCAACACGTCAAAGAAATGTTTTTTCCAGTTTTTCTTATAGGTCAGCATCATGTTGCCCAGCAAGGATTCTCGCTTTTTGGTTCCTTTGTAAGCCTGACCGTTCGCCCAGACGGAGGTGGGGAGGTATTGCGAATTTTCCACGATATTATAGGTATAGGCACCGAAGAGGTTTAGTTTCAATCCTTCCAGCAGATTGAAAGTCAGACGGGCGTGCGTGCTGATGTGCGAAGTGGCATCATCGTCCTGCACTTCCATCCATGCCAATGGATTGGTGATTTGGCTGGCAGTCGTTATTCCGTCCCAGGAATTGGTGACGGGGTCTTTATGGTTGGGATAGGTGGGGTTGAATGTGGCTGCCGAATAGAACGTTTTCTGATAATCCACCAGATTATGATTCTTCTGAATGGAACCGAACATTCCCAGCTCGCAGTTCAGGAAGCCGTCGAACATTTTCTGATTCATGTTCATATTCGAAGTGAAGTTTTTCATGTCTTCATTCAAAATCACTCCCTGACGATCCATGAAACCAAGAGAAACACGATAGCTGGACTCACTGGAACCACCATAAAAGGCGATGTGATGGTTTTGTTGTAGTCCTGTCTGTTCAATCTCTTTCTGAAAATCGGTGTTATTTCCTTTATCCAGAATGGAAATCCCGCGTTCCGAGGCGACACGGCGGTACTCATCGCCGGACAGCATTTTCAGATTCTTGTAGACGGTGGAAATTCCGAAGCTACCGTTGTAGGCTACCTGTGTTCTGCCGCTCATTCCTTTTTTAGTGGTGACTTCAATCACACCGGAAGCTCCTCGCGAACCGTATTGTGCGGTTTCGGAAGCGTCTTTCAAAATGGTGAAGCTCTCAATATCCGTAGGATAAATGGAGGTGAGCATACTCAAGTCGCCAAATACTCCGTCGACGATTATCAAAGGGTCATTGCCACTGGTCAGTGAGGTGGTTCCCCGCAGGCGTACCGCATCCAAGGCTGCCGGACCGTTTGATCCGCGTTGGATGGTCAAGCCCGGCACACGTCCGCGGATTGCTTCCAAAGGGTTCGTTATCTGGTCTTTATTCATCTGTGTCTCCGTAATCTTCTCTACGGAGCCGGAGAGGGTTTTCAAACTTCCGGTGGCATATCCAACAGTTATCAATGAGTCTATGGGCGTGGTAACGGGTATCTCCTGAGCGAATATATCACTACACGAAGCTGACAAAAGAAGAGTGAGCAATGTTAGTTTACCGTGTCGTCGTATCATAATTGTTAGTTTTTAAGATAATACTATAAATATAACAAAAAAAGAAGGAATCTGGTTGAGTGGATTCCTTCTTTTTTTTATTTTTGGGACACGGAATACCGCACGGTTATTTCACGGATTATTTCACGATTATCTCATCTGTGAATATCCAGCCTCCGAACTCTTTTCCGGCTTGAGCCTGATAGCGAATGTATCTTCCTGTCGCATTCCCCTTCCATGAGATGTCCGTAAACTGGATAGGAATTTCTTTGGTGACTTCAAAAGTCCGATGTTCCAATTCCGTAAAATTGGTTCCATCGTCAGAGACAGAGATTGTGACAGACTCAGGCAAAAACACCTCCGCACCCGTCACTTGCATGAAAGCAGCAGTAACGGAATGAATGGGAGTAACAGTTTCCATATCGATTGTCACATCCAACCGGTCACCATCAATAAATCCCTGCCAACAACCGTCTCCATACGTCCAATCGCCACGTATGCCGTCCGTTAGAGCGGTATTGCCCTGTGCCGGATAATGGGGACTATACGACGAATTGTATATTACCTTCTTACCCAATGCCAGATGGGCAACGGGTTGTACGGATTCCGGACGACTGCCGATCTCATTCTTCAAATCGAAAGGATGATACCCCTTTGCCTGTAACTCTCTCACCGCTTTCAAGGCGCGGTCATGGAAATCCGGCCATGACTTACGCTCGGGAGCAGACCAAGCCACTTCCGCCAATGCGAGGATACGGGGATACATCATATATTCAACCTGTTCGGGAGTGGGAATATATTCCACCCATAAGTTACCCTGCACACCGTAAACAAGTTTAGCCTGCTCTGTAGTCAGGGAAACGGAAACCGGATCGTACGAATACACTTTCTTCAATGGCAGATATCCGCCGATAGCTTCCGGCTGTGAATAGGGTGCATCCTGATAACTGTCCAGATAACAATAAGCACCGGGTGTCATGACAGCCCGATGACCGGAGGTTACGGCAGCAATCCCACCTTCTTCTCCACGCCAGGACATAACAGTAGCATTGGGAGCTATACCTCCTTGCAAGATCTCGTCCCATCCCAGCAAATGACGGCCGTGGGCATTGAGGAACTTCTCAATGCGGTGTATCAGGTAACTTTGCAGTTCATCTACATTGGCAAGATGTTCATCTTTCATTCTCTTTTGACACTTCGGGCACGTTTTCCATGCCGACTTGCCAGGCTCATCACCACCGATATGAATATATTCTGACGGAAAAAGTTCCATGACTTCGGTCAGCACATTTTCGAGAAAGGTAAAGGTTTCTTCATTACCGACACAGAAGTCCGAATTCTTGTACGGCTCGCCCGAACAGGACAGTTGCGGATAAGCAGCCAGCACTTCTTCCGAATGGGAAGGCATTTCTATTTCAGGGATGACCGTCATATAATGCTGACGGGCGTATTCAAGTATCTCACAAATGTCTTTCTGAGTATAATAACCGCCGGAAGCTCCGGGTTCATTGAAGCGAACGTATTCGCGTCCACCGTTCCACCATTTCTTCCAGTTCGGTTCCGTACGCCAAGCGGCAAAGTCAGTGAGCAAAGGATATTTCCTTATCTCAATGCGCCAGCCTGCCGCATCAGTCAGATGCAGATGAAGCCGGTTTATTTTATAAAAAGCCAATGCGTCTATCTGCTTCTTCACAAATTCTTTGGAGAAGAAATGGCGGGAAACATCGAGCATAAAACCACGATAAGCAAAACGAGGAGTATCCTCTATTTCAACGGATGCGACGGAATAGCCCGTGCCCGAAGGGGTAAGCAACTGTAATAGCGTCTGCATTCCGTAGAATAATCCGGCTCCGGAAGTTGAACAGATAATGATTCGTCGGGGAGTGACGGACAGTGTGTAACTTTCCGGAGAGGGCAACCGGTCATTCTTTTCGGTTATCAACAGTGAAAGTACTTGGCGTACGTCCTTTTTCGAACCTTTCTTCAACGAAACAGGAAGTGCTTGCAGACAGTTCTCCCAAAGTCTCGCTTCTTCCCCCTCTAAGTTTGTATAAAGCTTTGTCTTTTCTGATAGAAAAAAGTAGTCCGCACCCTGCTCCATTTTCAATGGAACAGGAATTACGGACTGTGCTTTGATGGGATGCACCGCAAGGCACATCCCTAATATCCATAAGAAAAGACAAACTTTAGCGTGTCTATTTCTTATATTCATTAATCAATACTGATTTCGTCTACAAACAAGAAACTGTTTTTACCTTTTCCACCATGCCATGCCGGCATTGATTTCTCCGGTGATGCAATAACTCTTACATACTGCGTTTTCACCGGAGTAAAGGTCAACTTATGATCATAGACACCGTCTTTATCATCTTCTTTCATTTCCGGATATTCTTCGGAAGCAACTTTAGTAAAGTTCTTTCCGTCATCCGAAACTTCTACGGCCACAGTTCTCGCATCGAATACCCAATCGCCTTTGGCCACACAAGTAGAGATGGACACGCTTGAAATCTCTACGGGTTGTTGGAGATCAATCGTCATATCCATGTCATTCCCGTTGAAAGCAATCCAACGGCCGGATTTGTAACTACTGTTTCCTTTCAGACCGTCTATCAATGTAGCAGCTCCCTTGAACATGTATTGTTCATTGATTTTCTGATTGGCAACAATCGGCTTCATGCTGGATTTGCTGAAATCAATTTTCTCGGTAAGCACCTTGCTGTCTCCTAAAGGACGAATAGCTTTGGCAGACAAAGTTGCATTTTCCTTGACTTTCAACACGCCTTCATACAAAGGAGAAGCAACGGTAGGTTCCGTACCGTCCAAAGTATAATGAATAGGGGACTTATCAATAGTAGATAACATAATATCCAATGTTCCTTCTGTCGGATTCGGTTCAAATTGGACCTGCACTTCAAAGACGTGTTTAGCATAATTATATCCTTCGGCTTCATACCATTTGATTAACTGAGGAAGCCGAGACAGGAAGTCTGCATAATTCTTCTTATCGGGATTCGTCCACTGAACTTCACACAAAGCAGCCCAACGGGGCAATACCATATATTGCGCATGCGGGAATGTAGCGATATATTCGGTCCAAAGATTAGCTTGTACCCCTTTTATACATTGCTGTTCCTCCGGAGTAAGAGAAGCTGGCATAGGCTCGTAGCTGTATACTCTTTCCATCGGCAGATAACCTCCGATACCGAAAGGTTCATTTTCGATATCTTTAGACTGATAGTAGTCGAAATATAAATAAGTATTTGGAGTCATGATGACATCGTGTTTCTGCTTGGCGGCTTCAATACCTCCTTTTTCGCCGCGCCATGACATCACAGTGGCATTCGGAGCAAGTCCGCCTTCAAGGATTTCATCCCAACCGATAATCTGGCGTCCGTGAGCATTGAGGAATTTCTCGATATGATTGATAATGAAACTCTGCAAACGTTCTTCTTTAGAGTGTTCCTTATCCGATTTCAAGCCCAACGCCTTGGCACGTGCCTGGCACTTCGGACATTGTTCCCATCTTACTTTCGGACATTCGTCACCACCCACATGGATATATTCCGACGGGAAGATTTCAATCAATTCTCCATATACATCCTCGAGGAATTTCAATACCTGATCATTTCCGGCACAAAGCACGTCTTCGGATACTCCCCACTGTCTCCATACTTCGTACGGACCACCGGTACAACCCAGTTCAGGGTAAGCAGCAAGGGCAGCTTGCATATGTCCCGGAAGATCTATTTCAGGAACAACGGTTATGTAACGTTCTGCAGCATATTCTACAATTTCTTTTGCCTGTTTCTGCGTATAAAATCCACCGTAAGGTTTACCGTCATACTCACCGGAGTTGCGTCCGATGACGGTTTCCGTTCTATTGGAACCGATTTCTGTCAGCTTCGGGTATTTCTTGATTTCCAGACGCCACCCCTGGTCGTCCGTGATATGCCAATGCAAACGATTCATGTTGTGCAATGCCTGCATATCGATGTAAGTCTTTATTTCATCTACCGTGAAAAAATGACGGCTGGTATCAAAATGGGCGCCACGATAACCAAAACGGGGAGCGTCTTTGATTTCTACGGCCGGGAGGGCTATATTTGCTCCCACAGCAATAGGCAAAGATTTACGCAAAGACTGGATACCATAAAATACTCCGGCTTCCGTAGAACCGGTAATGGTTACTCCGTCACCGGCAACTTTCAGCTGATAGGCTTCCGGATTCTCATTTTCTGTTCCCAAAGCCAGGATAATGACATTTTTTCCTTCTGTTCCGGCCTCAATGGTAAAGTCTTCTCCCGTAGCCGTCTTCAGATAGTCGGCCAGGAATTTCGCATTGCGCTGCATCTTCTCGTTTCCTTCCGGATAGAGAATCTTTACTCCGCTTTTCAGGATAAAGGGGATTCCCTGCTCTACAACGATTTCCTGAGGCAAAGGAATTACCTGATAATTAGCTTCTTGCTGAACTGACTGGCAAGAAACAAAAAGCCCTGCCACCGCCAAGCATCCGGTTAATTTCAACAGTTGTTTCATAAATTAAAAAATTAAGTGTTAAGTTATTAATAAATTTATGGAGTCAAAGATATTATTTTTCTGCCATATTTCACATTTTCCATCATATTCCACGGATAATTTAACAAAATATATTAATCAGGTAAAACACAATAATCCACCAAAAATAGCTTTCTTCATAATATAATTATCTTATTCTTTAATAATATCTGTAAGCTTCACTGCTTGAAATGTCATGTGTGCTACACTACTTTCGTATAAAATGCCTATAGTTTCTTTATCAATCATAGTCAGACAGCTATATCCCCATCCCGGACCTTCATCCAATAAAAGTTGATGTTCCGGCAGCCAAGTAAGTCCTTTATCCAAACTTGCCTTTATTGTAATATGGTCACGTCCTTTTACTGTATTCGGATTTGAAAATAGAAGGATGTCTTTGTTCAACACATTATCCAGTGCTTTGACATTCAGCAAGCTGGCCATACATACGGGCTCATTAAGTGCCTTACGTGAAGAAGCGTGTTCGGTCCAGCTCTTGCCCAAATCTTTTGTAATGGATACCGCCCGGCTACCTCCTCTGTTATCACGCATATTCAACATCAAAACTCCCGGTTCTATTTCTACAACTTGGGCTTCTGTGGTATTGGTACGGGCCATGTTATGCATCTTCCATGTCTTACCTTGATCCTTGCTATACATAATTCCGGCATTAGGGATACGTGTCGAATCTATAAACTGGGTCGGAAAAACCAATGTACCGTCACTCATCGTTATTCCCCGTCCCGGTCCTTGAAGTAGAAAATACCAGGATGGATCTTTCACCTGTTCCGTTATATTGATTGGTTCCGACCACGTTTTACCATCGTCAGTACTCTTTACCATCATCAATTGTGCTGTATGATTCATATCCGTTCCCGGATGTGAACTCCACCACGCACGCTGATTACCCATACCATGTGTCCATGCAGCAACTATCCATACAGTATTTGTCTTTGTGTCTACCAGAATAGAAGGATCCCCTACCCCATTTTGGGCTTTTGGCAAACCACCATACTCACCAAATGAAAGAGGAAGACGCATTTTTTCCCATGTCTTTCCTCCATCTGTACTACGGCTCAACCCAACATCAACATATTCTTGCAAATCAACGCTACTATTATAACGAACATCATATACTCCTAACAAAGTTCCTTTATTCGTAGTCACCAATCCCGGAATACGGAAAGCTGCCGATCCGTCATCTCCTGCGTGACGTACGCCGATAGCCATTCGATGAGAGATATTCTTAGGAGAAAGATATTTACAAGTCAAATCTCTGCCATCTACTTTTACCGCACATAGTTCAGAGTTTATTCGGGTATATAAAGAAGTCCCTTTTTTCATCTGCAAGCTAATCCAAAAAAAATTTACGCCTGGAAATAATTTATAATTACTCTTAAGTACTACTTTATTGGAAGGTCTCACTACTTCCACACATTTCACCGAATACGACGGATTGGCAGATAAGGTAGTTCCCGGATGAAAACTGGATATATATTCTACAGGAGCCATACACTTTTTATTTCTATGCTGCAATGCCTCCGTGCCTCCATAATAGAGTTTTACTGACTGGATATCGTGCTGTGGCGTGCTTTTACTGAAATCTAATACGACTTCATTCAGTAACTTACTGTCTTTAGCATCCAAACGGATATAAAACAAAACATTGTCTTGCCGTTCTATCAGAATGGGAGTTTGTGTTTCACGGATAAATACTGTATCTGAAGCTCGGACAGTATCTGAAGCTTGAACACTAAAGAAAAATCCTAATAAAATAAAGAGGAGAAAATAATGATTTCTTTTCATAATGGGGGTATTAGTTAGTTTAACGCGGTAAAGATAGGATTTTTTTTATACAAATTAAGCTTTTTCTTTAAAATACAATATGAGAGCCACAAACTTTCTCTCTATTACCAAGTTCTGGTAGGACTTGTTAATACTTTGACCACCATTTTGGCTCTTGTC
>ERZ838577.4400-NODE-4400-length-11886-cov-2.795199_pt1 | contig 11886 bp, 7 predicted proteins | sample MGYA00519682_ERZ838577 | MGnify/ENA primary metagenome ERZ838577 (study PRJEB31850, sample SAMEA3708838) | human gut metagenome | biome: human gut; feature: human-associated habitat; material: faeces | place: China | collected 2014 ...
AGCAAGAGATGCTTGGTAATCGTAAATTGTAACTCTCTCTCGGATGTTAATTTAAAGCCTATATCTAATCGTTTGATAACAAGGGCAATATCCCGGATTTTTCGTCGCAATTTGACCAACATATCGTAAGTTATTTTTTGAAAATGTAATATAAAAATGAGAAGAATCATTTTTTTGCTATTTGCACTACTGGCTTCTACACACACCATGAAGGCTCAGGAGGTGGCATTAAAGACCAATCTCGTCTATGACGCACTCCTCACCGTCAATCTCGGTGCCGAAGTTCAGCTCGCTCCCCGCTGGTCGCTCGACCTCTCGGGCAATCTCAACGCATGGACCCTTGACCAAGGCAAGAAGTGGAAGCACTGGATGGTGCAGCCCGAGGTGCGCTATTGGTTCTGCGAAGCTCTTGGCGGGCACTTTGTGGCAGCCCACGCACTTGGCGGACAGTACAATGTGGGCAATGTCGACCTTGATTTCAAGCTGCTTGGCACCAACTTCGGGGCCGTGCGCGATCATCGCTATCAGGGCTGGTATGCCGGACTTGGCGTGGCCTACGGCTACTCGTGGCTTGTGAGCCGTCACTTCAACATCGAGGCCGAGCTTGGCGTGGGATGGATCCACACCGGCTACGACCGTTACAACTGCGCGAGCTGCGGCCGTCGCCTCGGCAAGGGACACCACAACTATTTCGGTCCCACCAAGGCGGCTATCAACCTCGTGTATGTATTCTGATTATCAATTCTCGAAAAAAACCGACAATCATTCACTCACTTATGAAGCTAAAGATAACAGGCCTGGCCTGGCTCATGGCCATGGCTTTGCCCTGCATGGGCGCAGTAATTCCGTCGTCCGATGAAAGGGTGACCAATCTCAGCGTCGAGCGCACCGACAACAGTCTGCTCGTCAACATGACGCTCGACCTCACGGGGCTTAAGCTAAAGAGCGACCGCGAAATCACGTTTATCCCCGTAATCACGGCCGGCGACAGCGTCGTGGAATTGCCACAGGTAATTGCTGCGGGCCGCAACCGCTACATTCAGCATCAGCGTCACAACGACATCGACGAGGGTGCTACACTCACCCGTGCCGGACACACAATAGATTATCAGGCTATCGTTCCCTACCGCCGGTGGATGGCCGACGCCATGCTGTCGATGGCCGAGGACGAGTGTGGCTGCGGATTGTCGCTCGGCTCTCCGTCGACTTCCGATCTGGCTCAGCTCGACTTCCGCGAGCGCACGTTTGCTCCGCAGTGGGCCTATGTGACTCCCCGTGTCGAGGCGCGCAAGGAGCGCTCGGCCAAGGGGTCGGCCTACATCGACTTCCGCGTCAACCGCACCGACATCGACCCCGCCTACCGCCGCAATCCGCAGGAGCTGGCCGGTATACGCGACACCATCGACCTTATCAAGAACGACCCCGACTCGCGCATCGAGCGCATAACCATCACCGGCTATGCATCGCCCGATGGTCCCTACGACAACAATGCGCGCCTCGCCGAGGGTCGCACCAAGGCTCTCACCGGCTATGTGCGCGGCCTCTACGACTTCTCGCCCGAGGTGCTGCGCTCGGCTTCGGTAGCCGAGGACTGGGACGGCCTGCGTCGTTGGGTCGAGCAATCGTCGATCGACAACCGCGACGCTCTGCTCGACATCATCGCGCTGAGCGACATCACCCCCGATGCCCGCGAGTGGAAAATCAAGTCGAAGTACCCCGCCCAGTACCGCTATCTGCTTGAAAACGTGTACCCCGCACTGCGTCACAGCGACTACACCATCGACTATGTGGTGTCGTCGTTCACCGACCCCGAGAAGATAGCCGAGGTCATGGCCCGCGACCCGCGCAAGCTCAGCCTTCACGAGATGTATCTGCTCGCGCGCAGCATTCCCGGCGACTCGGCCCGCTTCCGCGAGGTATTTGAGGTGGCTGTAAGGCTCTATCCCGACGCTCCCGAGGCCAACCTCAACGCGGCGGTAACGGCACTTTCGTTTGACGACCTCGACAATGCGGCACGCTATCTGCCCAAGGCCGGCGACTCGGCCGAGGCTGTATATGCGCGAGGAATCCTCGCCGCCAAGCAGGGCGACTGCACTTCGGCGCGCAATCTGCTCGTAAAGGCTTCGCAGATGGGCCTTGCCGAGGCCGACGCTGCCATCAAGTCGCTCGACGAGTGGGTCGAATGGACGGCACGAAACTCAAAGACTGAAAATTAATAACGATAACATTCATTTAACACAATCATTTATTTATTCAACAAAATGAAAACTATCAAATTATTTGCAGGGGCTGCGGCAGTGCTCGCGTTAGGACTTGCCTCATGCTCTGACGACAAGCTCGACAATGGCGGAAGCGATGTCGCTGAAATTGACCACACGATGTATCTCAACGTGGCCATCTCATCAACCAACGGCTTCGGCTCACGTGCTTATGAGGACAACGCCTATGAAGGCGGTAACACTCCCGAATTTGACCCGGGCACTCCAGTAGAATCCACTATAGGTACTGCCTATTTCGTATTCTATGAAGAGGAGTTGGGCCCTGACGGAAAAACCGGCACCGGAAAGCCCGGAAAGCAGGTGGGTGAAATCGCTGTTGTTTCAAATTTAACTACCACTGATGTTACCGACGACGCAACAGGCTCGGTGACTAAAAGCTGTATTTCAGTTGTGCCCGTTTCGGTTCGCAAGGGCGATCACGAACCCAAGTTTGTGATGTGCTATGTCAATCCCGTAACTCCGGCCAACATCCAGAACCCCATCGACTACATCGAAACTCTTACCCGTCAGGAAGTTACTACCGGTTCAGGTGCTAACATGCGTTTCCCCATGAGTAATTCGGTTTACTATGATGCTGACGGTAATCTTGTTCGCGCTACTGAAATTGGCAACGGTAAGCTGTATAACTCTGAAGCCGAGGCCAAGGAGGAAGCTGAAAAGAACGGCGACAACGCCAGAGTGCAAATCTTTGTTGAGCGTTATGCCGCCAAAGTGAATTTCTCGGTAGCTCAGTCCGATGCGGCCATCCCCGGTTATGCCGCAGGTGAAGGAGAGGAAAAATTCACCCTTAAATTCGTGCCCGAATACTGGGCCGTAAATGCCGAGGGTAAGACATCCTACATCACCAAGTCTTATCGCGCACAGGCTGCAGGTGGTGCCATCCTTGGCAGCAACTACACCTATGCCGCTGCCAACTCTGCTATCAACACTCGATTTGAGAGTGCTACCTCAGGTGCCTCAACACTTTTGGCTGCAACCGACCAGTGGGCTTGGAACAACGCAGGCCTACATCGTTCATTCTGGGGCTGCTCACCCGCTTACTACTCGACACAGTATCCTGAAGTTGCAAGCGATATCGACCCTACCAACCCCGACAAGTATGAGCTTATCTACTTGACCGAAAATCAGGTTCGCAACGGTTATGGTAATCTCGTTAGCGGAACTAATGCCAAGCTCACCGACTACTTCCGTGAAACAACCACCGGAACCGTGGGATTGACTTCAAAGAACCCCGCTGCTGCAGTTCCGTCGATTGCTCTCTACGGTAAGTACACAATCACTCCCACCACCACAGGTGCCACAGCTCTTCCTGCCAATACTTCATTCTACACCTACATGAAGAATTCCGACGGCAACGCCAACATCTACTTCGATGTTGTAAGTAAGGAAACCGATGCCAACGGTGCTGCAATTGGTAACTCGGCTGTTACCGGCGGTACAAGTATGATGCGCCGCTTCATCGATCAGCTCTCTGTTTTGGTAAAGCGTACAGGTGAAGGCACTACCGAGGATCCCTATGTCTTTACTCAGTTTGACCCGAGCAAAACTCCCGATCTTCAGTATCTTGTATCCAACCTTACCATCAAGCGTCCCGTCGATGCCGTTCTCACTTCAGGTGTTACCGGTGAGGCTGTCGAGGATCAGGTTAAGCTTGCCGCCCGTCGTCGCACTATCCAGTTGAATGCCGCTCCTACCGCCGACCAGACTACAGCTGCCGGTTTCACACTGTGCTACGCTTCAGGCAACAGCTATGTTCCTGTTACCACCGCCAACCTTACCGATGTCAACAAGATTATCATGCAGAATGTAGGTTACGCCGACTACTACAACCAGGCAAGCGCCTACTTCAACATCCCCATCAAGCACCTCGGATGGTACCGCAAGGGTAATCTCAACCGCACCGGAAAGACCGAAAATGGAACTACAACCTACACCGACAACACCACAATCAACTGGAACAACGTGATGGTGGGCGACTTCGGTCTTGTGCGCAACCACGTTTACTCTATCAATGTCACAACGATAAAGGGTCTTGGAACCGCTATCGCCGATCCTACCGACCCCACAGTTCCGCCGGCTGAAACAACCGACTACTTCGTGGCCTATCGACTCAACATCCTCAACTGGGCCATCGTTCCCACCCAGAATGTTGATCTCTAATCGATCAATCATCTAAGCCGCCGCGCGCCACGGGCGCTCAACCTTTGACCGGCTGTGGTCCGCGTCGGTTTTAAAAACCTAAGGTCGCAGGTGGATGACTACCACCTGCGGTCACCAATAAAAAAATAAACTAAATTACTGCATTTCTACAATGTTACGATCTATTTCACGATTCTTGAGCCCCCTGCTCCTCGGAGCAATGGCTTTAATGTCGGGTTGCGGCTTGGTCACCGAGGATGTCGAGCCATGTACCATGACTTATCAGCTTAAGTTCAAGTATGACTACAATATCCTTGAAGCCGATGCTTTCAACCGACAGGTCCATTTGGTCAACGTGTGGGCCTTTGATTCGCAAGGTCGCCTCGCGTGGACCGGCAGTGAATCGGGAAAAGCGCTTGAGTCGCCCGACTATGTGATGAAGGCCGAGCTCGCTCCGGGACGCTACGACTTCCTTGCCTGGTGCGGATTCTCCACCGGCGACCCATTCAAGCTCGCCACCTACACTCCATCGTCGATCGAGGAGCTGAAGGTGACGCTCGCCACTCTCGGCGACGGTGCCGGAAAGCTATATGTCGACAGCGAGCTGCCCGGGCTATTCCACGGCTTGCTTGAGGATGTAACGCTCATCAGCTCCGAAACCGAGCACGTGGTACAGACCGTAACGCTGCCCCTGATGAAGGACACCAAGACAGTGCGCCTCATGCTGCAGCACCTCGACGGCTCGCCCATCGAGCAGCGCGACTTCTCGGTAACCATCACCGACAACAACCAGAACCTCGACTGGAACAACGACGTGATGGACGGCCCCTGGTTTGACTACCGTCCGTGGTATGTCAACTACGGCCAGGTCACGATGCCCGAAGGCTCGCGCACCGACGCTTCGGGACGCGCCATAACCTCGGTGGCGTCGCTGCTCTTTGAAATGTCGACATCGCGCCTGCGTGCCGGACACAACACCGTGCTCACCGTACACCGCAACTGGGACGACCGTGACATTATACGCATCCCGCTCATCGACTATCTCCTCCTCGTCAAGGGACATTACAACGAGCGTTACTCCGACCAGGAGTATCTCGACCGCATGGACGAGTTCAACCTCGTGTTCTTCATCGATGCCGACAGCAACTGGTACACCGCCGCCGGAATCATGATCAACAACTGGACCATAGTGCCCCCGCAGGACACCGAAATGTGACAACAACGCTAAATCAGCCACTCTCTTTTTTATAAGCGTAAATGATAATGAATACACGACGACTATATTATCTCAGGGCTTGTGGCCTGATGATTGCCGCTTTGGCGGTTGCGGCAGGGCTTAACGCCTGTTCCGATGCCGACCCTGCGTTGGAGCCCGGTGCCGGCGAAAATCCCGGAAGCTTCGACAACACCGTCACCTTCTCGTTTCGCATCAGCGACGGAAACGTGTCGCGTGCCGGGCATGACGACCACGTGACATCGCCCGACGAGAACCCCGACATCAACGAAAGCTCGATCAACACCAAGGATGTTGCGTTCTACGTGTTTGCCGACGATCATCTCGTCTATCGCCCGCTTCAGGACGACGACTTCTACTCGCTCACCGGTGCTTCGGGCGGCGGCTACACCGTCAACCTCAAAATCGACTACAAGCAGCTTGCCGTAGACCCCGACAGCCCCGACCGCATAGCCATGCGCATTCTCGCCGTGGCCAACATGAACACATCGGGCACCGACCCCTACGCCTATCCGCAGCTTGACTACGGTTCCACCTACGCTCAGGTCATCGGAGAGCTCGAAAGCAAGCAGTTCTCTCTGCCCGCCACCTGGGATCCCGCCAACCTCCCCTCGGCTACAGGTCGCGGACTATACATCCCCATGTTTGGCACGGCGGTTTTTCAGGTAAACCCCAAGGAGCTCTACGACACCGAAACGTGGCAGACCATCTACCTTGGCAGCGTGTCGATGCTGCGTGCCGTCGTGAAGGTTGAGTTGCTCGACGGCATTGCCGACCGTGACGCCGAGGGATTCCCCAAGATCGCCGACGCATGGCTCGACTACTCGGTTGTCAACGGAAAGCTGCTTCCCGCCGATGCGCTCACCTACATCAACGGCAACCAGGTCGACAAGAACAACCTGGGCGATGCCGGCGAAACTCCGGCCGTGCGCAACATGCGCTCATTCACCGGAACGCTCACCCACACCGTCAACGGCGCCTCGCTGCGCGAAACGCTTACCATATTCCGCTCCTACTGCCCCGAGCAGTCCATCAGCTCAACAACACCATGCATCAGGCTCAAGGTGCAGCCTTCGGCATCGACCCCCGAAGCCGAGTGGCTCGACTACACAATTCCCCTTGAGGGCTACGACGGAAAGCCTTTCGGATTTGTTAACCTCTACCGCAACCACATCTACCGCATCCGAGTCAACTCGGTCAACATCGGTGTTCCCGCCGAGATTACCGTAACCGCGCTCCCATGGACTCAGGAGGACATCGAGTGGAATTATGATCAGAATCCCGGACTCGCCGACGGAGGCGAAATAAAGTGGGTCGAGAACACCTATCAGTCAATCGACCTAAACACCGCACGACTGGTGATGATGCGCGACATGACGCCCGCCAAGTGCTCATTTACCCTCTCGTCACCTCTCGGAGCCACATGGCGTGCCATTCTCGTGCCCGAAACCGCCGACCGCGATGCCTTCAAGTTCATCGACTCGGCCGGCAATCAGGTCGACGATGTGAGCGGAACCATCGATGGCAATGCCATAGACCTCACAATCACGGCAACCGACTCCGCCCCCAAGGAAACCAACAGGACCCGACTGCAGATTATCGTGACAACCCTCGACGGACGAACGATGACAGCCGATGTGTGTGCCGGAAAATACGGCGACAGCAAATACTTCACAATCATCCAGAACTCTCAGCTATAATAAAATGACTCTATATAGATTTCTTATAAATCGATTCTACCTCACTCTGGCAGCCGCTTTGCTGCTTGCCGTTGCGGCTTGTTCCGACGACAGCTTCAACGGGCCCGATTCCGACGGAGGTGCAGGTTACATCAAGATAAGGCTTAGCTCTTCGTCCCACGGTTCGCGTGCCGGGGAGGTCGACAAGCTTAATGAAAATCTAATATCCTCGGCCGTGTTGTGTTTATCTCCGTTAACGAGTACCGACGACATGCCTCCGGTGCTTACACAGAGGTTTAGCGGATTGACAGGCTCGACCGAGGTTCTCGAAGTTAAGTTGACCGACGACATGCGCAATGCCCTCTTTCCCGGCAATGCCGTTACTTGCAAGGCTTATGTCGTGGCCAACCTCCCCGACGGGCCGTCGTCGGTCACCGACGTCATGAGCGTCAGCGACATCAGGTCCATCGCCGTTACATCCGATTTCGCCACGAGCAATGTGCAGAGCTCATTTGTAATGGACGGCGATAACACCGTGACTCTCCTCAATCCCGGCACCCCCGCTGAAAGCGTGTCGGGAAAAATCGACCTTCAGCGTGCAGCATCCAAGATTACAATTGCCGTCAACGTGCCCGAGAGCATCACCGTCGACGGTCAGGTGTGGCGTTCCGAGCGCACCAATATGAGCGTGCTCATCACCAACGGAGTCCAAAGCTCGGCCGTCAATCCGGCGACCCACACTCTCGTTACAGGCGACTACTACAACACCACCACCGTATCGGAGGACCAGACACATCGTCAGCGCAAGCTCGAGGCGGGCACCGACACCAAGTTCACCTATGAGCTTACGAGCCCATTCTACACCTATCCCAACGAGTGGAACCCCGACGACAGTGAATCGCCGATGACCTATATGACCCTTATGGTGCCCTGGAAGCTTGACGGCGAGGACTCCTACCGCACTTGCTACTACATGGTGCCCGTGATTCGCACCGGCAACACCATTGGACGCAACATCCACTACCGAGTGAAGATTAATGTGAATATACTTGGCAGCTTCACCCCCGACGAGCCTTTCACGCTTGACGATCTCAGCTACACGGCAGCCGAGTGGGGCAGTGTGCCTGTCGATGTCGACATTGCCGACTACCGCTATCTCGTTGTCGACCAAAACCACTACACGATGGATAATATCGAGTCTACATTTATCCCCGTCTACACTTCGCATCCCACAACGGTTACCAATGTGGAGATGACATACTATCGCTATTACACTACAACACAAGGTATTGAAAAGCCCATCACCATAACCACGACTCAATATGAAAATACTCAAGATAAAGGCTATGGCGATATATGGACTTGTGATTTCTTGAATCCTGACAAGGTTGACCAGGTTAACCCTTCAACCGGAATAAACTTCAGTCATAAACTTATTATATGGAATCCGTATGATCGAAATAATCGCTCTGTAAATTTGACTGACTTAAGATCGGATAATGCCGTTAATACAGCCATAAACACTATCAATTATTATCGCCCATCTAATGATCCGGCATATTCACGTTATGATATTACAATCACGATTGTGCACACTGACAAAGTAGGAAAGCCGGATGCTGACAATTTTACAAAGACAATAACGATTACCCAATATCCGCAGATGTATATCACAAGTACCCATAACAATGGGGGTAATTACGTTAGTGGAGAGGATAGAGGATACGTATTTGTTAATAATAATCAAGTCAATAATCGAAATACAGAAAACTGGATGGCTGTTAGAGGTTTGACCGGAAATAATAAAAATCCTAATATGTATGTAATAAATATTACACAGCTTAATACATCAACCAGATACGTTATCGGTGACACGAGAGTTTTAAAAATAAATAATAATTTGTCAGATAATTCGATGAATAGTGGAGCAGAATCTAAAACTGCATTTCAAGATTGTGTTACCGCAACGTCAATTGATAATAAAAGTCGAAAATTGGAATCCTATTATCCGACTGATGAATCTAATCAAAATGAATATCATGTATCTCCTAAGATTAGAATAGCATCATCATGGGGCGTTTGTGATGGTGCCGTAAGCAAAGTCGAAGCTCGTCGAAGATGTGCTACATATCAAGAACGAAATTATCCGGCAGGACGATGGCGTATACCCACTAAGGGCGAATTGGAATTCATTTTGACTCAATCGCTTGAAAACCATATCCCAACATTATTTAATGCAAGTAGTTCCTATTGGACTGCACAAGGGCGTGTTACAACAAGCTTGACAAATGGTGTTCTTGGCAATACATCTAATAGTGGTAGTGCGTTTGTTCGTTGTGTTTATGATGAATGGTATTGGGATGGTGAAGAACTTCCTGGAGATTCCAATTTTAGCTTCACTTGGGGCGACCGTGAGCGCACTAATCCTAATCCGACCAATTAACCGATAATCACGATATTAAGATATTTGACACAATATGAAACTTCTTAAAAATATCATGGTGGTTGTCGCCCTTTTCGGGCTGTGGAGCTGTAGCGATGACATCGTTCCGGCTCCCGGCGCGGGCGACAACGACGGCGAAACTTTCATGATAACGGCTTCGGTGGCCATGCCCGACATTATGCCGGCCGGAAGCCGTGCCATGGGCGACACTCCCGACTATGCCGGGTTGAAGCTCTATCTCGCCGAGTTTGACATGAACGGCAATGAGCCGCTCAACAACTTCTTCTCCAATCTATATCGGGCTGAAAACGAGCGGGCAGGCAACAACTTGGTCACCTTCAATGTCACGTTGAAAAAGAGCGTCGAGCCCAAGGTGCTTCACCTTATAGCCGTGCCGAGCAGCGTAGACCTCGACTTCACCTACGGCTCCGAGGGTACGCTGATTCCCGGCCTCACCACGAGCGGCGGCAACGAAGCCTATTGGCGACGACTCGAGTTCCCTTCAGGTTATGGCACCATGACCGGCGCTGTGTGGGCAACTTCACAGGCCACTATCAATGCCCTCACCAATGTGCCGTTGATTCGCAACTTCGGTAAAATCACGGTGGTCAACGAGGCTACAGCCAATTTCACGCTTGAAGGATTTGCTGTGGTCAACACCCCCACATCGGGCTCGGTGGCTCCGTGGGACTATACCGCAATGCGATTTCCCGACTACCTTGATGATTCGGGCAGTCAGCTCGACTATGCGGATCTCAGTTATGGCGGAATGTTGCCGGGTAACGCCAACATCACCGACAATGAGCCCGGCGGATTAACCTATAGCACTGCTCCTAAATATATATATGAGCGCCCCTTCAGCTCGGTCAACCGCACTTTGGTCATAGTCAAGGGCCGATATAACGGTGGCGAGTCGTCCTACTACAAGATCGACCTCGGGTATCAGGATACCGACGGCGTGTTTAAATACTACAATCTGCTGCGTAACTTCAACTACACCGTCACGATAAAGAGTGTGGGTGCAAGCGGTTATGCCACCGCCAAGGAGGCGATGGACGGTGTTGTCTACAACAACTTGTCGTTTGATGTGACAACCAACAAGATGCTCAACATCTCCAACGGAACCGACATGGTGTGGGTCAACTTCACAACCGCTGTCGTGACACAGAACACCGATGCCGACCGCACTATCAAGTTCGGCTTCAAATACGCTAAAAACATCGGCACGGCCGGTGAAACGATCGACAACTCTTCGGTAACCGATCCCACGACCATGGGACTTGTCCCCGGCGATGTTATCGAAAGCGTCACCGAAACCACGGCTCCCACAGTAAATGATAAAGGCGAGCCCACCGACTACACCGGGTGGAAATTCTATGAGATAAAAACTCATGCGCCCACCGATGAAACTAAGCAGCAGAGCTTCACCATCATCAATAAGGACACGGGACTCGGGCGTACGATCAACCTTGTGTTGCGAACACCTTGGGAGCTTGATCCCGCCCATGTGCGCGTGTTTGCCGGCAACTACAACCTTCCCGGCCAGTTTCCCTACGATGACACGACCTACGAGAACAAGGTTGGTGACGGAGCCGGTGCCAAGCTCACCATATTCTTTACCATCCCCGAGGATCTGCCCGAAGCCATCTTCCCATTGTCGTTTGAACTGGAATCTGACCGACAGAACATCGAGAATAACCCCATTGGTACGCTCCTTGTTACATCAGGCCCCTCGGTGTTTGACGGTGTGATAGGCACTCGCATCAAGTATATAAAGCCGATTACATGGACCGACTACAATACTGTGCTCGACGCATCGCATCCCACGGCGGTGAAGGTTCCGGCCGATCCGAAAAATCCTGACAACGGTAAATATCTTCACCGGGTGCGTTGTCGATTGCAGACGATTACCTCGCTTGAGGCGCTCGGCATCGGCACTAACGGAACCACTACTACAAAAGTGCGCGTCACCAATCCCTACTTCAAGCTTAGGGGAGGCGATGGCAAAATTGAAGTCACCTTCACCCGCACAAGAGGCCAATCCCTCTCCAACGCCCCCAACAACTGATCCCACACATAAACACATACACACACACCAAGCGGCTCCCTCCC
>ERZ838577.4404-NODE-4404-length-11875-cov-4.548139_pt1 | contig 11875 bp, 10 predicted proteins | sample MGYA00519682_ERZ838577 | MGnify/ENA primary metagenome ERZ838577 (study PRJEB31850, sample SAMEA3708838) | human gut metagenome | biome: human gut; feature: human-associated habitat; material: faeces | place: China | collected 2014 ...
ACTTAATATACAAAGATGTTAGTGCGCAAGATCTTAATCGTAAATGGACCTCATTAGGAACAGGTAAATTATATTACGGCAACGACCTCACGGATGAACAAGTACCATATTATCTCAATTTTCTCAAGAGCCATGTTCTCAATTACGTGTCTCCCGAAATTGCAAAAACCGTATTACCTGTAAAAATATATATGCTTGATAATTTAAGGGGATTATTGCCGGGAGAAGATCCAGATGATAGTGGTACGGGAACAGGCACGGGTACTGGTACGGGAACAGGCACGGGAACAGGTACGGGTACTGGCACGGGAACTGGCACGGGAACAGGTACGGGTACTGGCACGGGAACTGGGAATCCAAATTTTGTGGAATTAAAAACAGACGGTTTTGATTACTGGGCTATCAGTTTTACAAATAGTGAAATAACTAATCCGAATCAACAATCGCTTAAAATCAGACGTGCAGTATTCCTTTATCTAATGATCGAAGCTGCCTTACAAAATGGAATTATCACTGAACCAAACGACTTTAAAAATGGAATCGACTATACAACCCCAATTGTTAACGCAGATAATCAAAAAGATAATCCAAATTACTATATGACTAGAGGTTTTATTAAGATTATCTACCGAGGCTTTAAAAATGGGGAAAAAGTTCCCTCTGGTACAAGCGAATACACAAATCCAAGTTGGGAACAAGAAGCTTATCCATATCGGGATTTCCTCAGTTATGTAAGAGCCGCTATGTTCTATACGAAAACAGAATTTCAAACGAAGTATTCTCCAACAACCTATCCGCTTATTAATCAAAGATATGAGATTGTAACAAATCATATGAAAAATAACTATGGTATTGATCTTGAAGGGATAGCCAAAGGTCCTCAAGAATAAACGTTATAACTAAAACAGTGTCAAAAGTTTTTTATAGACTTTTGACACTTTATTCCCTTATTCATTTTTCATATCTTAAAACATGAAAATAAGAATTCTCATATTTCTACAGCTTCTCTATTTTCCCCTTTTCGCACAAGAGGGAAATATTTATCAATATCTCAAACAAAAATGGTCGAAAGAATTTTCCTCTGCCAAAGATATTACAACAACCTATCATGATAATATAAAACGAATGGACAAAAAAAATATCCCATTAACCATTCAAAATAATTGCTTCATGATTCTAAAAAGTGGAGAATACATCACACAAAATAATGGAGAAAAAGAAGATATAAAACCTTTACTTCGCCAAATACCTACCATCGAGTTAAACGACCCTACAGTAGTCGCATTCATGCAACAAAACTCTCCCGGCCAATGGACAGATTATTATTATATGATTCAAGCCTTAAAAAAAGGAGAAACTTTCGATGCTGCAAGAGACGGGATTTCCATTTCCACACAATTCCTCGCAAGACCTCTCAACCACAACGACTATACCAAATTAAAAGATATTTTTTCCAGTAACAATAAACTACTACATGATACTTATCTGGAAAAAATGAAATTTCTTTTCCGAAACAATGGATGCCCGGAAGAAATTGCAGAATTACGCCCTACCATAGAATCACACGTGGAAGATTCTCCGTTAAAACAAGAAATACTAAAACTATACACACAATATGAACCTTTAAGCAAAGGTCAATCGGCACCATTATCTTCAATGAAAGATACAAATGGAAAAACCTATTCATTCGCTGATTTCAGAGGAAAGGTGATTATCGTGGACGTTTGGGCTACATGGTGCTGTAGCTGCATCGAAAAAATGCCCAAATTCATGCAATTAAAAGATGAATTCAAACAATATAAAGATATCCTATTTCTGACCATCTCTATTGATCGAAAAAGCGACCAAAACAAATGGTTAAAAGCCATCAAAGAGAATAACATGACAGAAATGTTGAATCTTATTTCGGCCCCATCTGCGAATTCCCATTTTGAAACAGAATACCATATAAATGGAGTTCCTCGTTATTTCATTATAGATAAAGAAGGAAAAATCGTAACGGTCTTCGCCCCCGGTCCCGGAAAAGAAATGAAAGCATTAATCCAAAATACATTAAAACAATAATTATGAAACGCATCTTTTTAATTTGTTTATTATTTTCCCTTGCAGGTTATTGTCTCGCCCAAGAAGGAACAAACTTTGAAGACTTGACTTTTAAAGAAGCCCTCGCCAAATCCCAAACAACAGGAAAAAAGCTATTCGTCGATTGCTACACGAAAACCTGCGGGCCATGCAAATACATGGTAAAATTCATCTTCCCGTTAAAAGAATGTGGTGACTATTTTAACAGTAACTACATCTGCATTATGAAAGACATGGAAGAAGGTGACGGGATTGATATTGCTCAAAAATACAACGTACGAATATACCCGACTTACCTGATACTCAATCATGACGGAACAGTATACTGCCGTCTGGATGGAGGAGCCGTATCCAGCCCAAAAGAAGACTTCGTCCAAAAAGTCAAAGATGCCATTGAATTGGCAGAAGCCAATAGAAAATACTCCGCAGGAGCACGGGATCATTCATTCTTAGAAAAATACATCAATATCCTGCGTATTCACGACAAAAAACGCCTGCAAACCGTCATGAGTGAAACCATGATCCAACTGGGCGTGAACAAACTATGCGAACCGGAGAACTGGACCTTGATCAAAACAGAAGTAAACAACGTGGACACCCCTCTGTTCCGATACCTTGTCGAAAACCGGGCGGCCTTCTGTAAACAACTCGGGCAGCAAGAGGTTGAAAACAAAATCATATCAGTTTACTCGGAAGAATTTCGTGTACTCAAAATGATGGGTATCGACTTTGACAAACGAATGACAGATTTGAAACAATTTGAAAAAGACCATTACAAAAGTGCCCTTCCACTGAGATATCGCATGCTCTTCTTTTATATCATTAACAAAGAACAAAAAGACCGGGCAAACGAAATCCTCAAGGTTCTCCAAAACATAAACAAAGAACTCCCCGACGAGGCCGATCGCATGTCAGTCCTACGTGAACTCACCGGTTTCGAACGAATCGCCAACCAGCAACAAATAGAAAAAGCCAGCACGTACCTACAAGAAATAAGCAATAACCTTCAACCGAATAACGCGAACTACGTGCAGGGTCTGATAACTCGTATCAAGAAATAATCACACTCCAAGAGATCACCTGCCTAACAACGGGTGATCTCTTCAAAAGTAACTTCCCGAATCTCCGGCATCCCGTCGTACTCACCACAAACATAACAAGCATAACCCGCATCTACCGGACAAGCATTCACATGCAAGGGCAACTCGTTTACCCCCTCGTACAAGGAAACTCGTTCTCCCGTGAACGTCACGATAAAACTATTCAACGGGCGGGTCAGCCCCGTACCTATATATTTCAGGAAACTCTCTTTCACCGACCAGTAATTAAAAAACAACTGATCTTGCCCTGTTCCACTCAAAGACTTCAACATCCGTACCTCCCGTTCATGGAAAAAGCGTCCGGCAACCTCCATCCGTGCCTTAGCCCGTTTCTCGATATCAACCCCGACCTCCCGATCCGACACGGCGCAAACCACGTATTCACCCGAATGAGAGAGATTGAAAAACACATTCTCCCGACCGACAATAAACGGTTTACCCTTTTCACCCCGGAGTATCCGGTAACTTCCTAATGATAAATCCCAGCATTTCCGTAAAGCAAAACCCACCAAAGCCTCTCCCAACAACCGGCGAAGGCCAACTTCCTTACTCCTGTAACCGAGGGCTTCGTCATAACATTCCCCGGACACGAAATCCCTTAAACGAGCGAATAGTTTTTCTCGTTCCTTCTCCCCCGGTATCCGAATAAATAACACTTCTATCATATCGCGAAGGTAGAAAAGTTATAAATAATAGTCCTTACTTCTAAAATAAATATTCCAGAAAACCTAATAAACACGGGCTTCTTAACGTTATTTTAAAATGAATCGACAAAAAATTTAAGAAAATATTCACATTTCTCGTTAAAAAACTTGTTTATCTCGTTTTTATCTTCTATTTTTGAAACATCAAATTAACGTTTAAATAACATTTAAAGAAAAACGTCATGGAAGCCAAGAAAACATCCCGTTCCGATCTTGAGAACAAGCGGTTTATTTTCCGCGAGATCGGGCTCGTTGTAGCGTTAGCGATGGTGTTTTTTGCCTTTGAGACAAAATACTATCAGGAGGAAGCGAAAGAAATCATTATCCCGGTTGACCCGACCGAGGTAGAAGAAGTACTTCCGATATTTGTTCCCCAGAAGGCTTCACAACCGCTTCCCAAGGCAAGCATGAAACCGATAGATATTATCGACATCGTGCCGGACGAAATGGAACTGGACGACAATTTGGAAATTATTGACGATAACGACAACACGAAAGGTTCATTGACCGGAACAGACACGAACTGGGATGGGATATATGACGAGAATTTTGGAGAAGAAACAGGAGAAGGAGATCGAGAATTCCTCATCGTTGAAGAAATGCCTCATTTTAACGGGGATTTAAATAAATGGCTTAGGAAAAACTTAAGATATCCGGCCAGATGTTCGGAAATGGGCATCGAAGGTAAAGTATTCGTCGAATTTGTTGTTGAAAGAGACGGAAGTATCACCTCCATCAACGTGGTACGGTCTGCCGATCCGGATTTATCACAAGAAGCTATCCGCGTGGTAAAAGCCATGCCGAAATGGAAACCGGGAATGCAACGGGACAAAGCCGTGAGAGTTAGATTCACGATCCCGATCACATTCAAATTGAACTAGAAACATACAGTGATTTACATACAATACGAACATCCCGAAAAAGGACAGCCTGCAAAGGTTGTCCTTTTTTACTTCATGCCAGCCTCCCGAAGCAACGCCACCATCACGCCCCGTTCCCTCAGCCCCATCGCACCTGTATCCTGACAACACATCAGCACAAAACCAGCAACAAGTCACCGCCGTGTATCGGCAACTTATCGGTAACTTATCGGCAACTTACCAAGGAGACACCGGCAAAAGTACATGAAAACACAGAAACGGGAACGAATTATACCCTTACAACATTCCGAATTATCCTTGACCCAAAAGTTGTAAACAGGAAATTCATCATGCAACAAACCACTTTAAGAAGATTTTAATGAAGTTTAGAGTTAGTTTTAACATTTTCTTCAAAAAAAAGGATAGAAATATTGTGGTTTAATACGAATTTGACTATTTTTACCCACGGAATTTGTAAGAAAAAACAGTACCATAATATCAAACTAATAACATGGAAGTAAAAAAATCACCTAAAGCAGATCTTGAAGGGAAGAAAACCATTTTCCTTGAGATCGGTTTTGTTATTGCTCTAGGATTTCTACTCTGTGCTTTCAACTGGAAGACCAACACGAAAGTAGAAGAGGGTTTCGTTATTACCCAGGAAGAGCAAGTTGAGGAGGAAATCATTCCAATTACCCAACAGATGATGAAACCGCCCCCACCACCTCCCCCAGCCCCGAAATTAACGGACTTGATCGAGATCGTGGAAGACGAACTTAACATCGACGACGAACTCGAAATCGAAGACGTTGAGGCTGACGTTGAGAACAAGAATAACTACAACTTCGACTATGACGGAGCTGATTATGGCGAAAGTGAAGATAGTGGAGAAGCCGACATCTTCCAGGTTGTAGAAGATATGCCTCAATTCCCTGGTGGTAGCGTACAAAAATGGATCGCGAAGAACGTGAAATACCCGATGATTGCGCAAGAAAACAACATTCAGGGTAAAGTATTCGTACAATTCGTGATCGAGAAAGACGGTAGTGTTAGCGACGTGAAAGTTGCAAGATCCGTTGACCCGTCTCTGGACAAAGAGGCCATTCGTGTGGTAAAAGCCATGCCGAAATGGAAACCCGGAAAACAGAGAGGTAAACCGGTTCGAGTATCTTACACTGTACCTATCAACTTCCAATTACAGTAAAAGACACGTAAAATTATAACGGGAGGCTGTCGATCATCGTCAGCCTCTTTTTTCACTATTTATGAGCGATTATTTTTACACGAAAAAAGAAGCAGAAAAAGCCATTCTTGTAGGCGTAGCGCTACAATCTGAAAACATCAGCTACAACACGATGTGTGAATACCTGGATGAACTTGCTTTTCTTGCAGAGACGGCAGGAGCGGAAACCGTTAAGATATTCACGCAGAACCTGGACAAGCCGGTAACGGCAACTTTTGTCGGTAAAGGGAAACTGGAAGAAATCAGAAACTATGTCGAGGAAAACGATATCGACCTGGTGATCTTCGATGACGAACTAAGCCCGACACAAATCAGAAATATCGACCGGGAATTACCGGGAAGAAAAGTACTCGACCGAACTACCCTCATCCTGGACATCTTTGCCAAAAGAGCTCGTACCGCCGAGGCAAAAGCACAAGTAGAACTGGCGCAATACCAGTACATGCTCCCACGCCTGACAGGTATGTGGACCCACTTGGAAAGACAAAAAGGAGGTATCGGACTCCGTGGTCCCGGTGAAAGCGAAATCGAGACCGACCGACGGATCATCCGGGATAAAATTACCCGTCTGAAAGAACAGTTGGCCAAAATCGACAAACAAATGACCACGCAACGCAAGAACCGGGGAAAACTCGTACGGGTTGCGCTGGTTGGATACACCAACGTGGGGAAATCCACGCTGATGAACCTTTTAAGCAAATCGGAAGTATTCGCCGAGAACAAACTGTTCGCTACCCTGGACACCACGGTACGAAAAATAGCGATCAAAAACGTCCCGCTACTTCTCGCCGACACGGTAGGTTTTATCCGCAAACTCCCCCACCACCTGGTAGAGTCCTTCAAATCGACTCTCGACGAGGTACGGGAAGCCGACGTGATCCTTCATGTCGTGGATATCTCTCACCCGCAATTCGAGGATCAGGTACGGGTCGTAAACGAAACGCTAAGCGAGCTATTGGATAAAACCAATAAACCCACGATTACCGTATTTAATAAAATAGACGCCTTCACGTACACGAAAAAAGACGAGGACGATCTCACACCCATCGAGCGTAAAAACTACAGCCTGGAGGACCTGAAACAAATGTGGATGTCCAAACAGGGAGGAGAGACGGTGTACATTTCTGCCCGTTCCAAAGAAAACATCGAAGAGCTGAAAGATAAATTATACGACATCGTCAAAGACATTCACTCCGCCCGTTTCCCGTTCAATGACTTCCTATACCAGGATTTTGAAGCGGAAGAAGAAACAGAAGATTAATAATGTAATAATCCGGGAATTGTATTCAATTCCCGGATTATACATATTCCCTCCCCCTACAACCTGTAACTTACTAACTTGCAACCTGTAACTTACCGCAGGTAATCTTTTCTTCATTTATTTGGTTTTCTGGCTGATTTTTTGTATATTAGAGGTATAAGCTTAACCAATTAAGTGAATGTTATGGAAGTAAAAAAATCATCAAAGGCAAACCTCGAAAACTTGAAAGGAATCTTCTTCGAGATCGGGCTGATCATAGCATTAGCCTTTCTGTTCCTTGCTTTCGAGTGGAAAGTCAACATGAAGGATAAAGAAGACTTCATTGTAACAGTTCCGGAAGAGCTAGTAGAAGAGGAGATTATTCCCATCACTCAACAGATGTTGAAGCCTCCTCCTCCACCACCTCCAGCCCCCCGCTTAACTGACCTGATAGAAATCGTGGATGAAGAAATAAATTTGGATGACGTACTGGAAATTGAAGACGTGGAAGCCAATGTCGCCAACCGCAGGGTTTACGACTTCAGCGGACAAGGCAATGGCTACGGAGACGAGTACGGGGATGAATACTCCGACGAGGCCGAAGTCTTTGCCGTTGTCGAAGACATGCCTAAATTTCCGGGAAACGTGCAACAATGGATTTCTAAAAACATTAAATACCCGATGATTGCCCAAGAAAACAACATCCAAGGTAGAGTGTTCGTCCAATTCGTCATCGAGAGAGACGGCAGCGTCACCGACGTGAAGGTCGCCCGATCCGTAGACCCGTCTTTGGACAAAGAAGCCATTCGTGTCGTGAAAGCCATGCCCAAATGGACTCCCGGGAAACAACGCAACAAACCCGTGAGAGTTTCCTACACGGTTCCTATTAATTTTCAATTACAATAAAAAATGGTGCGTGAAGCACCATTTTTTATTTCACGATAACCAGATAATAATTCTTTTTCCCGCTCTGCAACAGGATATACTTGTCATCAATCAGGTAATCGGGAGTCACCGTTAATTCCTGATCTTGCACTTTCTCCTTGTTAATACTAATCGCGTTGCCTTTCAATGCACGTCGCGCCTCTCCCTTCGAGGACATCATGGTCGTCTTTTCTGCCATCAGATCCACGATATGAATCCCGGCTTCCAGATCGGTTCTCGCGATCTCGAATTGAGGCACTCCCTCGAACACGGACAACAACGTATCCTCGTCCAAGCGTTTCAAAGCATCGGATGTAGCGTTACCGAACAATATCTGTGAAGCCTCCAAGGCCGAATTATACGCTTCTTCCCCGTGGATCAGGCAGGTCACCTCTTTTGCCAACATCTTCTGCAACTTTCTCAGATGCGGGGCTTCGGCATGTTCCGCGATCAAGGCGTCAATCTCTGCCGGGGGCAAAATCGTGAATATCTTGATATATTTAGCGGCATCCTCGTCCGTGCTATTCAACCAGAACTGGTAGAACTTGTAAGGAGATGTCCGCTTCGGGTCTAACCACACGTTACCCGACTCCGTCTTCCCGAACTTCTTCCCGTCACTCTTCGTCATCAAAGGCCACGTGAACCCGTAAGCCTCACCGCCATCTTTCCGGCGAATCAACTCCCCGCCCGTGGTGATATTCCCCCACTGGTCGGAACCACCCATCTGCAACAGGCAATTGTAATGACGACGCAAATACAAGAAATCATATCCCTGCACCAACTGATAGGTAAACTCCGTGAACGACATTCCCTGTGCCGCATCAGCGCTCAACCGTTTCTTCACGGAATCCTTCGACATCATGTAATTCACCGTGATATGTTTCCCCACTTCCCGGATAAAGTCCAGGAAAGAAAAATTCTTCATCCAGTCATAATTATTCACCATGATCGCCGCGTTCGGCTCATCCGAGTTGAAATCAATAAACTTGGACAACTGGGCCTTGATTCCCGCCATATTCTTCTCGATCGTCTCCTCGTCCAACAAATTCCGTTCTTGAGATTTACCGCTCGGATCACCAATCATCCCGGTAGCCCCCCCGATCACGAAAATCGGCTTGTGGCCGGCCAACTGCAAGTGCTTCATCATCATCACCGACACGAGGTGACCGATATGCAACGAATCCGCCGTCGGGTCAATCCCGACATAAGCCGTCGTGCACTCTTTAGCAAGTTGTTCCTCGGTTCCCGGTATGATGTTATGGATCATCCCTCTCCATCTGACTTCTTCAACAAAATTCATCGATTCTTAATTTTATATCGTTTAAACAATCTTATTAATTTTAGATTTAATGATTTTAGATTTCCTCGCTCAAATCCCTCCTCACATTCCTACCATTTTAAATTCTAAACTCTAAATTAATCACTTTATCGCACTCTCGTAAACGCCATTCGCGAAGTTAACAAAAGGTTTATACAAAAAACTCTCGTTCTTTGTTTTTACAGAGATGAAATCATAGCGATTATCCAACGCGTTCACGATAAAAAGGATCACGCATACCACGATCGCCGCTTTCAACACACCCAACAAAATCCCGAACAACTTGTTAAACAGTCCCAACGAAACCATATCAATCAACTTTGTCAACAGCTTGCCGAGCAAATGGATCACGATAATAACCAGCAAAAAAGTCACGGCGAAAGCGATATAATAAGCATACGATTCCGGCAAGGCGATAAAATCCTTCAGAAAACTTTCCACGTTAACCGCGTATCTCAACGAGATAAACACCCCCAATACCAACGCAAACAACGTTGACATCTCCACAATCAAGCCTAGACTAAACCCTTTATATGCCCCGTATACCAACGGCAGCAATATAATCACATCAATATAATTCACCGCTAAATATTTAATCACTTTATTTGAATTTCAAAGATAAACAAATGTCCTCGTTTCATTGCAAATTCAGACCAAAATATTAAACAAAAATACGAGGGCGTCAAAAATATTTTAACGCCCTCAGACTAAGTTCACTTCTATTCCTGTTAGATTCAAGGTTGAAATTCCCAAAGAGTATTATTGAATCCTCGCCTCTGATCCACCATTACATACCCTTTCCCGTCTATAGAAAAAGCAGAACCTCCAACCGTAGGTTCCGGCAAATAAGCAACTTCCTGCCACTTATCTTTTCTCGGGTCATATCTCATACAATTCGCTATCGCCATACCGTATTGATTAAGTCCCGACACAACATAAGCGTACTCCCGGCCTCCATGTTTCAACACAAAACAAGATGCATGAATTCTTGTGCCATCAAACATTCCTCCCTCCCCATCAATCCGATCAAGCGTTTCCCATTTTCCCGTCGCAAGAGTTAATTTATACATTCCCACAAACAGATCATAGGTTTTAGAACTAAGAGCATCCAGATCTTTTCCTCCCGTACAGACATAGGCGCAACCTCCAGCCACGAAAGCAACACCTCCATAGAATGAATGTTTCAAACTTTCAAACTCATGCCACCCAGTTTCCGGGTCAAAAGTATAGAAATCCCTTAAAGTCTCTCCTGCATATTGGCCCGTCCCGACGTACCCTCTCCCCTCCAAGGTAAAAGCCACAGCATTTCCCCGGGCACCTCCCGGAAATTGGTATAGCAAAGGCTCAATTTCCCATTTGTAAGTTTTCCCGTTAAAAACCCAGAAATCATCATGATATACTCTCTCTCCTTCCTCTTCCGAATATCCAAGTCCAACATAAGCTTTCTCCCCGATCACGAAAGCAACAGCCCCTTTACGAGCCGTACCCGGGAATTTATCTAAAGCGTTGGAGATATTCGATTTCCCACTCACTCTATATAATAAATCGCCCACACACCAAAATACACTCTCTCCTATTTTAAAAGTGACTCCTTCATTATGATACTCATTATCAACATCAGCACTCACATAAATGTCTCCGACTCGACTCCATTTTCCCGACAAAGAATCACAATCATCATCACTACATGCCAACAATATAATGAAAGACAAAACAGAAATAACTATAAACTTACATTTCATATACAAAAATTATTCTGGTAATACTTCAGTCAACCAACCAATCGCACTAATATCCGCACGACGTGGATAACTATCATTAGAAGGGACAATACCTATCCTAATTTCATAAAAATTCCACGTATAACGGTCGCATACCCAAACAAATCATTCATAAACGCTTCAATCTTACTTACCTCCTTTCTTAAAAACGCCTTTTACTGAACAAATTTGCCCCCTCACAACACAACGAAAATATAAAAATATTTTTATAATTCAATAAATTTATATTAAACATCGCAATCTTAATATTTACACACATAACACTATATAGTGACTAACTCAATATAGATAAGATTTACCACACTTTCAATACCATGCAATTTAGAAACATTCCATTTACCTTTATCGCAGGAACTTTAGGAGAAATCGAAACGTGTTCAGGCTGAGTTCAGGAGACAAAGACGACTTAAAGACAAGACATAGCCGAGACAAAGACAAGATAGGTCGGCTTTATTACCCGCTTCAACTGCTCGAATGCCTCCCATGCCTCCCGATCTTCCCCCATACACACCCCACTCTCCCCTCGAAAACCCCACTTTCAGCTTTCAATTCTCAATTTTCAATTATATTATGCCTTAAACTGACAAATTCTTACTATTTTCGCACAATGTTTATGCCAGAAT
>ERZ838577.4439-NODE-4439-length-11775-cov-6.197952_pt1 | contig 11775 bp, 14 predicted proteins | sample MGYA00519682_ERZ838577 | MGnify/ENA primary metagenome ERZ838577 (study PRJEB31850, sample SAMEA3708838) | human gut metagenome | biome: human gut; feature: human-associated habitat; material: faeces | place: China | collected 2014 ...
AGCGCCACCTTGCCAAGGTGGAGGTAGCGAGTTCGAGCCTCGTCGGCCGCTCCAAAAAACAGTGGAGATTGGTAAACATCAGTTTTCACTTATATGGTGACGTGGCCAAGTGGTAAGGCAAAGGTCTGCAAAACCTTCATTCACCAGTTCAAATCTGGTCGTCACCTCCATAACAATCCGTAGAATGCAACGCTGATTCGTTGATTCTGCGGATTTTTTGTTTTATTTCTGCATGATGGATTGCGTGAAAGCGCGGCGGGAACGGTACAAAAATAGTGGTAAATTGCGTGGAAATGGCAATAGAAATGCCAGTAACCAAAGCCGTTGGCATTTGAATTACAGTAGAACCTTTAGCAGAAAAAGTAGGAGGTTTTACTGATGAAAAGTGAAAGCAGGCAACCGGAATTGCCGAAATTGCCGCATGGTGACGGTGTTTTGGTGTATACCTCAAATGGCAAAATCTTGTACCGCAAATCAATTCCTGTGGATGGCGATTATAAGCGTTTGGCTGTGACGGGACGCACACTCAAAGAATGTTTTGACGCTATGCAGAAGAAAGAAGCTGAAATCCAAGCGGGGCTGCAATCTGCGAGCAATCAACCGTTGGCCGTGGCAATAGATGAGTGGCTGAGGCTATATAAGCAGCCCGAAGTAAAACCATCCAGCTATGGCAGGCTTTGCATAACCTTTGATTCACAAATCAAGCGGATGACAATAGCAGGCAAGCCATGGAAGAAAATCAAGACAGACGATTTGCAGCAGGCAATCAATGCGCTGATAACGTGCGGCTATTCATGGTCAACGATCAAAAAGGCGTATGACATGTTGAACGCATTTTATACATTCCAGACCCGGCGGGGCTATCTGACGCACAATCCTATGGAACTATGTCGGATGCCTGCGCGTGAGAATCTATTGAAGCAGGAAAAGAACATTGTGTATATGTCAGAGCGGCAGATTCAGGCGTTCAGCAACGAAGCGCTGTCGTATGCCTATGGCAGCAGTAAGCTAAAATATCGTTATGGGCCTGCGTTTGTGTTTCTGATTTATACGGGGCTGCGCATAGGCGAGCTGTGTGCATTGCAATGGAAAGATTTTGACCTTGAGAAACGAACCGTTTCAATCACAAAGAATCTCATGGAAATTTATAATCGGGATTATGGTGCGGGGCGTGAAAAAGCGGCGCAATATACCACAAAAATCAGTACGACCAAAACCAGATCAACACGGATTGTGCCGCTGAATCAAAAAGCCCTGATAGCCTACGAGCTGATGCAGCAGGCCGCACCATATGAAGACCCCGACGATTATGTGCTCTGTACGGCACGCAGAAAGCCCGCTACGCCGCGTCAGATGGAAAGACGGCTTGCATATCTACTGCAATCAACTGGGCTTGATTTGCCGCCCTGTGGCTGTCATATGTTGCGCCACACCTGTGCAAGCTTGTTGTTCTCAAAAAAGCTGCAAGTCGAGATTATCGCCAGCATATTAGGGCATAGCCCTGAAGTGTGCCGCAGGACGTACATACATTTCTGTCAGGAACAACGGGCAGCGGCCATACAGAAGATTGCGGAGTTTAATGATATTTAGATGTATACATAGAGAAAATATTTCGTGATTTTACAAAAAAGCTTATTGATTTTCCGCGAGACCTTGTGGTATGATATATTTACAGGTTTGAGTGACCTGTAAACTGTCACATATGAATGATATAAGTGTTGATGATTTGATTTTGAATGTGTAGAAGGTAAGTGACAGGTAAAGAGAATAGCCTCGGTCATCTGATTTTTAACCAGCTGAGATATGCTGGCCCATAGATGTAAGCAGAGTAGGTATTACCGCTCCGCCGAGCAGTTAATGCAGATAGTTTACCTTTCAGCGAAAGGTGGACATGTGTTTGTGTTAGCTGCTTGACGGGGCGTTTTTTGTTTTGTCTGAAAGTGAGGTTGAGTAGAAATGAAATGATAATTGAGAACAAAGTAAGTAATCAATACAATTTAAAGCTGGAGGTTTAAATGAAGAAGCTAAATAACAGTCCTATTCCGCACGCAGAAAACACTGAAATGACGGATGAAAATGTTATGCACATGAGCGCCTATTCAGACTGCGGTATGGTGCGAGTGAGCCCGGAGCAATTCTGTGATGTGTTCGATGGGCAAGTCCTTAGAGTGGAACAGTGGAAGTCGGATAATGACTTTGAAGTCCTATTCAGGAAGAAAGTGACAAAAGTATGGCGTGATGGCAATTTAGTCCATATTGGCGATAGCGTTACGGCAGACAGTGACGCGCTGGCGCTGATGGTTACGCTGGGCGTTGACCCGGATTCAGAGGAAGAAGATAAACATGCTTGCGCAATCGAAGGAAATGTATTTAAAAATCACGATGGCGTAAAGAATGCAGCAAGCTATGATGATTGTGATGTTTTCAGAGTGTATAAGAAAATCTGTGCATGTAAGCCGGTTGGTAAGTGTGATGGTGTCGATTATAGAGACTTGTACTATGTTGGCAAGAACGGCGAAGTATTCAGCGTTAGACACAGTTCACGCAAGGCATATTTGACCCCATTGCGAAAACTTCACACAGGAAGCGCAGGCGCTTATCGTGCAGTGCGACTTTGCAACGGATTGGAGCATCATAATGTTAGAATCCACAGGTTGGTTGCGAACGCATTTATCCCGAACCCGGATAATCTACCGTATATTAACCACTTGAATTTGAATCCACAGGACAACCGGGTAGAAAACCTTGAATGGTGTACGAGAACATACAACAACAATTATTCTCCGATTTTTCATGCTTTTGAAAAGGCGTTGCCTGATGTGCCGTGTGAGGTGTACATCCCGCATTGCCAGCGCATTACACATGAAGTTGTGGATAACGGTGCGGACAAAGCGGAACTGATCGCTGTGGCCGTGGCAGAAATCAAATATAAGCAGTAAGGCATTGACCCGCCGGGTCAAAAAATTAAATTGTGTACTCTAAATTTGAATCATGCCCCGGCGGGCAATTATATAGAAAGATGAGGTATAAGATTATGAATGCAAGTCAGGCAAAGTCGAACCTGTCCAAAGGCAAGGGCGGGGCAAGCAAGAACGGAAACGGTGGCTGCTTTGGGTGCGGTGGAAAGTCGAGCAATGGATAAGAAGATAACCTTTGCACGGCTTGACCTAGAGTTGACCCGACGGTGCAATTTGATCTGTCGTCATTGCTATAACGGCGCGGCGCAGGATGTGGATATTACCAGAGCTATGCTTGACCGCCTGCTGAACCAGACCGCTGAAATCGGACAGTTGATTATAAAAGGCGGCGAGACACTGCTAAATGTGCCTATGCTGGAATATCTGGTAAATAGGATTATTGCAAGAAAAATCCCGGTGCATTATTTTGGCATGGTGACAAATGGCACGGTGCAGAGCGTGGCCGTCTTTAAGGCAATCAACCGCATGGCGTGCCACATTGCACGGTCAAGGTGCAGAAATACATATCCGGCAATAGATAAAGCAGGCAACAGGCAATGTGCTGTTGTGACGGTAAGCAATGACCGCTGGCACAAAGAATGCAACTATGCGGGATATGACCCGGACACGACGGTCAAGCTGTTCAAACGCTATGCAAATAGCAATGTATATGTGAACTATCATGAAGATGCGCAGGCGGAACGCGGCGAGATGGCCTTGCTTAGAACGAATGAAAGTTTGGGCTTGTGTGGACGCGCCGCCGACAATAAATTGACAGTATTTCACTATATGTACAGCTTTCAATATCACAGAATAACTGTGCTGGAAGATAGGCGGGAAATCCTGTGCGGCATTCACATTGCAGCAAACGGAAATATCGGAGTGACAAGCCATTGTGTGTCCTATGATGATTTTGACCGCACGGCAGCAGGAAACCTTACAGATATGACCGTATGGCAGGCTGTGGAGCGCTGGAACAAGCTCTATCCATATAGCTGTTCGGATGCGCGGCGGACTGAAATTGATGCAGGATTTGCTGTCAACAAGGGCGTATGGTTTAGAGGCAACAAAGAGTTTGTCGATGCGAAAATGATATTGCTGAACGCATGGAATGAAATATTGCAGCGCCGCCGCATTATGGCGTTCTGCCCGCTGGAAGATGATGAGTTGGAAACGGTCATGGACAGCATTAAGCAGGGCAGGCCAGAGCGATACGGTGAAGAACTGATTGCCCTGCACAATGACGCGGTAGAGCACGGTATCGCAGTAGAACCGATGCGCCGCATTGATGTGGCACAGAAAGATACGATTGTAACAGCAATCTTGAACAACAAGCCATAAGGCCCCGGCGGGGATATGGTAGAAATGCTATATTCCCGCCACTTTTCAAACAAAACAATCCACTAGACATAGTTTACAGAATCAACGGCCTGACGGCCGAGTCCAGAAATAAGGAAAGTTCTGGAGATATGGAGAGTGAGCAAACAATTGTAGGATATAATCAATATAAATATGGCTATATATTGTTTGAGCTTTTTTGTGAAATCAATTTAATAGAACATTAAAAGTCCTATATAGATAATTATATATAGGATTTTTGATGTTCAAATAAAAGGAGCGTACACACAAATAAAAACAGTGTCGCCTTGTGCGATTCGAGCGAAAACACGAAGCGGCTCGCCGCGAGTGTTTTTGATCGAATTGCACAAGGCAGACAAGCACGAAGCGGAGCGAGTGCGCGTCAGTTGGCGCCGCCCGTAGGGTGGCTACAATCAATACAGGGAGATGATTTAATGGATAGAGAAAAACTATCACAGTTAGAGATATGGGAATCTTACAAGTATTCAGAGCTTTGCACATTATTAGGCGAGGATGAAAAGCAAGGCAATTCCAAGAAAGCGCAAGAGCGAGAATGGGCGAGAAACTTTGAATATGTCAAGAAGGGCGAGAAGAAAGGCCTGCGATATTTTATTTGCGATATATACGATGAAGAAAAGCGCAAGACTGCTGCGGGCAATTCTAAGTATGTGAAGATGATAGAGTCAGTGCTGTCCTATGCGCTGATAAGCTATTGTGAAGCAACAGGCAGTGATGAAGTCAGGATTATTACAGATTGGCAGGGGATAGCATACACACTTTATATGCTAAACAGTAATGCGTGGAATAAGAAATCTGATTTACGGAAAATTGCAAAAGACAATAAGATTTCTATGTCAACATTTAATGCCTTTATTCATGCGGATAAAAGATATATTCAATCTAAAATTGAGCGTGCTTTGAACGATATGAAGAAGAATAAGGAAATTATCTGGCAGGAAATTCATGTTGGATGGTGCGATGGAGAATGCCGAAAACTTACTGATAATGAATACTTGCAGTATGTAGAAATTGAAAAAGATGTGGTTCGTGAAATGGTGCCGAAGTGCAGGAATACCGGTGTTGGATTCTGGACAATCATCAAGCAAAATAAGCAGAGTGAATTATATAGTAAGGTGGATGATGCTGCAATGAACAAATTGAATATTCGTTCTGTCTTTGCCAAGTATGAAATTCATACAAGAAAAAGACTCGTGATGTATGCGGCAGAGCGCCTTACAGATTTGGAATATAGGGAAGCGTTGCAGAAATTAAATGCGGAAATTTGCGCCGGGCTGCGGGCAAGTAAGGCTATGCTTTGCGTGCAGAAGAACAAGATGTTCACGGGTACGGTTATCAGTGAAAAGAATCTGGTCACGGAGCAGGAACGGGATTATCTGGTTGAACTTATTCATGGTTTGGATGGTAAGGAATTGGCGGCAGACAAGGAGGTGAGAGAACTGCGGAATGATTTGGATATGTACAACTAAGAATTGAAGAATACGAAAATAATTAGCTGTAACTAACTCTGCGCATACAAATTTCATGCAGAACATAATTTGATAGAATGCTTACGATAATACGAACAATTTTGTGCATTGAAGTGACGATGCAACGTAATTTACAAAATTGCAATATATCGTTGAATGTTCGCCTGTGTGTTCCATGGAGATAGCCCCGCTTTTCCCGGCGGGGCTATTGCTTTATTATGGGTTATACTGAATTTATCAGCTTAAAAGCCACACAAACAGCAGGACAACGGCACAGGCTACAACGGTAATTCCGATTGCGGTAAGACAACCGCCATTATCACCGCCGCCACCATTGTTATTATTGTTGTTGTTTGGCGGTCTGTGTCCACCGCCGCCACTGCCTGAACCGAAGCAACGATTAAAGGTTTGCTGATAATGTGCGTAGCCTGTACTGCCTTTGCCGAAGTATCCATAGTCGTTTGGCATGATTAAACACCGTCCTGTTCTGCTTTCAATTCTGCTTTATACTTATAATACGTGTTTCTGCTGATTCCTGCAAGTTTTATGCAATCTTTGTCATTCAGACTGCCGCCAAAGGTTGCGCTGTTCTTTCTGATGCAGTCTTTTGCTGGCTGTGCTTTTTTCACGGTCAGTCTTGCGCCGGGGCGTTGACCGATTTGCTTGTTGTGTCGGCGTGCTGTCTCGATGCCCTCTTTGGTGCGCTGGTGCAGATCATCGACTTCTTTCTGTGCCTGCCCGAAAGCAAGGCGTATCTGCTCTTTGGCAAGGTCGATGCTATAGCAATTCAGCGCGTTCATAATGCCCTGTAGCAGGCGGTCGGTAGCAATGTTGCCGGTGCTGTTATCAAGCGCAAGGCGGCGCTGTATGGCCTGCTTATACACATCTGTGTTGATATGCGGCTCTTTCAAAAATACCAGATTTATGCCCTTCTGGAATAGCTGTTCGTACAATTCACTGCCCTCATCAGCGCTGCGGCTCATACGGGAAACACTGTCAAATATAATCGTGTCACCGGGATGAATGGCGGCCAGCAGTTTATCAAGCTCTTTTCGGCCTTGCAGCTTTGTGCCTGTTGCGGCTTCTTTATAGATTCGCTTTGCGGTGGGGTAGGCGGCCAGAATGTTGCGTTCCTGTCGTTCAATGCTTTGGGTCTTAGTGCTGATACGACAGTAACCATAAATAAAATTCATCTTTTGCGTCCTCATAAGTCTACATAACTGTACCGTATTTAACGGTCGTTATATATGGCACTCTTATTGTGTGCTGTTTTGATTTGCTTTTAAAGAGGTTTTGGTATATTTGCACAGCGCATCAATTTTGGTACAATGCTTTTATAAGATGCCGCCGGGTTTAGTCCCGGCGGCGCAGTTTGATTAGTGCTTTGCAGATGTTGGGTCATCGGTCAAACCTAAGATATAGTCAGTGGATACACCGAAGGCATAGGCCAGAGCAACGATGGAATCGAAGTTCGGCAGACATCTGTTGCTTTCCCAGCCGCAAATGGTTTTGCGTGTGACATTTAGCTCTTTTGCAAGTGCATCTTGTGACAGGTTGCGCTCTTTTCGCATGGCTGCGAAGCGGTCACAGAAGTGCGTATAGGTCATATTCAAACACCTGCTTTCTTGAAAATATCAATCGTGATGTTGCTGTCGGTCGTGTGAATTTCGTATTCAATGGAATCTAAGCAGACGGTTTTCTCGATGTAGAGAAGTTCGGTTTTGTCGATGGCGATATAGGAACGGCTTTCAGCGGCAGAAATGATAAGGTCGTTATCAGACCATGCACATTTGGCGGCAGTGGTGGTAAATCCTGCTACATAATCGCGGGTGACGGCACAGACGGTCAGTGCGCTGCTGCTTACGGCAGAAAACAGGGATTCAATATTTACACACTTCATAGAGTAAAACCTCTTTCAAATGTTTACATATAAAATGCCTTACTCTCACTCGGGCGCTTGCTCTCTGTCTGAACGGGTCTTTAGTCGGCCAGTTCCATCTTCTCCATGCAATCACCGCAAATCAGGTTGACGACCTTGCTTGCCCGGACGCTGTTCTTGCAGCAAGGGCAGATATATTTGCGGATGTGTGTAGGCTTTTTGGGCGGTTTATCTGCGCCGCCGTTTGCTGCGCCGGGTGTGCGGCTGCCTGTGCCTGTCCCGGTCATATCAGCCCATGTCAAGCCCTCTGTCATTTGAATGGCTTGCCAGCCTTGCAGGTCTATGAAGTCCAGCAGTTCAAGGGATGGGCTTGTAATCGTCCAGCCGTAGCGGGCAGAATGCTCTATTATAAGGCCGTGGCTTTCTGCTGTGTGCTTGAATGCTTTGTTGTGGTAGGCGTTATTGCTGCCGCTTGTGTCCTTTATGCCGTTCTCTAAGTCGTAAAGATGCGCCATTTCGTGCAGCAGTGTGGCGGCGGTTTCTTCAATAGGGCGGTCAAGTGTGGCGGTGCTGATGTTGATTTCGTAGCGGCGTTCTGTGCCTGCCTGCCATGTCTTGCCGCAAGTGATGTGCCCGTAGGCGCCGGGTGTCTTTTTGAGCGTGATAATAGGCTCTGGTAATGCGCCTGCATAGAAATGGGCATTGAGTGCGCGGAACATCTTTTCTAACTGCCCGGCGGCGCGGCTTGTTTTGATGGTTTGCTTCATAAGTGTAACCCTTTCTGTACTTGAAAAAGAAAAGGGCGGCTGGTATACTGTATATAGACAGCCGCCCGGCTGTTGGTGAGGCTCTTTGCAGCTGGCTTTGGTCGGCGTTGCTGCAAGGGGTCTTTTTTAGTTGACGGTTAAGCGCTTAACGGTGCTGGTCTTGCTGCACTGGTCGAACAGGGCAGGGTTTAGAGTTTTGACCGCCTTGCTGTCCAGCATTGTGCGGGTAAATTCGGCCAGCTTTACGCGGTGAACGCCAACATCAAGGCAAGTGGTGTTGCGGTCTGCAAGCTCTAATTTGAGCTGTTCCCGGATTTCAGCCTGTTCGGCCTCTATGGCCTCTGCAAGTTGTGCGTTTTCTTTGTAGCGGGTGATGATTTCGGTCAACTGTTCGTGCGTCATGGTGTGTGTCCTTTCTTTGTGTGGTGCGTGGATTTGTAGCGGGTGGCGTAACCTGTTGTTGCCTGCCCTGTGATTGTATTATAGCATACTGTACACAGTATGCAAGATGGAATGTTGCACAAAGAAAAGCGAGAAAAACTGTGCATTTTGCATACTACACACAGTATGCTTGAACACTAGCCACATAATAAAAATAAGTATATAATAACTATCATACACACAGAAAATAAAGGTGGTATATATGGGCGGTAAGACAAGCACAGCAAGCAAACGAAAATATAACGCAAAAACCTATGATAGATTAGTATTAAATCTAAGAATAGACAGCCCACAGAGCAAGCAGGCAATAGAACAGGCTGCACAGGCGGCAGGTGAAAGTGCAACGGCCTATGTGGTTGAAGCTGTCCGCCGCCGCATGGTACAGGATGGCTACACGCCAGAGCAAGCAGGGCAGACGGAACAGGCAGCGCAGCAAGACTAAACAGCCGCAAAACAATCAACAAAAAAGAGAAAGCCCCGGCGGGTATTTTTTCATTTTGAGAAATAAACCGCCAGGTTAAAAAGGGATCAGTAGGTATAAAATACTCTGGACGGCCTAAAAATGGGCATAGAACACTTTATAGACCGCATGGAGAACGCCACAGAACTGCACAGAGGCCTTCCAGCAAACTACATCACAGACAAAAAGAACCGCCACAGAGCCTTAAAACGGCTTTGTGGCGGTTTGATTTTATGAACTAAAAATTGAAGGTGTTAATCTCTGAAATCGAATAACTGTTTTGGTGTGATGTGGAGAACATCGCACATTTTAAAGAGTACATCAAACGATACACCGACGTTACCTAACTCAATCGCACTGATATGGCTGCGGTCAACATCGACTAATTCAGCAAGTTCAAGTTGCGTAAGGCGCTCGCGCTTTCTGTAATATACGACATTCAAACCGAATTTTTCATACAACGATTTATACTCTGCTTTCATGTGCTCACTCCCTAAATATATTTTAGGAGAGCAGGACACATCTATAAACCTTGCTATAATAGCGTAATGCTATTGACACAAGTCATTTGACGAATTAAAATGGAATCAACATAAATGCTTTTTATGGGCGTATGAAAGCGGAAGAAAGAAGGATGTATATGAGAAAACGATTATTGACGGTCTTAGTAGCGGCAAGTATACTTATTTTAACAGCGTGCTCATCAAAAGAGCCACGGTATGCTAACGAACGTACATATACTATGCTACCAGAAATGGACTATAATTTAGACGATTATGACTTGACAAATTCTGAAAAGGAATTTGTAGAGACATTTAAGGATTACTATGAAAGTTATAGAATATATGGCCCGGGATGCGAGTATGATTATGGTATAATTCATGATAAGTATTATGAGTTATACCAAAATGATAAAAGTATAGAGGATAGCGCTGTCATAAATAATTTGTACGCATTTTGTGAGGCTAATAAAGATTATTCAGCGCAAATAAGTGATTGGGATATAATGGGGGATGGACAGGCAAGCAAAATAGATTTTTCGTATACAGGACCATATGCAACAGAAGTTATTACATTTGCGGAAGATATGATTGGAAAACCGGTAGAACTACTTACGGATGAAGAAGAACAGGCAAATTATGATGCGTTGACTATGGATGACAAAGTTAGGATATTAAATACCATGAGCGAGTGTAAAAATAAGGACAGAGAATCAGAGTTAGAGCGCCTTTCAAAATGGTATCGTATCTCAAAAGAACATATATCACAAATAATTGCTGACTCGGAAGTTATAATAGAAGCCGGAAAAAAAGCAGCCCAAAAAGATAGTACATCGAAAGAAGAAGTGGTTGACAAAAGCCCTACACGTGCGCGAGATGCCTGGGTTTGTGCGCAAGATGTTGTTTCTAGTGAATTAAAGTCGCCAAGTACAGCAAAATACTGTACTTATCCAGAAGCAACGGTTACAAAGCAGGGAAGCACTTATACGATTAAAGGGTATGTGGACGCACAAAATGGATATGGCACAACAATTCGACAAAATTTCACTGTGACGCTTGAGTTGACGACAAATGGTTATAAAAATGGAAGCGTTACTTTTAATTAAAAAATAAAGAAAATAGGGCTGTTGCATATGAAACCAGGTGCAGCAGCCCTATTTTTACGACCGTTCCCCGGCGGGCGTGTCAATATTCAGCTTTTCTTCTACCCAAAGCGATTCGCCCATTTCATACTGGTCTAGCAATTCTTCAATGCGTTCAAGCGCTCTAGCCTGCGTGATTTTGTCTGCTTTAGCCATGTTGATGTTCTGACGGATGCGTGCCATGATGTCAATGACATCAAATGCTTCATTAACTGCTTTCGAGATGCCCATGAAAAAAATCCTTTCTTAAATGTGGACAAATAAAACGATGCGGTGGCATACTTATACCGTAAGTATAGCGCTTTATGGGAAAAAATAAAAGCTACTTTTTGGTGACACTACATTGGGAGAAAATCGTTGAATATTGAATAGGCTACATGCTATAATTCAAACATCGGCAGAAAATAATATTTGCTGATATTATGAAATGGGTCTTACTGTAATCTTTGCGCATTGGAAAACCTGAATTTTCACGAAACTACGGACAAAGTGACGGCGTGAAGCGTCTGCAAAACCTTCATTCACCAGTTCAAATCTGGTCGTCACCTCCATAAGACTGTGATGAAAAAGATGTCACAGTCTTTTTTCTTTGCTGTATCGTCGAAAATTGGCGATTCCGCCAACCGATTTTTGAACACGGTTTTACAGTGTTGTCCAACCATTTTTGGGCGGTTTGCCCACCCTGAAGCCCACTTTCTCTGCCACTTTTTGGAATTTGGCAGGGGAGTGGGCAATTTTTTTGAGAAAAAACAGAATAAATCCTGCTGTTTTCAGAATGTTTTC
>ERZ838577.4443-NODE-4443-length-11764-cov-4.786660_pt1 | contig 11764 bp, 22 predicted proteins | sample MGYA00519682_ERZ838577 | MGnify/ENA primary metagenome ERZ838577 (study PRJEB31850, sample SAMEA3708838) | human gut metagenome | biome: human gut; feature: human-associated habitat; material: faeces | place: China | collected 2014 ...
TTGATGAGCCAGAGCCACGAAGGCTTTCGTGGCTCTATTGCAGAACTTTTGGGGTGATAAGGGCGTCATCCTCGGTGTACTCAACACGCAGCTGCTTCTTCGCTGTCTCCAGATCTACGGCGCCAACAACATCACTCATTTTCCCCACCCTTCTTCACTGCCTTCCGCGGTCTGCCCTCCGGTTTGAGCGCTTTTGCCGCCCGTGCCAGCCCGGCTTCAACCAAAACAATGGCATATGGGTCATAAATCTCTTCAACATCTCCAGCCTTGTGACGCCCAATCATTGAAAGGCTGTCTTTCAGAAATTCAATTCGCATACAAAAAGCGGGAGAGTTTCCTCTCCCGCCCCAGTCAAACCAAACGGTTATGGCTTATCAGGCCTCAGGAACAGCGAGCGCGCCGCCGATAACCGCGTTGGAATGCTCAACCGCAAGCGCAAGACGACGTTCAGCTCGGATCGTATAGAGGTTCTTGATGAAGTCATCCTCATTCTGCGCGGCAATGTCGACCACCGTAGACATACGGTCATAGACCGTTGCGGCACGGGCGAAGTCGCCGGCAAGGAACTTGCCCTTAGCCATAGCGGCAGACTCAACTACGCGGACTCCCCAGATCGAAGACGACGCGAAGGAGTTAGCCGGAGACCCAAGCAGATACACACCATCCGTCGCCTTCAGACCCTGAAGAACCGCCCAATCCACCGGATTAAGCACTACCGCGCTTGTGCGGAAGCCCGCGGCGTTAATAGTCGCGAAGCTCACGCGGAGCAGGTCAAGCATCGTCGAGCCGGCGCCGCCAATGTCGGCAAGCTTAAAGCTCTGAGCGGTATAGTTCCCCGCCGCCATAATGCCGGACAGATTGGGAGAAGTCCCATCCCCTGTCAGAAGCTGATCCTCAGCCGCAAGGTTCACACCGTAGATCATGCGCGCGTTAATGAAAGCCTGGAGAGCCGGAGCATCATCAGCAAGCTGACGGGTAATCTTGGTCCAATGCGCGATCACCTGAACAGGGGTCTGCTTCAGTTCGAACTCGAAAGAGGAGGAGGGCTTCATCGCCGCCTCCGCGACCGTAGCGGCTCCATTCGTGAAAGTCTTCTCACGCATGTACTCAATCGTCTGAGCCGCAGTCGGAATCCTCGGGAAGAGCCCCTCAATCGTAAGCTCACGAGTGTCAAGCGGGACAATACCCGGAACACGATACGGAGCCAGTTTTGCCTGAGCCGAAGTGACGGGATTCTCTGCCGACTTATTCGAAACCTCAGCCGACGCGGAACGAGCGCCCGAAGTGCCCTTGAAGCGCTTATAGGAATCAGAGTTTACAAACTGCGCCCCAATCGATTTATCAACCAGATCGGCGGCACCCTCTGCCTTCTGGGCTTTCTGCTGGATATCCAGCAGCTGGCGGGAAAAAAGCACCTGCTTCTCTCCCAGCTCGTCAATCTTCTTCTGGACATCCGCCTGCGCGGCTTCGCCCTTCTTAACGGATTCCTGCATGCCCGCGATAGAGGCGTCAATCTTGGAAAGAGCCTCAAGAGCGGTATTGATTTCTTCTGTTGCCATATATCAGTTCCTCTGATAGTTAGAACCTTCCGGCGATAGTCTTAAGTTTCGCCAGTACCTGTTTTTCAGCTTCAGACTCAGAATCCCTCTGATCCCTTTCGCTGAGAATCAGCTCTTTGGCCTTCGAAATAAAGGCCTGAGCCTGAGCTTTGGACAGGCCTGCGTCCCGCAGGTTCTCTTCAAGCTCCCGAATAGAAATTGCTCCCTGAATGTCTTCACACTTCACCAGGCCAATACGCGCCCGGTCATCAGCGGGGAATGTGCAGACTGAAATTTCCCGCAGCCCGGAAACTGATTTGATGTTCCGTCCGCCGTCCTCGTTCCAGTCATAGTCCTGTTTGGAAAGCAGGATCCCAACGGAGAGCCCGTCAATCGTCCCCGCTCTCATCGCTTCATAGACATCCCGGGCCTTTTGAATCGAAAGGGTCAGCTTCCCTTCAACATAAAGTCCCTGGGCGTTCTCCTTCATCGCCGTATACCGACCAATCGGGAGATCCATCGTGTTGTGGTTCAGGAAGATCGGCGGCATTTTCTCTCCCAGGACCTTTTGATAGGCTCCGGGGAGAATGGTGTCACCATAGCTGTCAATGCCGTTGAACTTTGAGGCGTAACCGCGGAAAACTCCCGCGTCTCCTTCTGTCTTCAGTTCCACATCATCGAGCGAAAGCGTCTTTTCAATAATCTGCGTCATATGCGCCTCACTGCTTAATTGGTTCCCCCAGCGGGGTCTGGCTGGTGTTTTTCTGCTCCCCAAGCTTGTCAAGCGGGACAAGATTGTTCTGGGCAGTCAGCGCGTCCGCGCCATCCACAACCGGAAGGTTCTCGAGCCGCCTCACCTCATTCCGTGTCATGAAGCCGTTCTGGAGTGCTTTGCTGTAGCTGTCATACCGACTGGCGATATTCGCTCTCTGAAGCGCGCTCATCTTGAACTCGCAATTAAGCGTCTCGCTTTCGAGAACCGTAAACAGCGTTTTCGTAAGCGTTTGTTCAAGGCCAGTGCAAAGCGGCTGAATCGTCGACCGATAAAAGCCTTCAATAATCTGCTCAAGCCCACTTGCCGCCGTACCGCCAGAGCTATTAAGAAGCGCGCTGGGAACACCAAACCACCTACCTATCTCCTCAATCCCAAACTGCCGGGTTTCCAGCAGCTGCGCGTCAGCGGCCGACATCGCGATCTGCTGATATTTCATATCCCCCGGAAGAACATGAAGCCAATCGCTTGAATTCCCGGTCACCGGCGGGAGATTCCCATATCGCTCCCTCAGCTGCCGAATCTGGTCTTCCGTCAGATCCTGGTCAATCATCAGCAGACCGGTCAGCTGGTTGCCATTACCGTACATCGTTGTGGCATTCTTCTGCGCATTCACAAGCTCTGCCGTGGTTGCCTGCATATACTCGAGCGTAGACAACCCCACAATGCCGTTCCCCAGCCCCTTCCAATGCAGAATTTTGTCGGCTCTGAACTCGTAGAGGTTCCCGTCCTTGTAATACTGATAGACAACCTCGCCATTTACCACGCCGACCTCCATCTGGTCAGCGGCAAGAGGTGTCAGACTCACAAGCTGCCCCGCACCGTCCCTTGTAATGAGCGCATACGCATTCCCTCGAAGGAACCGATTCAGCCCCATCGCGAGCCAGAAATCATGCGGCGTCATATTGGCATTTGGCGCGCGGAGCACCTGCCACACTCGGCAATTCCGTTCTTCCTCCCGATTCCCATCAGAATCTCTGCGATAAACAACAATGGGCAGAGACGCTATTGTTTCCGCAAGCAGAGTGACGCATGACCATACTGCCGAAAGCTGAAGGCCATGGTCCGGCGGAATCGGACGGACGCCGCTGACGGCTGCCCCCGTTGGCAATCGGTTCTGGACCCCGGACGCGTCGCCGATAGGTGAGCCCCACCCCACCATATGGGCAATAGACCCAAAAATAGAGGATATCTTCATAATTTGAGAAACTCATTCAAATCCATTGCCCGGTGCTCGTCATTCAGCAATGCCCGGGAGAGCGCCATGATCCCTGCTACAACCCCGTCAATCTTGTTCTCCGGAGCGTCCTTCCTGGGATAAATGTTCTCCTTGACATCAACATGACAGACCACGTTGCTTACCATCCATGTAAGAACCGGGTCTCCGTTGAAATGCAGACGATGATCAAGTGCCAATGCCTGAAACTGCTTCATAGGATCAGAAAGGTTCGCGACGGTCTGTTTGCAAAGCACCATAGGCACACCGTCATCGCTGAGTTCTTTCGAGAGCTGTACGGCCTGGAATGGGTCATAAGCCACTGATTGAACGGAGTAGCGCCCACAATCCTCAAGGATTGAATCTCGTATCTCGGCGAAATCCGTCACTGGACCTTCACAAACATGGAGATACCCCAAGTACTCCCACCCCTGGTATTGAGAATTCACCCCTCGTTCAATCGCCGTTCTTGGGAGCCAATAATCCCCAAACAGGTAGTAGTGGCTGGAACCATCAATCTTTTTCTGGAAAATCTTCACCTTCGCCGTCATGTCGCTCGTAGAAGCAAGGTCAAGCCCCAGCCAGCACGGCTCTCCGTCAAAATCCGACTCATCCAGACTTTCATCCGCGCAGGCATCCCACGCCTTCATGTCCATCCAGCCGACATCCGCGTTGCACCAGACATCAAGATGCTTCGTCTTGAAGTTGTTCTCAGCGCTGGGCGTCGCGATCGCTTTTGCCTGCAATGCCCGTATGACCTCAGGCCGGACAGACACCCCCCAGTTCGGGTTGGCTTTTGCCAGCGCCTCGCCACTCTTCCAGTCATCATCCGGATCCAGCGTGTAGATGATCCCAAAATAGGATTCGTCCTGAAGCGACCCTGAAAGAATCTTTGTTACGAGCGTGCGCTGCTCGTAACAGATGCCCGCACGGTCAACGCCTGCCGTTGTGATCGAAACCATTAGCGAATTTCTGCGCTTCCCCAGCGATGTCTCAACAACGTCGAAAACATCTCTCTTCTTATGCGCATGAAGTTCGTCAATAATGGCCAGATGCGTGTTCAGGCCATCCAAAGTAGACCCTTCCGCACTCTTCGCCTGAAAGGTTGAATTGGTCGCGGGGACATACAGTGCGTGCGCAGTAACCTCCAGCCCATACGCTTCCTGCAGCGCGCGATTACCCCGCGCCATCGTCTGCGCATCACCAAAGACGATTTTCGCCTGCTCCCGCGTTGTCGCGAAGCTATACACCTCTGCCCCGGGCTCGTGATCCGCACAAAGGCAGAAAAGCCCAATTCCCGACAGAAGCGTCGACTTGCCGTTCCCTCTCCCGACTTCCACATAGGCTGACCGGAATCGCCGATTACCCGCCTTCGCCTTCCACCCAAACAAGGTAGTCAGGAGAAAACATTGCCAGGGCTCTAGGTGAATCGCCCTGCCCGCTAACTCCCCCTTTGTGTGCGTCAGATTCTCAATGAACCAGCATGGCCGGGAAGCCTCTTTTTCGTCAAAGTAGTAGTCACCACCCTCGGGACCCCATCGCCTCAGGTCATTTAACTGGCGCTGAACTGCCTGCTTCACAAAGGAACAAGCGGGCACACTCCCATCCAATACGCCGCTCATGTACTCCTTGGCTATAGCAACGTAATCAGGTTTCTTCATCAGGCTTCAAAAGGATTTTTCTCTAACAGCTCTTCTTCCTGCGCGGGCGCGTGCGCGCGGGAGACAGGGGTAAAACCAAGCTCTTTTTCAAGCTTGATCAGCGTCCCGGCAAGAATCTGCATCGCTTGAAACTCCGGGCTGAGTTTCCTCCTCCCGGCCGTTTCTTCCTCATCAAAAAGGGCTCCATGCTCTACCGTTTTTGCCATCCGACGCCACAGAGCATACGTGCGGCACCATTGCTCAAGCGCCGGCCCGTCTACAACCGACAGCCGCCCCTTCGGCGCGTTCTTGACCGCAAGCGCCCATACCTCTTTTGCGTCTCCCGGAATCCCGACGGGAGGTTCTTCAGACAAAACACTCCCCGAAACCGGGTACGGCTTGGAAGAACGGCATTTCTGCAGCGTCCCTCTGGCCGATTTCTCCGCATCGGATTTTCTGAGCCTGGGCATATCCAAAAATTGAAAAGCACGCGTAAAAAATTGGTGAAGGGCGCGGTCTCAGGGGCTTTTGCGTCCAAAATCTGACCCGCCTCACCCCTGCTTCGTCAGCTCACCTTCTCCGACCCAATCAGTTTGACCAAGATGTTTGTTTTGCAATCACTGAGCCGGGACGACAGATTCAAAACATTGAGTTCCCGAAGCCGCCGTCCTCGCTGGCAGTCTTACGGCTGTGGCACGCATGGCACAGCGCCTGCCAGTTGTTCTGATCCCACATAAGCTTCTGGTTCCCCCGATGTGGAATGATGTGATCCACATCAGTTGCCTTAACCAGCAGCCCACGCTTCAGACACTCCTCACATAGTGGGTGTTCTTTCAGGAATGCCGCTCTGCGCTTCCGCCACTTAGAACCATAGCCACGTTCAGCGGAGGAGCCTTTGAATCTCTTCCGCCTTGATTCGCGTTCCGCCGCCAGTTCTTTGCCCTTCTCTTTATGGCGGGCACAGTACTTATCAGACAGAGGGATAGCTTCCTGGCAGCCTGGGTAAGCGCAAATATGGAGAAGAGGCATACGATCTATGGTAAACCCTTGGCTTCCATAACAACGAGGCAAACAAAGAAAACAGCAAGACCGGCGGTCACCCCCCACAGGATCCCAACAATCATATTCTGCCTTGCCGCCATTCTCCCTAGCTCTTCTAAATTACGTCTCTGTGCTTCGTTTTCCATTTCATTCATCTTCCTTTCTAACGAAGCAATACGTAATTCCGCTTCCATTAGGCCGCGGCGAGATCCTGAGTAGGAGGTATCAACCACTGGCAAGATGTTCTCCCGCATAAAAAAATCCCCGGATCTGCGTACGGATCCGAGGATGGAGTTGTATATCTGGGGGAGTTAACCAGCACCTACACGCTGTTTCTTTCGGGCACAACAAGAGAGCCAACCGGCTCTCCAATCGTACTTCTTGCGTCTTTCGCTTACTGGTACCCTCAATTGTATCCCATTATTTTATTTTTTCAAGAGCAATCCCGAGCGTAAAACTCCAGGATATTAGAAAGCATGACCGAAGCGCTGTGAATCTCCTCATCGAACCTTCTTTTGCTTAGCCCCATCGCCCGGCCAATTCTTCCTACCGAGAGAGACGGGCGGAGGTAGAGCGCGCAAACCATAAGCCTGTACTTCTCCGGATAGAGTGGAGAACACAGCGCTCGCTCAACCCTGGCGGCGTCTTTTACATCTACAGGGCTGCAATCTTTCTCACACTCGTTCGCTATGCCCCTGCCTTCCGCTCCGTACAGGGCGATCATCTTCGCAAGCCACGATGCGCGTAAGCATGATCGGTCCCTGTAAACTCTCGCCCAGTTCTCAAGCCTTGCGTTCAGATCCCGGTCTTCGATCACGTATCTCTCCCGTCAGAGCTCATCAACATCCCATCCACCGCCGTTCTTTTTGGCGCGCGGATAGACAACCTTCATCGCGAAAGGGAAGGAAGTCGCTACCACTTTGACCTTGCACTTCGCGTCGTCAAAGAAGACTCGCGGGCTGCCCTTGACCTCATGCAGCTCCAGTCTCCCATCCGGCAGGAGAACCATGAAGTCCGGTGTGTACCAGCAAGTGCCATCAGCGACCTTCAGTTTCAAAGACTCAAACCAGTAGTCAGCCACTCTCCCGCTTTGTTTCTCTCCCTCCAGATACTGCGCGTAACTGGACTCTGTGCGGTTAAGCTCTCCCTTCTTCATCCGGCCTTTCGCCCTGAGAGCGGTGAGGCCGTAGTTCTTGTGCTGCGTCTTAAAAAACATCCCTCAGTCCTCCTCCATCTCCACATGTTTATAAAGCTCGAGGACTTTCTTCAGGGTAGCTTTAGCGTCTTGAAGGTCCTGATACTCCTGGAGGTGTGGATACTTTTCGTAAAATTCGTAGTCACCTATGAATTGCCCAAGAGCGCCGATAATCGTCAAGAGATCATCCTGACTCAGCTTTTTTGCCATACCTTCATCCTCTCCCCGTCAAAATGGGACATCCTCGTTAGGGGCAGATGCGGCGTTCCGCGGGATATCTCTCCCCTTCGCCGCGGCGTACTGGGCTGTCGTAGTGGACGCGGCAGGCACCGTTCCCTGAGGCTTTGCCCCCAGCTGCAGGGACTCGCAGATAACCTCTGCCGCGTAACGCTCCACTCCCTGCTTGTCGGTGTACTTCCGTGTATGCAGCCGCCCCTCGATATAGACCTCAGAGCCTTTCACGAGATACTGCTGAGCGACTTCCGCCGTTTTCCCAAAAACCACGACGTTATGCCACTCGGTCTCTTCTTTCTTTTCACCATCCCGACCCTTGTATCGGCGGGTAGTGGCAAGCGCGAGGCGGCAGATTGTCAGCCCCTGCGCGTCGCTCGTCTTGGGGTCTCTCCCCAGGCGCCCCAGAAGGGTCACACGATTTACTGATGCCATGCTGTACTCCTATCCTTACCTTTGATACCGTTTCCCGGGGCGAGAAGGCACCTTCCTGCCCTCTCTTCTCCCTCGCCGCCCTTCTGTACTGAAAATCTCATTTCGAAGCTCCTGGCGCGTTTGAATCGCCCCCGGGCGCCGGCAAATTGAGTTTCCAGCGGAGATACCGGATCCGCCGTACCAGCGCCTCGACGTTCGAGGCCCCAACCACCCCAACGGACGGGACGTTCGCGAAATAAACCGGATAAGCGAGTGAGTGGTGGATCCAAACGCCCTCCCGATAGGCAACAGCCTCAGAATTCCCCATGGCGGCGGCCGCCATCCCCCACCTATCCATCTGGGGACCCACGGCGCCTTTGATACTGGCCGCCTCTGCCCGGCGCTCAGATAATTCCCTCACTCTTTTCATCAACCCTCTGTCCATACTGCCCAACTCCTCAAAACCTTCCTCTGAAACCCCGTACGCCTTTGCAATCTGCCGCACTGCCGCCCGCCAGGCCTCGTCTCGGGCCCTTTGGTCTTCACTCATCATTCCACTCCTTCCCCTCCAGATCCCCCAGTGGGATAATTAGAAATGCGGGGACCCAACCTGCACTCACTAACCATCCCATAGAGGAAATCAAATGACGATGTCTGAACAATCCGCTGTAGCCCTTGTCTGCGAACTTATTCGTAGGGGAGAAGTCCATCTTCCATGCCTCGATAAATTTGAATCTTCCAGAAAAAAAGAACTTCAATTTTTCTTGGGTGAGGAAGACGGGAGGTATACGTGGGAGGTTGATGAGCCCCGAAAAAAGCTTGCCGGTCAGGCGGCAAGACTTGACGCCGAGTATCTGAGCACGCTGATCGACGCCCTTAAACAAGGAGCCGATACAAAAAATGACGCTGGGAATTTCTGCACCAACCTCAAAAAACTTGACAAAGCCGTTAAGAGAACTCTGCATGACTGAAGCGCCCCAAAACTGCTGATCCGTCATCACTAAAGACGACAACCTTATCCCCCGGCTTAACTTGGGCTGGGGTTAGTAAGCGTGACTCTTTGGCAATAAGCTCTGCGGCCGTGCCAATCTGCTCCTTTATTTTTTCTGTCATCAGTCCACCTCATCAATGCACTCAGTCATTCCCAGACAAAGCTGTGTATATATGGTGGCATATCTCTCCTGCTCGTTTCCTTCCGAACCTGCCATCGCTTTCAGGAAGAAGGCTTGTGCCTCCTCCCTTGACTGCCATGTATCCTTTTTCCCGTAGCAAATGGTTGTTATCTGCTCCATATCTGCCTCCTAAATTTTGCTGCATCGGTCTTCCCCATAAACTACATGAAGACTGCTGCCGTTATCCCATTTAACCATTATGGAACCTGTGTCATCCACACCCCTTACTGTTCCTTCCGTTCCAATTGGCGGTGCTTGCATATCATCCATCCGCTCAAGAACCACACGGCATCCTTTAGGATACTCATTCCGTACCTTCTCCACTTCTTCTCTGCTTGGAAATCTCATGCTACTCATAATAATATCCGACCTCCTTCAGTAAATGCTGTCCGACTCTTTTTCCAACGCTGTCGTAAAGAGCCTGTTCAAGAACCGTCTGTTTAAATCCAAATCGGCAGTACCCCTCAAGGCAAATATCATAATAATGCTTTGTCGGGCATCCGAGCGGTCTGTCCTCATGCATGATGTAGATAATGGCTTCTGTTACATCATCTGTTTTCTCGCCAATAAAGGATTGCACTTCCACTTCCATCGTTTTCTTGTAATAAAACGATGGATAACCTTCGTAACGGTCAAGATAATGTTCATCCCTTTCACTAATCCGCCAAACCAGAACCGGAACCATACTTCCCTTCTTTGGCTCAACCGTCAGATAACTTCCTGACTGGCTTCCTTTGAAAAGAAGCTGATAATCCTTAAGTTCTGCGGTCCCCACATATACTGCATCGGGACATCTCTGTGCCATTTGTGCCATTGACAGGTTGCTGCCATAGGCTAAATAATATTTATTCATATTCATCCATCCTTTCTGAAGGGTTCTTCCCTTCTACCACCTTAAGACCGCCGAAGCGGTCGGTGGGCCTCAAAGCTGAATCCTTCAAGCTGCTCTGCCGTGTCTGAAGGCTGTATCCCCTTCAAGGTTTTTGGTAAGGATGTCTCTTGCTGTTGCAAATTCATCTCCGATGAAGCCGAGTCTCAAAAGCCATGTTCTCATTGCGTATTTTGGATTTTCAACCTGTGGCTGTTTCGGGCTGGCACTCGCTACCGTTTTCGCCATCTGGCTGAGTGCGAGGCAAAGCTGTATGTAACTCTTAAGTTCTCCTGCGTGTAAACCGCCCTTTCTTCCGTTGCCAGCGTTGGCAAATTGGAAGCATCTGAACTCGATGGTTTTATGTGTGAAGCAAGCGTGGTAATTCAGCATTCTGTATCTTGAATCGTTGTAATGCTGATTTCTGCTGCCCCATACTCCTTCGTACCAAATGTCTGCAAGCTGTTCCATTGTCTTTGGCTTTCTTCTGTTCAGCCTTTCAAGGAAGGAAGGGTCAACCGTTCTGCAGTATCTGTTGATTCGGTTTCGGTCAAGTCTCATTGCGGAAATCAAAAGGCTTTCGTGGCTTGCCATGATGTTCGCAAGGTTTCTGAGGCTTTTTGGAGTGTGGCCATTCAGTCCGATGTGAATGTGTACTCCGCACATATGGGCAGGGTCGCTTTTTGCCCCCTTATGTCTCAGCTGTCTTAAAATCTCCTGCAAATCTGGAATGTCCTCGTAGGTAAGAATCGGTGTTCCAAGTTCTGCCTTCTCGTCATCGGAAGCTGCCTGAATGCTTGAATCTCTTGTGATTTTCCATTCTCTTCCCTTATTGTCCTTGCATGCCCATGCGCTGTAGCTTCCTCCAATGTACTTTACCGTTCCTTCGGTATGAAAATACTCTGCAATCGTTCTCGCTGCCTTTTCCCTTGTGATGTTGTACATCTCAACCTCAACCCCAATGGTCTGCTTTTTCATTTCCTCAATCTGAATTCTTGTTTTTTCGTTCATTCTATGTACCTTCCTTTCGGCTGTTTGTTTTCCCTTTCGGTAGGTACATATTCGCTCTAAAAGCACATATTATCCAGTTAATTCGGAGGCATAATGTACACAAATATTTACTGCTCATATCCATATGAAATTGTGTATTTTATAGCAAAATCCACCCCTCTGCTATTCAGCAGATTCGGTGGATTTCTTACTGTTTCGTTCTTTCCATTTTTCCTTATCTTCCTCGGTTCGGAATGCGGTATGCCCTTTCAGTCTGGAAAGAAATACCTTTCTTGTTTCCTTTCCGTCCTTACCTCCAAGACCGATTCTGACAAGCCAGACTCTCTTCGATGGTAGCCTTTGGACTTACTCTCTTTGCTTCCTTTGCCGTCTTTGCCATGCAAGCTGCCAATTCAGCATAGGCTCTCGCTTCATCCTCGTTCAGCGGAAATCCGCAGAAAAATATTCTGTCCTCCCCAAAGGCAAGCCCCTCTATACTTTCTTCTTCCGCAATCTGTATCACTTGCTCAAGTGTTATGTTTTCTTCCGCATCCAGTCTCTCTACCAGCTTATCGGAAATTCTGAATACCTCTTTTCCGACTGCTTTTTCCAAAAGGTACTGTTTGCTGTGAATCATGTAAATAAGATTTTTAATACCCTCTGCTGTGAATCCCTCTATCGGAATCC
>ERZ838577.4444-NODE-4444-length-11762-cov-3.357137_pt1 | contig 11762 bp, 8 predicted proteins | sample MGYA00519682_ERZ838577 | MGnify/ENA primary metagenome ERZ838577 (study PRJEB31850, sample SAMEA3708838) | human gut metagenome | biome: human gut; feature: human-associated habitat; material: faeces | place: China | collected 2014 ...
GGGCTTACCAGAGCCTTCTAGAGGATAATGTAGTAATAGTTTCCGCGCCTTTTTTCTTTGGGGCATACGGGAACACACAAATGAAAAAACAGAAAATTATGGATGATCCTACTTGTTCCTACCCCTGCCTGATGAAGCTTGATTTACAGGACTCCACCGACAAACTTGCCTTTCTTAAAGACAATTGGCCTAGCTTTGGACAAATTGAAAGCATTGATAAACTATCAAAACATGAACTTAAATGTACTCTCTGTTTCCTTGATGTCCTCATTGATGAGTTCGTAGATGATGAATATGTTTGTTCAAGTCGTGTTATGACTCGTTTGGTGTTGACACGCATATATGTTCAGAATACTATGGAAATCAAGGCATTAAAAGAATTACGATTGGAACTAGAGAAGTCGGATGGTTGAGAATAGGTTGATTCTGGATTTTCTCCACAGTGATTTAATAGCAGTTTTGCTCTCACGCTCTAACAATTTGCTTGTATCCCTTTATTCATCGTAGTTTTGGCTATGATAGCAGGCGTGGTGGCAAGTATGAGAGCAAGCGGTTGCTCTCACTCTGTCAAATCGTGTTAGTAAGTGTTTGTTCAATGCTATCTTTTGATTTGTAGGATGTTAATGGTTGATTTGTCAACTATTAACGATTGACATCTCAGGTATTAATAATTGAGAAATCAGGTATTAATACCTGATAAATGATGTATTATTGAGCAATAGATGATTTAGTGCTACTTGAAAGAACAGGTGAATCGGAACAGTTGATACGGTTAAGTCAATCAGATCGTGTGGTCAAGTAATCCCAATCGACAGTAGTTTCAGATAGTTTCAAGCGTCTGAAACTTTTGTTTCAAGGCTTGGAACTAATGGTTTCAATGCTTGGAACTAATGGTTTCAATGCTTGAAACTAGAGTTCCAAGCGCTTGAAACTATCTGAAACAACCGTGATTTTGAATTGGAAATTGCAGTTTGTACGAGAAGAATCAGGATGGAATTGACAACATAGACACAAGACAGGTATGAGAGCAAACGTTTGCTCTCATACCTGCTACCACACTTGCTACCATACCTGAAACAACGATGAATAAAGGGATACAGGCAAATTGTTAGAGCATGAGAGCAAAAACGCATTCAAATTACATGGGGAGATATGCAGAACCAATAAAAAGCAAATTAAAACGAAAGAAGGCTATTTATGGTAACTTTTTGCATAACATATTGGTTAACTTTGCACTCAATAATAAAAAACTTATGAACATCAATTCTGAAACAAAATATTGCCAGACTTGCGGGATACCTTTGGATATTGATTATACCAATCTGAAGGTAGACCAAAATGAGGAATATTGTGATTACTGTCTGAAAAATGGAGTTAAACTGTATGACTTCTCAATGGATTATCTTATCTACCTTTGGGGACTTTTTCCCGAAGAATACTATAAAGAGGTCGGCATACGCCATACTTCGTCGGAGTTGAGAGAAATTATGTCCAGACGGTTACCTGAAATTAAAAGATGGAAGCAAAAAATTAATACCGCTCACATACAATATGAATTGGTGATCAGAGTTCAAGAATATATCAATTGTCATTTATTTGATGACCTTGATTCTGAAAAGTTATCCCAAATTGTATGCATTTCCAAGTATCATTTCCGCCGACTTTTTAAAGCAGTTTGCGGTGATAGCCTTGGGAATTACATCCAACGATTAAGATTGGAGTACATTGCTTTTAAGTTAATATCCACCAATGTAAGTGTCTCCGAAATTCTTAGTCAAATCAATTATCAGAATAAACATACTCTTTCAAGGGCATTCAAAAACTATTTTAATTGCTCTATACCTGAATTTCGTAAAAGACATTCAAATGCCTGTTCTGAAGGTAAGAATCCAATACAGATTGAACCAAGTATTGAAAGAGTGCCTCATACACGGATTGCATATTTAAAATTAGAGAGAACACATCATGTCAGCCATAGTTTTTCTGTTTTATGGAAACAGGTGCTACAATTTTCTGAAAGCTATGGATTATTATCAAAAGGATGTAAATATGTAAGCATGACTCTTGATTATCCTTTTATCACGCTTGAAGAACAAAGTCGTTTTATGGTTGGAGTAACATTACCACAATCATTTAAAATTCCGAAGGGGTTCGGTGTTTATGAAGTTCCTGCGGGTGAATATGCTATATTTCGTTTTAAAGGATTATACCATGAACTGAATAGGGTATATCGTTATATTTATCTTGACTGGCTACCTGCAAATGATTATAGCTTGCGAGACCCATTTACTTTTGAGACTTATATCAATACACCCGAAAAAACTCCGGTTTCGGAACTAATCACAGATATTTATATCCCTGTCAAAAAGAAAGAAATATGAATAAAGAAGTAGAGAATGAATTGAAAAAGTCAAGGGTAGGTTTTGTTCATTTCGTAGATATATCCAAGTTGACCAATAAGCAGAATAGAGGTTTGCCATGTGCTATATTAATAGGAATCGCAATAAATCCGAAGTTTGTAAAAGATGTATTTAATAATCCTGATTATAAACCTGTTCTTGAAGATGAGTATGTAAAAACTGAAAATAGAGTGGGAGAAGTAACAGACGAGTTAGCTGAATTTCTTGTCAGCAAAGGGTATAAAGCTCTTTCACAATCTGATGCGGGACTTTTGGCAGAAGGTGTGTTTAATTTTGAAACGAAGGAGTCGGTTTTACCTCACAAAACAGTAGCGCAACTTAGTGGATTAGGATGGATTGGGAAAAACAATCTGTTTATTACTCCTGAATATGGTGCAGCGCAATGTCTTGGTACTGTTTTAACTGATGCACCGTTAGAAACTGTACCGTATGCCCCTATTTCCCCGAAGTGTGGTAATTGTAACATTTGTAGGGATATATGCGAAAGAAAAGTATTGAAAGGGACCACCTGGAATACAGCAATCTCAAGAGATGATATAATTGATGTATATGGATGCAGTACCTGTTTGAAATGTCTTGTGCATTGTCCTTGGACGCAGAAATACGTAAACTTTAAAAGCAGGTTTTTACAGCCATAGAAGAACTAGCCTGACTATTTCATTTATAGATTAAAATAACAGGTATAGATTAAAATAACAGGCTGAAAAGAGGCTGACTAAAAAGTCGGTTCTATCTCTATTCTCCTCCTTCGGGAAGGAGGGGAATTGGAGATACTACTGACTTTTTAGTCAGGCCCGAACTATATTGCCTTATCTTGAACTGAAAGTAGATTTAAATAATAACTTTAGTGTGTCTTGAAAGATAAATAATCTACCGGAATCAGCCGGACCTCGCTATTTAATCCCGAAGGCATGGGAGCCCAGTGACCATAGTTGGCCGGACGATAATTCAGATCGACAATATTGATTTCTTTAAATTTGCGCCACTGCACTCCCTGCCTGTCCAGTTCGGCTATCCGGTTGGCAGGGAGGTTAGTGACTTCTATCTCGATGTGGTTTTTTCCTGATTTCAGCAGATGACCTACTCGTAGCTGATAAGGTACTGCCCATGCGCAGCCCGCTTCCTGACCGTTGATCCGGACACGGGCACTTTCGCGTACGTCTCCCAAGTCGAGTACCCAGTCATCGGCTTGCAGAGCGGGCAATTCGATATCCAATGAATAAACACCGCTGCCCATGTTAATCTTGGCTGCCGGATGGTCGATGCCTGTCCATGAGCAAGGGCGGTCGATATTGAACGTACCCTTTATCTCCGGTTCGCTTTCGGCGAAGTGTAGTTTCCAGCCATGATCCAGGCTGAGGCTGAACGGTTGTTCCTGAATATAGTTCCAGGGCCGGGCAGCTTGCAGCGGCTGTTGATAAGTCTGCAAAATCACCGATTCACCGGATTTCAGTTGGAGGTAGACTTGTGTCTGTTCTCCGGTTTGACGTACCTTTGCTTCTCCGCATTCTCCGGTCATGGGATTGAAGAGGGCAGCAGCTTCGGCTTTGGTTCCCAGTGTCACCCAATCATTCACTCCTTTATCTTGGAGAGAAGAGATAAAGTAATGGTGTCCGCTATCGTTCACCCTGCGGATGGCTTGCAGTCCGAACTTGGTTTTCATTTCTTCCTGAGGAATATTACAACTTGCTAAAGTACGCGCATAATCCGTACCTGTAATAATCTTGCCTTTGCCTACCGGAGTAACCGTTGTTTCGGAGAATGAAACGGAAGGTAACTTTTGCAGCGTCTGCTGATAAGTCTTGCGCTTCTGTTCCAGTTGACCGTATCCCGGTACGTCCGTCGGATAGTTTTCGAGGAATACGATAGTGGCTCCCTGTTGTGCCAGTTTCAGCAGATGAACCAGAACGTCATTCGGCATCAAATGGGCGGCGGGTACGACCAGCGCTTTGTAACCGGTTCCGCCGGAAGTGATGATCTGTCCGTCTTTGAAACGGGTGCTGCGGATAAAGTTGTCCGAGATATAGTCTCCGTCATATCCGCTGTTATTGATACGGTGGATGGCATCTATAAATTTCGGGGCGAGCTTGGCCATGTGATGAATGCTGAATAGCAGCAAACGTCCCGGTTGCTCATCCCACATATCATAGACAGGCAGATAAATAAGGAAATCATTATCCGGTTTACCCATTTGCAGGAAACTCTGGCAACGGGTGATATAATCGAAGAACGAAGGGGCATCGTGCCAGATGCTGTTCGTCGGGTTCATATTGATAGAGGCGTAAAACAACCATCCCGGCCATTCGGCTTCTTTCGGCGAATAAGGAGTGCCGTGAAAGAACATATGATTAATGCCGGAGACGAACATTAGATCCATATCCGGTTTGCATTGCGACAAAGAAGTGCGGAAATGCTCCGTCAGCCAGGTAAATGTTTCGGTAGAAGTATAAGGCTTCCCGGCGATATGTGCGGCAGAAGAGGCATATTTCAGCATCGACAAGTCCGAATCATTCTTTTTGGTTAATGAATCCTGACGTAATCCTTTGATATGAAATTGGGACAAACCGAATCCTTCACATTCAGGGATGTCTACGGCTGCGTAGACATCGATCAGGTTGGCAGGCGACCCGTGTGCCTGATTACGGGTGATGCTGCCATTCTTGTGTGCCCAGTCCGTCCATTGGCGGGTGAAGTTCTCCAGCAATAAGTCGGAGATCGTCTCCCGATAGTCGGATACGATGCGGCGGCTGACTTCCGGACGGCTTTCGTCCAGAAACTCCGGAAAATGTTCTTCCAACTTATATCCCCGTCTGCGGGCGAACTGATCCAGAAAGTCTTCTGTCCAGTCTGCCTGATAGACTTCGTAAGAGTCGTTGAAGAATGTATGCGGATAACTCGTCTTGCTGCTTTTGAAAGCACGGTCAAATCGGGAGAGATAGTTCTTGACGGCAGTCTTGGAAAGATGGTTCATTACGTAGCCTTCTCCTCCGGGGGCGGCGCGTTTCACTTTCTGACGTGTCTTGCTGTTATACAGCGCTATCACTTTCCATTTTCCGGCAGGGGCTTTCCATTCCAGTTTGTCTTTCCTGACGTGGGATGTAAGGTTGATACAGCGTCCGTTTTCGTCGTATGCCATTACACGGCTTAAGACAGAATAAGGTTGTTGCTTCTTGTCTGTCACATTGATATCTTGCACGATTTCCTGGCCTCCTTCTATATCATAAGTCTGGAAGATGGCTTTGCTTGCCGCGTCTTCGATGCTGACTTCCGGTCCTCCGAAGGGCCATCCCGTTCCGGTGTTCATATCGATCTCGATGCCGGTGCGTTTTCCTTCCGCCTGTGTGTGTTTGAGGACTTCCATCCAGCGGGGAGAAAGGAACTGAATATCGTTGGCGTCATTGCCCTGTACACCATAGATGGGAGTGATTTCTACGGCGCCCATGCCGGCACGCGCGTATTCTTCCAGATTGTAAGTCAGGTTCTTTTCATCGACAGCGCTTCCCAGCCACCACCATCTGGTGCCGGGACGGGCTTCTGCCGGAGCATCCGGCCACTGTTGCGCTTGTATGCTTCCGCCTGCTGCGAGCATACAGAGGAGTATCAGTTGTTTCTTGTTCATTATTCTTGGGGTGTATGATAGTATTCAATGTTTTCTGCGTCGTCGGTCACAAAGAGCGGACGTCCGTCCGGCTGTGCAAAGTGGAAGCGGACACCGTCGAAAGTTATGTTCTTTGCGTGACGGATATAAAATCCTTTGGCGGGAATCGTACCGAACATCCAGGGTTCGGGATATACTTTCTCCTGTTCGGGTGGAGTGCGCTTGCCATCTTCTTCGCTGTATCCACCTTTATAATATAGGTGAATATTGCGGAAAGTAACATCTTCGATAGATGCACCGGGGACACCGCTGATAATGGAAGAATACCGGCTGTCAGCGTTCCATACATTGATGTCGCTGATCAGAATACGCTTCATGGTGCCTATGGGTGTCCCTTCCGGACTGCGCATGCGCGCACCCAGGCGAAGGAAGATAGGAGCGTTGACAATATCCCTCATGGTGATATTGCTGATAACGATGTCTTCCAGATGACCGCCGTCTACGGTTTCGAGCGCCAGTCCCCGACAATGTTCGAAGATACAGTTGGTGAGGACGATGTTGCGGAAACCTCCGCTGCTTTCCGTGCCGAGCTTGATACGTCCGGTGCGGTATCCATGATCGGGTGCCTGTGGTTCGTCGAGTTGCCAGCTGCCGTCCAGTACGCTTCCCTTGTCGAAGCCGCTGACGTAGCAGTCGCTGATAGTAACGTTCTCCGTATCTTTGAAACGTCCCAGCGCATAAGAGGCTTTCAGAACAATGGCATCGTCCCATGGGGAGTTAACTGTACATTGGCTGATGCGTACGTTGCGGCAGCAGTCAATGTCGAATCCGTCCCGGTTGGTATCTACTTTCAGATTAAGCAGGGTGAGGTGCTCTACACCGGTGGCAAGCAGGGCGAAGTGTCCGCAATGGAGCATGGAGAAGTCTTTCAGCGTGACGTTCCGGCAATCCTTGAGGCTGATCGCTTTGTTGCCTACACCCGGCAGGCGGCTTTCTTCGCGGGTCAGTCCTTTGCCGTAGATCAGTCCCGGACCGCTGATGGTGATGTTTTCCAGACCGATTCCCCAGATCAGGGAGTTCTTCCAGTGGCTATGACCGAAGTCCTGGTATTTATTATGCTCATTAGGTTCCGCCGAGTCGTATCCTTCGTCCTTTCCCGGAAAGGCGGCGATGATGCGTGCGCCTTGTTCCAGATAGAGATGGATGTTACTTTTCAGCCGGATGGAATAACAGGCATATTCTCCGGCAGGCAGGTATACGGTACCTCCGCCTTCTTGTGCGGCAGCTTCGATGGTACGGTTGATGGCGGGAGAGTCAATCGCCTTTCCGTCCGCTTTTGCTCCGAAGTCTCTGACGTTATAGATTGCTGCCTGCATATACAAGCAACCGGTCAGTAGGCTGAGTAGTAGATATATTCTTTTCATCTTTGTATGGATTTAAGCTAAATGATAATCAATAGTATCTTAAATCTCCTCCTTCGGGAAGGAGGAGTACCCGTAGGGGGAGGTGGTAGGTGAATGTATAACCCTTTCATTTACAGAGAAATAGGAATAAACATTATTTTTCCTACCACCTCGGCCTTCGACCACTCCTCCTTCCCGAAGGAGGAGAATGGAGATACTACTGTTTTATTCATTTTTTACTATGTTTAGATTCATCAATCTTTGCAAAAAGATCCGGCAACATAAAATAATTATAATCTGCTCGTGTATTTTGCTCGTAGAAACAGAAATAAAGTTTACTGTTTGCTGCGAGCGGGCAGCGCCCTGCGAGGACCGGACGGTCTGTTCGTTTCCCCGATTCATAAAGCAAGAGGGGAGTCTTGTCCTGACGGCCGTTACTCAAACGGATATCGTCAGTGGGAGTGACCGCCTGCAAGGTGCGGAGTTTCATACTTTCACCATAATAACAGGTGAAGGCTTGCCCTTCTACACTGAACACGTTTATATCCATGTCCGGCTGACAGTCTCCGAAGCTCCAGAATAAGGTATCGGCCTGCTGCAAGGAGGTGACCGCTACTTCGAGAATAAAGCCGCGGGTATCCGGCAGGGCTTTCCACCGGAAAGCGATTCCTTTCACATTTTCCTGAGGAGCCAGCCAGTGACTGTCGGTTCCTTTCGATATTCCCAGACGGAAAGTTCCGGCGGGAGGAGTCAGTTGCTGCGCCTGTACGTTAATGAGGCAAATTGCCAGCAGTACGACGGTCAGTAGTTGTTTTAACATAGTCGAAGTGGATATTACTTTGTTCATTTTCCTTTAGTACAATAGCATCTTTGTCTTTGACGTCCAATGTTATTTCCGATAGATTAAAGTTTCTCGTATAGCAGATTTTCCCCGGTTTATTGGTCTGCGCTTCGATGCCGTAAAGATAGAAGTTTTCCAGACGCAATGTATCATTCCAGCCCGAAGCGGAGATAAATTCATCTACATTTTCCGCTTTTACCTGTGAGAGGTATATGTCACGGAATCGCGGATACCCTTTTTCGGGTGGTTCTACCGGAGTCAGCATCACTTTCCAGTGCTCCGGAATCTCCTTGCCCTCATATTCTTTGGGCAAAGTGCTGTAGCTGTAGCTCGGATTCCAGTTTAAATCCGCCGCCAATACCTGACGGACATTTTCTGCGCTGACACGGGTCATGTAGATATTCTCAATAGTTCCCCCACGGTTCATGGCACTTTTCAGTCGCAGCACGGTATATGTGCCGACAGCTTTAAGGTCATAGCCTAATACATTGCGGATGCTGCCGGAAGTTTCGCTGCCGCAGGTGATCAGTCCCGCTCCTTTGCGGGCTGTGCAGTTGCGCACTACCACATTCTCTGTCGGACGGTTCACACGCAGTCCGTCCGCGTCCCGTCCCGATTTGATACAAATATTGTCGTCGTTGCAGTCTACGTCACAGTTCTCGATCAGTATGTTGCAGGAGGAGTCGATGTCAATGCCGTCCGTGCTTGGGCCGTGGCCGCCGATGTTATTGTTGATAGTCAGTCCGTCTATGGTACAATAGTCGGAATAGAGAATCTGACATCCCCAGAATCCTGTGCGCATCAGGGTGAAACCGCTCAGTGTGATGTCCGAACTGCGTTCGACGAGGATTCCCCGTACACGTTTGCAGTCATAATCCACTATCCAGCGTAACCCTCTGGCTTCGTATTCTTTCCTCATTTCCCAGTATTTATCCCAGAAGACTTTTCCACGGCAGTCCAGTGTACCTTCTCCGCTGATGGCAGCGTTCTTCTCGTCGACAATGTTGATCACTGCTGCCGGCCATGTCATCTCTATCCCTGCTATGCGCGAACGGAATTCGGGATAATGGTGGATGTCGGGGCTGGCAAGCAGAGTCACCCCTTTGCCAATCTGCAGGTTTACGCCGCTTTTGACAAACAAGGCTCCTGTCTGGTAATACCCCGGTTGCAGGACAACCGTTCCTCCGCCGGAGACAGCGCAACTGTCGATTGCTTTCTGAATAGCCTCTGTGCTGAGTACGGTACTGTCTGCTACTGCGCCAAAGGAATTGGCGGATATAATCATCTTGTCTCCGGGAAGTTGGCGGCTGCCTACGCTGTCTGCCCACGATAAATCCGGTTGCTGAGGTACCTGCCCCCATTCGAAGCTGTTGCCGGCTTGTTTGGCAGGAGTGCACGCTATCATCAACGAGCCTGCCAGAAGTAGGGGAAGGAGGTTTTTAATTCTCATATAGTCTTTTAGTATAGGATTCTTTTAATTTCCATCCGGTTTCTCTATTTCCGTGAACGGTGAATCGTTCCAGTGGAAAGTATTCACATCGTCCGGATGTGCGGGATTGTATGCCGGGTCTATTTTCAGATGCTTCGCCAGTTCGGGAACGGCTTTCTTCATCCCTTCGATGACGCATTGGGCGATCTGATAGGCACCGTAAGGATTAAAGTGCGTATTGTCTGCAAAATTCCTGGTCTGTCCCGGATACGTTCCTGCCGGATAGTGGACGAAAGCACGTTTGGAAGTGTCCGGTCCCAGCGCCTCGTACAGGGTACGTGTCATTTCATTGAGATCGATCAGGGGAACATTCTCTTTGGCTGCCAGCCAGCGCATCGCTTCCGGATAGTCTTCGTGTGTGTCGCGGATATGTCCGTTGGCGTCGAAACTACGACGTTGGGTAGGAGTGACAAGCACCGGATGCGCTCCGCGTGCACGCGCTTCGTCAATGAATGTTTTCAGACTGGTCATGAAGGAGTAGTAAGCTCCTTTGCCCGGCCCTTTCTGCTTTTGGTCGTTGTGACCGAACTCGATAATCAGAAAATCACCATTTTTGATTTTGTCTTTGAATGCGGTGAAATTCACATTTTTAAAATCTTCGGTTGTAGAACCTGATTGAGCGTGGTTTTCAACCGCAATGCCCGTGTTTAAAAGTTGCGGAAACATTTGACCCCAACCGCAGTATGTAGAGGTAGCGTTGTACGGATATTCGGCAGGCTGGTCTGTGACGGTTGAGTCACCGGCGATGTAAACTGTCGGAATATTGACAGGCGATACTGCGGAAAGTGCGGTAAAATCACCGTCGCACATAATATCAATTTCAACTCCGTTTACGTTTGTGTAATCTTCGTTGTTTTTGTGGTAGTCACATACGCTTACATTGAAAGTAATGTCTGTGCTTTCTCCTTTGCCAAGCTTTATATCTTGTGCCATAAAACGGCGTGACTGCGAAAGTATTGTGAAAATAATATCTTCGTGTGCGGTAACTGTGACAGTTACTTCATAAGTGCCGTTGGGTACGGATGTTGAAATATGCAGTGGTTCTTTTTCGTAATTCATTTGTGGATTTCCTCTCTTTATTTAATGTGTTTTTATTTTTCCTTTTAAATATGCGTCAACAAGTGCTTTTAAGTCGGTGATTTTTTTCGATAACGATTTACCTGCGTCAGTGTCCTCAACAAGTAAACGGTTCGGAGCAAGTTCAACAACGTCAAGCGTTGAGTGAATATCCTTTTCTTCTTTTATGGCACTTTCGATAGATTCAAATGCGTCATGCGCACTTAAAAGCAAACCGTGTGAATTGAACAGCAATGTGTAACCCGCAAGTCCTGTGACTTTCTGATATGCCTTTGAAAGACCGCCGTCTATGACTAAAAGTTTGCCGTTTGCTTTAATTGGACTTTCGCCTTTCTTGATTTTTACGGGAACGTGACCGTTTATAATGTGAGAAAAATTATTCGGGTCAATTCCGAACTCACATAAAATTTTGTTGCATACACTCGGCTTTTCGATAAGGTGATAATATTCGTCTTTAATTTCCACCCATGTACTTTCATCATCAATAAAATATCGTTCAAACGAAGTCATTTTATTTTTGCCGTAAACAGGGGAGTAGCAACCGCACCATAAAAACCACAGAAAATCTTTGCCGTATTCTTTTTCTTCGGAACCGTTTTTGGCAAAATAACCGTCACGTGCAAGCTGTTCGGCTTTGTCCATGAGCGATTTGCCGCTTACCGTTTCACCGAAAAGTGTAACTTCCGTAAAAGTACCGTCACTGTTCATCGGTATACAGCCGTGATACAACAAATTGTTGTTGAATGTCAGATATATACTGCCTTTTTCGTATAAGAATTTGACGTGATTTTGAAGTTTTTCACTGCGTAAAAACGATGAACGCAATAAATTCATAAGCTCTTTTTCGGCGTCTGTAAGTTCAAACGGATTTTCGGGATTGATTGTAGGGAAGTTGGTATCTTTTAATTTGTATTCTTTGCCTTCAAGCATAATT
>ERZ838577.4445-NODE-4445-length-11760-cov-2.903802_pt1 | contig 11760 bp, 10 predicted proteins | sample MGYA00519682_ERZ838577 | MGnify/ENA primary metagenome ERZ838577 (study PRJEB31850, sample SAMEA3708838) | human gut metagenome | biome: human gut; feature: human-associated habitat; material: faeces | place: China | collected 2014 ...
TCCATTTTTGTCCTCTCATCTCTGATTTTGTCTTATACTTTCTATCGGATAATCTCAACCGTTCTCTCCGTTGAAAAATCATTTTCCAATCCTTCTGTTACATATAGCGTCCCGTTATCACTCATAAGGATTGCATCAAAATCATCCTTATGTTTTCTCCAGAAATCTGCCGCTTTCTCTTCTCCCATAATAAAAAGTGAAGTAGACAGTCCATCTGCCAGTGTTCCATCCTTACTTACAATTGTTACAGAGACAAGTCCACTTTCTGCCGGGTATCCAGTCTTTGGGTCAATGATATGATGATACGTCACACCATCTTGTTCAAAATATCTTTCGTATCCCCCCGAAGTAATAACTGCCTTGTCCTGAACACTCAGAATCCCCAGATAGTCTTCTGTATCATCCGGGCTCTGCACTGCAATCTTCCATTTCGTTCCATCTGTCTTTGTTCCAAGTGCCTGCACATTTCCGCCAAGATTCACTAATCCGCTTGAGATTCCATTTTCTTTGTAAATGTCCATAATTCTGGATGATGTATATCCTTTTGCAATTCCTCCAAAATCAATCTGCTGATCTGCTCCAAGCGTTACAAACTTTGTTTTTTCTTTGCTGTCCCTGCCCTTTTCATCAGAGTCCCGGGTCTGTATTTCTACTTTATTTCCATCCACCAGTGCCAGTTTTTTTTGTACTTCTGCAGCTGTAGGCACATGATAATTGCCTGTAGGGAATCCCCATAGCTTCATCACCGGATAAATAGTATCGTCAAAAAGTCCGTCTGTCTCCTGATAAATCTCTTTTCCCCGGAGGATCAGTTCTGCCAGATCATCTGTTGCCTGCAGATTTCCCTGTTCGTTTAAGGCATATACTTCACTTTTACTGTTTTCTGCTGATAACATCGCATCCAGTTTCTGTACTTCTTCTATAGCTGCATCTACAGCTTTTTCGCTATTTTTACCATATGCTGTAAACTCCATATAGGTGTCCATCGCAAACAGCTGCTTCTGGCATTTCTGATTCTGAACAAAATACCTGCTGCCTTCTGTAAGAATCAAAATTCCAATACATATGCCGGCTGCCGTCAGTACTTTTCTTTTCATATGGATCTTTTTTCCCTTGCATACTCGGTAGGAGTCTTACCTGTCATTTTCTTAAAAGACATTCCAAAATAATGGGGATCTGAAAAGCCCACCTTCTCCGCAATCTCATAGTTCTTAAGTGCAGTCTGTTCCAGGAGTTCCTTTGCCTTTTCCATACGGGTCTTACTGAGGAATTCCAGGAAAGTGCCTCCTGTGGCTTCCTTAAAAATAGTACTGAAATAGCTTGTACCAATATTCAGATAGGAGCAGATATCATTCAATCCTAATTCCGGCTCATTGTAATGCTGGCGAATATATTCCATAGCAAGTACCGCCTGCTTCTGACCGCTGGAGCTGTTCAGGGAAGAGCACCTTTCGAATACCTCGTGAACATAGTCCTCTGCCATTTTAAAAGCTTCCTTAAAAGTTTTCTGTTCGGTTACCCGTCCCATGAGAATTTCTCTTTTGTGGAACAGATCTTCATTCTCAGAAGAAAGAGCTTCCCAGCAGCTTCCTGCATGGCGCAGAATCATCTGAAGGCAGACACAGGCCTGACTTTTATCCACTCTGGCCTTTTTGATCTCAGATTTCATAACAGAAAGAGCCTGATTCATCTCAGCTTCATTGCCTTTCTTGATTCCATCTACCATATCGCTTAATGGCTGCTGCAAAGAAATACTTCTCTCCGGATTCAGTGTTTCTGTATCAATGAGCAGATTTCCGCCCAGTAAATAGCGCAGTTCAATCGCCTTCTCAGCCTGGTTATGAGACTGGATCGTATCTCCGGGATTCCTTACCCAGCCCCCAATTCCTGCTGAAGCTTCAATGCCGATCACTTCTTTTACTTTTTTCTGGATTTCCTGACAGATTTCCTGTATTTCTCTGGAAAACTCCCTGCTGCGGTTTCCCATAAAGAGGATACACACCCGGTTATTTCCTTCCTGATAGGCAATTCCTGCATTACGATCTGTCACGATCTCATCTGCAACATTAAATAAAACAAAAGCCATTAATGCGCTCTCCTGGCGTTTTTCCATATCAATCTGATGAATATCGGAAAACAGATCCATGTCAAATAACGCAACCCGATAAGATGCTGCCTCCAGATTAATTCCCATTCCAGACAATTCCTCCAGGCTCTCCTGCACATCCCGAGTACAGCTTACCAGAGATTCAATCGCTTTCGAACGAATCACCAGAGCATTTTTGTGATACTCCTGAGATGTCTTTGTGAGGGATTCTATTTTCTTCTTTTCTTTTCTCTGCAGATCTACTTTTTCTTTCATTTTGCCAATAACTTCTCTGAGCTCCATAGCAGTTACCGGCTTCAGCATGTATTCGCTTACATTATACTGAATTGCTTTCTTTGCATATTCAAATTCCCCGAAGCCACTGAAGATCACAATTACGATCTCCGGGTAATTATCATGCAGAAAATGGCTCAGTTCCATTCCATCCATATACGGCATCAAAATATCTGTGAGAACAATATCTACCGGATGGCTCTTCACAAAATCTGCTGCCTGCTTTCCGTTTTCGCAGTCTCCTACAAGCTGGCAATCCATGGACTTCCAGTCAATATTCTCCTTTATGGCGTCACGTACCAGGATCTCATCATCTACAAGTAAAATTCGATACATAGTTTTCGCTTTCCCTTTCTATACACAGCATGTACCTCATCGGCTCCCCCCCCGATGCCTGTTTGCACATGGTATTCTATTAATTTCAGCTAAATATTATATTATCACATACCATAAAATCATGCAAACTAAACAAACAATTCCAGAGTTTGTTTGGTGTGTGTTACTATTACTGTTTACTGGTAACAAAAAAGCTGCAAAGTTATAAGAATTATAAACCCTGCAGCTTTTCTGCTGTGTAAGATATTTAAAGAAGCTTTGAAATTATAACCATTATTTTACAATCACTCCATCCTCATCCCAGAGATCGTGCCAGTCCTTTGCACCTTCCCACAGGAATACATGGCCTTTGATCAGACGGTTATTCTTATCAAGGGAACGGATGGTTTCCATCTCTTCTTCTGTCAGAGGATCTTCCGTGACACATTTCAGGTTCATGGTGTAATTCTTCTCTTTCAAAGAGAATGGAATTGGGGAAGCACCTCTCTGTACAGCCCATTTAATGCAGATAACTGCTGGATGTACACCATGTGCCGCTGCAATTGCTTTCAGCTCTGGCAGTTCAATATCCGCAATATCTTCTGGCATTTTATCACGTTCCGGACGTTCAGGAGAACCAATTGGGCAGAATCCTACCACTTCAATACCATGCGCTCTGCAATAATCAAACAGCTCCGGCTGCTGGAAGCATGGATGAAGCTCCATCTCGATCGCAGCTGGTTTAATTCTGCAAAGTGGAAGTACTGCCTCCAGTTTCGGGATTGTCATATTAGACATACCGATATGTTTCGTCAGACCCATATCTACCAGGCGCTCCATCTGGCGCCAGGTTTTCATAAAGCGCTCTACTGTAAACGGTTTGGAATCAGGATTTCTGGAATCCACATCACAATGTGGTGCATGATAGTTCGGGAATGGCCAGTGAACATAATACATATCCAGATAGTCAAGCTTCAGATCCTTTAAGGTCTTCGCACAGGCAATCAGTACATCTCCGTCACCATGCATATCGTTCCATACTTTGGAGGCAATAAAAAGTTCTTCTCTTTTTACAATGCCTTCTGCAAATGCATCTGCGAAAATCTTTCCGATCATATCTTCATTTCCGTAACATGCAGCACAATCAAAAGAACGGTAACCTACGCGAAGTGCACCTGCAACAGAAGCAGAAACTGCGTCTGCATCTGCATGGTCACTTCCAAAAGTACCCATTCCAACAGCTGGCATCTTAGCGCCAGTATAAAGTGTTCTCTGCGGAACAATTGCCGGATCAATCATTGTCATTTTCTTATCCTCCTTAACATTTCTTTTGCACTATGGCTTTCAATTACAACGCAATTTACTTTCGCTTAATATCTTTTACTACATTTTCTTATAATTTAGTAACCTCAATCTGTGGAAGCAGTTTTTCCATATCTTCCATCACAAAAAATCCAGTCTCCTCGCGCATGGCTGCTGCCGCTGAAATAGCACTTGCCAGTTTCATTGTCTCAGGAAGTGAAAGTCTCCTGGATAAACCCAGTGCGAATCCTGCGATCATAGAATCTCCACACCCAACTGTGTTCACTGCATTTATTCTCGGAACCAGTGCACGGAAAATTCCTTCATTACCTACTGCAAGAGAGCCGTCAGCTCCCAGGGAAACAGCTACGATTTCCACACCTTTTGCATGAATCTCTTTCGCCGCATCTATAATATCCTGAATATTATCACATTTCTTGCCTGTGAGCATGCGGATTTCATCAATATTGGGCTTGATCATAGTAGGTGCTGCTTCAATTCCCATTTCAAGAAGTTTGCCACTGGTATCCAGAATAACCGGAATTCCTGCCTCTTTTACAATCTTTATAAGTCGCTGATAAGCAGTTCCATCAAGTCCTTTCGGAACACTTCCTGACATTGCAACTACTTTCGCTTCTTTTACAAGATTACAGAATTTTTCCTCAAATCCGGCAAAATCCTCTTCTGTAAGGGTAAACCCAGGTTCCAGAAATTCTGTCTGAACTTTATTAACTTCATCCCAGATATTAATACAGGATCTGCTTTCTGCAGCTACATGATAAAAAGCACTTTTAATACCAAACGGTTTCAATGCATTCTCAATATAAGCTCCTGCATAACCACCTACAAAACCTGTGGCAGTCACCTCTGCTCCGTAAATTGAAGCCGGCTTGGATACATTCAGACCTTTTCCACCAGGAACATAAGTACATTCCTTTACACGATTCACTTCTCCAGTCTTAAAGTTATTTACCACATACCGCTTATCAATGGCTGCATTTAATGTTACTGTCAGTATCATATGCTCAATCCTCATTCATCAGAAGAATCTTCCCCTTTACAAGACCAGGTGTCTTATAGAGCTGGAATGCTTCCTGAGCCTGACTCATTGGCATTTTGCGATAAATAAATCCCGGATCAAATTTCAGCTGACCGGTTGCAAAATAATGAGCTGTAAGATCCCACTCTTTGCCTGGGAACGGGGAACTATAGGACATCCAGGAGCCTGTAAGTTTAAATTCTTTACGATTCATATTCTCCCACTGCTTTGGTGTAAATGTAAGATCTGCATGAGGTGTTCCAATGAAGCATACGTGTGCCTTATTCGCAGCAAGTTCAAATGCCATATGCATAGTGGGAACCTGTCCGGCTGTTTCAAACACATATTCATAGCCCTTACCACCGGTAATTGCCATAGCCTCTTCCATATAATTCTCTTTGGTTGTATTGATAACTGCATCTGCGCCCATTCTCATGGCAAGATCCAGGCGTTCCTCACTAATATCAAATACGACAACCTTCTTGGAACCAAAGATCTTTGCCCACTGCATTGTGAATATGCCAATTGTTCCACATCCTAAAATTGCTACGCAGCGACCGCCCTGATAATCATTCTGAAGGAGTCCATGAAGAGCAACTGTGGATGGCTCGAACATTGCACCCTGTTCATAGGAAATAGACGGATCAAAAGGAATCGCATTCTGCTCTGGAATTACTACATAATCCGCATTACTTCCCTGCTGCCTGGAACCGATAAAACTGTAATGCTTACATAAGGAGAAGTTTCCATTCTGACAATCATCACACTTCATGCACGGAAGAAGCGGAGCCCCAGAAACGCGGTCGCCAACTTTCACCTTGGTGACCCCTTCGCCAACTTCTACTACATCACCAGAAAACTCATGTCCAAGAACGATAGGATAAAAATGAACACCATGATTCAATACTCGCGGAACATCAGAGCCACAAATGCCGGAAGCTTTTACTTTAATCTTTACCCAGCCTGGTTTTGCCTGCGGTTCTTCGATTTCCTGGTACTGTACATCCTCGTTTGCAACTACAACTGCTGCTTTCATCTTGAAATACCTCCTTACTTCCGTACCATCATAGCTTTCAGAGATTCATATAAATCCCTATATGTACGGTATGTCTTATTATAAACTTCTTTATTCTCAGGATTGGGCTCATGGCGTCTTGTCTCTTTCACTGTCATGGAAACCGCTTCCTCGTAATCTTTATAAAATCCAACTCCTACGCCAGCCAGGATTGCAGCACCTAATGTGGTTGCTGTATCGGAAGCAGGGACCACCACTGCCTTGCCTGTCACATCAGCCTTAATCTGAGTCCAGAGAAGGGAATTGGCTGAACCTCCCATAGCACGAAGAACTTCTGCTTTAGCACCTGCTGCTTCAGCCACCTCCAGATTATGGCGCAGGGAAAATGCTACGCCCTCCATACAGGCTCTTACCATGTGTCCCTTGGTCTTAGCAAAATCAAGTCCATAGAAAACGCCTTTGGCGTATGGATTCCAGACAGGGGATCTCTCCCCGGACATATATGGAAGGAACACAACGCCTTCACTTCCGGCTGGTACTGCCTCGGCAATTTCATTCAGTTGTTCCAGAGAGGATTTCCCGGTATCCGCCTTGCGGCTCCTCTCATAAGCTGCAAATTCTCTCTCAAACCAGCGCATGACACCGCCGCCTCCGGTAGTTCCTCCCTGAAGAAGCCACTTGCCTGGCACTACGTGATATCCTAAGATCAGACTTGGATCTGCTTTGTATGTATCTGTGCAGATGCTCATGCCACCAGCCTGTCCACCCTGCTCCTGGGTCTCCCCCGGATGGATCACACCTGCACCAAGTGTCCCACAGGCTGCATCCAGACCGCCGGCCACTACAGGAGTTCCGACAGTCAGTCCACTCTGGGCTGCCGCCTCTTCCGTCACAGTTCCCACTACCTTATCGCACGCAACAATCTCCGGAAGAAAATCCACAGGAATTCCCAGTTTCTCACACATCACTTCATCCCAGGTACCAGTACGCATATCAAAGCAATGCAGGCCATATCCCTGTGAAAGATCCTGTGTGATGGCACCAGTCAGTCTGTAAGCAATAAAGCTGTTTGATTGAAGGATCTTGTAAATCTTATTATATACTTCAGGCATATTCTCCTTATACCAGAGAATCTTCGCTGTGGTATAAGAAGGCTGAAGAGAATTACCTGCAACATTGAAAATATTCTCACTGCCGATTTCATTATTGAGTCTGTCGCAGATTTCCTGGGCTCTTGTATCCATCCAGATAGGTGTATCTGTCAGAACATTTCCCTCATGGTCAATGGCAATAGCCGACCAGCTCTGCCCATCAATTCCCACTCCGGCAATCTGCTCTCCTGAAATATTACCTGTCTCCAGGCATTCGCAAATAGCGCCGCAAACCGCATGCCACCATTCATCCGGCTTCTGCTGCGCCCATCCCTCATGAGGATAATAAACAGGGTAATCCCCATTGGCGGAAGCCATCACCTTTCCGTTCTTGTTAAATATGGCAACCTTGCACGCGCTGGTTCCAATATCAATTCCTAATAAATAGTCTTTGCTCATCCTTGTCTCCTTATGGATTTCCCCATAAAAATATCAGTCTGAAGTTTCCGTACAATATGGTCAGGAAGCTCATCTCTTCCTTCAAGCCGTTCCAGCATGATCTGTGCTGTTTCCCTTGCAATTTTCTCTGTGGGCTGTGAAACAATGGTAAGTGCAGGTCTGCATGCACGGGCAAAAGGCAGATTGTCAAATCCCACCAGGGAAATCTCCTCTGGCATGGATACCCCCATCTCGTTAAGCCCGATCACTGCCCCCATAGTCATCTCATAGTTCGTCACAAAAACAGCTGTCATATCCGGATTCTCTTTCAACAGCTCTTCTACTGCCTGAACCCCTCCCTGGATCGTGTAATCACCATGACAGATCAGCTTTTCATCAACCGCAATTCCATGAGCCTTAAGTGCTTTCATATATCCTAACATACGCTGTCTGGCAGTGAATACCTCATCCGGTCCACCGATCAGACCAATCTTCTGATGCTGTTCTTCTACCAGCATGCCAACAGCCTTCTCAGCTGCATTTACATTATCCACCAGCACACAGTCGCAGGATATTCCCTGGATCATACGGTCGATAAGCACAATAGGTTTACCTGTTTTCTGAAATTCATTCAGATGGGCTCCAGTCATATCTACCGGCATATTGATAATTCCATCCACACGTTTCCGGGTAAGGAAATCCACTGCTTCTTTTTCAAGCTTCTTATCTGTTCTGCAGTCACAGACAATCGCTGCATATCCATGGCTTCGGAGGATATCCTCCATTCCACTGATGATTTCTGCGCAGAAAACATTGTTCAGCTCTGGAATCACAACCCCCACTGTCTTGGTCGCATTGGTCTTCAGACCGCGGGCAACTTCATTTACTTCGTAATGTAATTCTTCGATGGCTTCTTCGATCTTGATACGGTTCTTCTCTCTTACATTCCCCCCATTGAAATAAGAGGAAATCGTTGCCAGACCAAGTCCTGTCCGTCTGGCAATATCTTTCATCGTCGCTGCCATAAATCAGCCTCTTACTCAGCCTTTCCGTCACAGCCGCAAACTTTCATACGGGCCATTACAAGCTCTTTCACAGCTGCAATTCCAGCCTTGCCATATGCCTTAGGATCAAATACCTTCTCATCCTCAAGTGTCTCTCTGACAGCCTTGGAGTATGCTGCACGAAGCTCGGTGGCAAAATTAACCTTACAGATTCCTCTCTTTACGCAATCCATAACATCCTCATCGCTAAGGCCGGAAGCGCCATGAAGAACCAGAGGAATATCTACAACTTCACGAATTTCACTTAAACGCTCCTTATCAAGAACAGGAGTTCCCACATAGAAGCCATGTGCTGTGCCGATTGCTACCGCAAGAGAAGTAACGCCGGTGCGCTCTACAAATTCTCTGGCTTCCTGTGGATCGGTATTGGTATCTGCAACTGCAACCAGGTCGTCTTCCTTACCACCTACCTTACCAAGTTCTGCCTCGCATGGGATTCCCATAGAAGCTGCTACGTCAGCCACCTTCTTGCTCACCTCAATGTTTCCTTCATAATCCAGCTTAGAACCGTCAATCATCACGGAAGTATATCCAGCCTTCAGAGCCTTCATGGCGAGATCAAAGCTACTGCCGTGGTCAAGGTGCAGGCAAACCGGAACGGAAGCCTTTGCAGCTTCTGCTGCAACGATTGCCTGATAGGTCTCAAGAGTGCCATATTTAATAGTAGATGGAGTAGTCTGGATCATAACAGGTGCTTTCAACTCCTCAGCTGCCTGAATGATCGCTTTCACCATCTCCATATTCTCTGCATTAAATGCACCAACTGCGTAACCGCCCTGCTGAGCCTTCAACAACATTTCCTTAGATGTAACAAGTGGCATATTCTCCTCCTTCTGCCTGCTGATACAGGCCGTGAATCTTCTGTTTTTTGAGAAACCGAAACGTTTCTGTTTTAGTTCATATTAACTCTTTTCCAAATTTCTGTCAACAGTAAATATTTCATCTTTTTGCGTAAAATTTTACCTTGAAAAATCCAGCAAAGAAAGGTAACTTATAGAGTAGAATACTTTCGGAACCGGTATAAGTTTTTATAGATTACTGTGCCAGATTTCTGAGAAAGAACGAAGGGAGAATATATTATGTTAAAAGGAATTCCAGAAATACTTTCACCACAGCTTTTAAAAGTTTTATGCGAGATGGGACACAGCGACCGCATCGTTATCGCGGACGGCAACTTCCCAGTAGAATCAATGGGTAAAGATGCAATTGTTGTTCGCTGCGACGGACATGGAGTTCCAGAACTTCTGGACGCTATCCTTACTGTTATCCCTCTTGATTCTTATGTAGAGAAACCAGTTACCCTGATGGAAGTTATGCCTGGCGATCCGGTAAAAACTCCAATCTGGGATACATACAAAGAGATTGTTTCCAAACATGATGAACGTGGCGCCGAGGCAGTTGGAAATATCGAGCGTTTCGCATTTTATGAAGAGGCAAAGAAAGCATATTGTATTATCGCTACAGGTGAGAAAGCTGTTTACGCAAACGTTATGCTTCAGAAAGGTGTTGTTATCAACAAATAATTTTTTATTTCAGCTAAAAAGCTCCGTCGGATTCCCGGCGGAGCTTTTATTATTCATGTTTATTATGATTCACTATTTTTTCCTTTTTTCTTAAGGAGCCAGATTACCACTGCGATGCCAATGATAATAACTACAACCAGAATCCAGATAACAGAATTCATTCCTTTATCTGTGCTCTCCACATTTTCGCTGGACGCTTCCTGTTCTGCACTTTCTGAAGGAGCAGTTGTTACTGCTGCCTCTTCTGTAGGCGCAATAGTCTCACTTGGCTCCGGGATAGGCGTACTTGTCTCAGTCGGCTCCGGGGCAGGCGTGCTCGTCTCAGTCGGCTCCGGGGTAGGCGTACTTGTCTCAGTTGGCTCCGGGGCAGGCGTACTTGTCTCAGTCGGTTCTGAAGCTGCAGTTGCTTTCTTAGTCGGTTCCGGAGCAGGAGTACTCGTCTCAGTTGGCTTCGGAGCAGGAGTACTTGTCTTCTCAGGCTTCGGGGTAGGAGTGCCTGTTGGCTCTGCCTCCGCATCACCGATATCTTTGCCTTCGGTACCTGCTTTTCCAACTTCAGAAGTATTCTCTCCAGCCTGAACAGATTGGGAACCGTCTTCCGCTTCTTTCTCAGTTTCAGGAACAAGTTCTACTGTACTCTCTTCCGTATTGGTGGCTTCTGCAATATTTACCCAGCCAGAAACATCACCAGCCTCTGTGTGTCCCCAGATACCATCTTTACCAGTATCTACTTCTGTATCAATATATAACTTCTCACCATTCGCTATATTACAGCCTCCGGAAACTGTGCCGTACTTTTTTCCAGGTCCTTTATACAGGCAAACGGAACCGTCTTCCTTAGCATTGACTGTAATACTGTAATTCGCATCCTTGCTTCCGTATAAAACAAGCTCTGATGCCACTGCCTCGGCAAGAGTAGCCGGCTTCAGATAATTCTCTTCCAGGAAACCAAACATGCCATGAAGCTGAGCATATACCCATACCTTTCCAGCTTCATCTGTGGTCTCTCCTTCTACATGGATCGCAGTTCCATTAGGAATCAGCTCATCATTCAGCTTCGGGCTGGAAGCATCTGCCTCTGAATACATGTCAACACCGCCATCAGGCGATTCTACAATCATATAGTAATCTGTTTTATAATCAACCTGCTGTGTCTTTCCTGCATCTGCAAAAACTCCCACAGTCATGCAAAAAGTAAGAAGCACAGCCAGCAACATTCCCAGCTTTTTCTTCATATATATCCTCTTTTCCCTCTTATATACATTTTCTGTTTTTCATTGTAACACACCAGGAAAAACTTGCAACCATTTTTCTCATATTTTCCCATTATTTTACAGCAACAGTTACTATTCACCGGTAATGTTCCGCGAGGTGTTTTTATAAACAATTTCACAGAAAAATCGGGAATCCGGGCGTGAAATCATGCGAATGTATGTCCGATAAAGAGCCCCAGACAATAAAAGAGCGAGACAAAAGTCCCGCTCTCTCAGCTTTCCTTCATTGTCCTGGGGGAGTGAAAGAAAGCAGTTAAATTATAAAAAGCTAATTATTTATAAAGAGGTCCATAATTCTTGCAAGCTCTGAAGTCTGCAC